>Ga0209445_1000455_pt1 | contig 23343 bp, 21 predicted proteins | sample MarorgKNORR_S2LV_4_FD_188223 | JGI IMG/M metagenome (GOLD analysis project Ga0209445, IMG submission 188223) | Marine microbial communities from the Southern Atlantic Ocean, analyzing organic carbon cycling - NADW_A/KNORR_S2/LV (SPAdes) (version 2) | ecosystem: Environmental > Aquatic > Marine >... | reverse complement strand
GATGGCACATTCATCATCTAAAACTACGACAGTGTACACCCACCCTAACTTGGAACTCGCCAGGGATTACATTAATAAACTACCAAACTATTCCAGTGGCAAAAAATAAAACCAAAACGTGACCAAAACGTGACCAAATTGGTAACGATTGAGTACTTTCCAGTGCATTAGACTGCACTGGAATTTGCTCATAATATTTAAGTTTATCGTCGGTAAATCTCAGCATATTAACATTTACCGACTTTTTCAAATGGCGGGAACGCCTGGGAATCGAACCCAGCTCCCGGCTCACACCGGGACAACGGTTTTGAAGACCGCGACGGGCACCAGCCTCGCAATCATTCCCAAGATTATTTTCTACTTCCGATTACTCAACTCTAATTTCCCGGCTTTTTCAGCACCCTGAAATCTAACCCGAATTTATTCTTTAACTCAATTCCAACCTGATTGGCATCTTCCCGGGAAATATACCGCACAACTCGAACCACATAAAGCCTTTGCCTGTTTGCCATTATTTCATCCATTGTGACCTTATATCCATTTTGGTTGAGGTTCATTTTCAAACGCCGGGCATTACTATACTTTTTAAAAGCACCCACCTGGACCACCCAGGGGCCCGACCCGGATATAGGACGGCCAACCGGTTCTTTGATTAAAACCTTGGGTTGAGTTTTTACTACTTTTTTCATGGCGGTTATTCCATAACCGCTAATATCAAGGTCCGGATACTTTTGTTTGAAAATCGGGAGGTAATGCCTGGAGCTGTCCAATTCACCGGTGGCATCATAACTCTTCACCATGAGGTCTACCGCACGCTGGATATGCTCAGAATTCGGATAGTTCATTGGTACTGATCGTAATTGAACACTTGCCTGGGTGTAAAGCCCACGGGCATACAGATATTCTCCCTCCTTCATGGCAGCGTCATCAGTGTAGGGTGAATCCGGGTAATTTTTGGTTAAAGATCGATATTGTTGGATGGCTGACTCCCCATCTACAGTCATCAATGCTTTCAGAAATAGCACTCCCGGATCATTGGGGAATTTGGATAACAAACCAGGTAAAGTATTTCGAACTTCTCCAATTCTTCCCGCCCGGACAAGGGCTAAGTATTTGTCAACATCCTGAGCTACCAATTGAGTAAAAATAAAAAAAATCAGTATCAACCATTTATATCTCATGTCCCATCATTCTTTTCCGTCAAAATATCAATCATTATATCTATTTGATGACCCAATTCGCTAGGCGTGACTTGATGGAGTGACAATTTTAATTTCATCAGTCGGGCATGCAAAGAATCATTATTTTGGGCAAGGGCTCCTTCCACCAGGTTTATAGCACTCTTATTCTCTCCTTTTTCCTCCAGGACATTCGCCAGTTTTGTGAGGGCTTCCAAGTTTGCCGGATCCTTTTCAATGACTTTCTGGTAGAAATTTTCTACTTCGCTGAAACGTCCCAAATCAAACAAAGCAGATTCGATTTTGATATACACCCGGGAACTCTCTGCAGGTGTGAGGAAAGCAAAGCGCTCCCAATTCTCAATCGCTTTAACCAGGTCCCTTTCCAGCGCGTACAGATCTCCAAGACGAAGGTAAGGCAGTCCAAGATCAGGAGCAATTTTAATTGCTTTTTTTAAAGCAGCGTGAGCCCCTTTCCTGTCCCCTCCCTCCAGTTTATCCATGCCTTCATAAACCTGGAATTTCCCGAGTTGGGATTTATCCTGAATATTCCGAATTTTCTGGATCATTTTTACCAGCTTTACAGCCTGAGCCCAAGTTCGTTCCTTTTCCGCAATTTCAAGAAGGAACTCCAAAGCCCAGAGGTTCCTGCGATCAACTCTCAAAAGCTGCTCCGCTTCCCGCTTCGCCAGGTTCTGATTACCTGCCTGGTTGTAATCCAGCGCCAATGCTTTATGTAATTCTATTCTGAATTGTTCCAATAGTCCGGGTCGGACTGTTAAGGATTGATGGATCTTCACTGCCTGCTGTGGATTTTCTTCCCTCATTATATTGCCCAGTTGAAGATAGGCATCCACATGATCTGAATCCTGTTTGACAACAGTACGGAGCAACCTGACAGCATTCCCTTTTTCACCACGGACCATGGCATTTAAGGCATCTGTGTAAACGGAGTCAGTACGGTGTTTTTTAGAAGGTTTTAGAAAATAATACGCAGCAAACCCGCCACAAACCAAAATGGCAATGAGTATAGAAAAGGTCAAGAGATCCAAGATCAATCCTCTCCATTCTCGCCTTCATAAATTCCTTCATCGATAGCTACGTTCCGAAGATCATTCAGCTCATCGGATATTCTACGATTCTTCAGCTTTAATGATCGAATTTCAGCCTTGGCTGAAAATATCGAAGCAACGATGATGCCATATCCAACTAACATTCCCACTGCAAGAGAACCAAGCATGACAAGAGCGATGCTCACATTTTCAAATTCATTAAAAATCAAATTTACCTTAACCTCAGCAGAATTTTTCAAAAGGAAAAATAAAAGCAGTAAAAGAACAATTAATCCGACAAATATCTTGAGTAGTTTCATAATAATACCTCTTCTGTTTCCAATAATTCTCCATGGAGACTGATTCCTTTGGCATCCATAATTTTAACTGGAACCAAATCCTTTATCTTTGCATCACACTTATCAAATATAACCCATTTGTTTGAATCCGTTCTCCCAGCCCATTGATCTGCTGCTCGTTTACTATCCTTTTCCACCAATATCATCTCCACATTACCAATCATCTTCCGATTTTGAAGGAGGGTGTTCTTTCTCTGGACGTCAATTACCAGCTGAAGCCGTTCCTGTTTCACGACCTCAGAGATTTGATCAGAATACTGTTCTGCTTTCGTGTAGGGTCTGGGAGAATATTTGAATGTAAAAGCAGAGTCAAATTTTACAGAGTTCATAACATCCAGGGTTTCCTGAAAATCAGCTGCTTGCTCTCCCGGAAAACCAACGATTATGTCAGTACTGATACCAACCCCAGGTAAGTAAGTACGAATTTTATCTGCAAGCGCAATAAAGTGCTCTTTGGAATAGGTTCTATTCATCCGTTTCAGAATGCGGTTCGACCCTGCCTGAAGAGGCAGATGAATTGAATTGCAGATAACCGGATATGCTGCCATAACGCTTAATAATTCTTCGGTCACATCCTGTGGATGGGGCGAAGTATAGCGGATCCGCTTTAATCCTGAAATGGAGGCTACCTTCTCAAGCAAATGATGAAATTTTCTATTTTCATGATGGTATGAATTAACATTCTGTCCTAACAGGGTTACTTCCACAAATCCGTTCGCAACAGCTTCAGTGGCTTCCTGCCTAATGCTTTCAACACTACGGCTTCTTTCTCTCCCCCGAGTAAAGGGGACTATACAGAATGTGCAGAATTTATCACAGCCACGCATGATGGAAATCCATGCATTGACTCCCTCCTTCCGGCTTGGAAACAGATCATCATATACTTCAAACCGGGATAATTTTGTATCCACCACATTCCCATTGTACTTGGTTTTTCTGGAAAAAACATCGGATAGACTGCGGTATGAATCAGGCCCAAGGATTATATCGATATAGGGTTTGTTTTCCAGGAGCTCATCTTTAAGATTCTGTGCCATGCATCCTAAAACTCCAATGATAACTTCCGGCCGGTCCTTTTTCACCTTGCGGAATATTCCCAGCCGGGAATGGACTTTTTCCTCTGCATGTTCCCGGATTGCGCAAGTATTGACAAAAATAGCATCGGCTGCATACATATTCTGTGTTGCACAATATCCCTCACCTTTCAGAATGCTTTCTACCAGTTCGGAATCAGCGACATTCATTTGACAGCCGTACGTTTCTAAATAATATGTCTTTTGCATGAAGGAATTCGCTATAGAAGCGATTCTGGAGTTATGGTTAATTCAGAATTCCGCTAAAAAAATAATCCATCGGGTTCTGCGCTACACCGTTATAATGTACTTCATAATGTAAATGAGGTGCTGTTGAGCGACCTGAATTTCCTGTTTGCCCAATGAGATCACCCCGTTTCACCTTTTGACCTCGTTTGACATTTATTTTTGATAAGTGCAAAAACAAAGTATTATAACCAAATTCATGATTGATTTTAATATGCTTTCCGCGTTTTCCGCTGTAACGAGCAGATTGGATAACTCCATCAGCAGGTGCATAAATCGGGGTACCTGTAAAAACCGAAAAATCTAATCCTTTATGAAAGCGTTGAACACCATCAAATGGATCTTTTCGATAACCAAACCTGGAATTTAAATATCCACCTGGTACAGGACGAATGGAAGGAATGTGTTTCATTTTCTCAGTATCTTTTACAACCTTGTCATAAATAGTCTCAAAACTTACCAACTCTAATTTGACTTTTCTCGCAAGATGATCCACATCCAGCTCCAAACCTGAAATCTTTTTTGACAATCCAGGTATTATATAGTCTTGGCTGGTATACTTTTCAAGCCGAAGTCCTCCAATTCCCAGAGAACGGACATCCTGATCAATCTCAGGTAAATTTGCATATGTACGAACTGCTCGTTCTTTTTCCTCAATAGTATCCATTTTCTGATCGAGGTAATTTAGCTTTCCATTGATATCATTTAAAGCTATGGAAAGAGAGGTAAAATTATTCCGTATTTCCTGGAGCTTTTGTTGATACAAAAACCGCGTAAGATATTCAGCACCAAAAAATAAACTTGTTCCAAGAACAAATAGAGAAACTAGCGCCAAGATAAGAAAGTTTTGGAAAGAAAAATGCCATTGACGGACTCTTCTGTCCGTTTCTGCTTGAAATACAAATCTGTGACTATTTCCAGTTTTCATAGATATACTACACCGAGTTGGTGCACGATTTTACACGGTTCTTTAGTTTAATTCCAACGGGTTTTGAAGGCAATTTTAATATAAATAAATATTATTATCTCGGTCCTTTGACATCCATAAAAAGTATATGGAAATATTCTAAACTATAAACCGGAATTATTCCTGTTCTTCTACGACTTCCTCTTCTATTGCAGCAGAAGCAGGAGTTTTTTCTTCCTTCACTTCAGCAGCAGAAATTATATCGGATTCTTTGAGATTATATTCAGTTTTGATCTTTTGTATTTCACCATCCTTATTTTCGATTAATTCTGTTATCTCATCCAGTTTCTGAACAAACGTGAAGAACTCAGTATTGCCGGTAAAATTCACCATATTGTCTTCCTTCGCCTGTTGAACAACAAATCGACCCAATTTTTCAAATGTTTTTGCTCGTTCTTTTTGCAATTGATGAATATCAATTTTATTCTTGCTAATTTTTGTTATTTCCTCTGTTTTTGCTACAGCGATCTTACTTACTTCCTCCGCCTTTTCTACAGCAACACTTCCCCAATCTTTCATGTTTTTCTTAAGGTCGTCCCAAAGTTTTGACATTTATTAATTCTCCTTACGTGTATATTTTTGAATTCAATTCCATAAAATTTTTAAATTCATGTTTTTCTATGTCCAAATTAACCACTATTTATTTTCTCAAATTTATCATTTCAATTTTTGTTCCAAAATAGCACCGGTAATTAATAATCTCTTCACCATATATCATAATCCTTTTTTTCAAATAAATATCAAATGGAATTTGTTTATCCTGAAGTCAATCTTTCAATTGTTTTCCAATGCAATTTTATTCAGAGCAGATCCGTGCTTAAACCAATCAATTTGAATCTCGTTATAACTATGTTCGCACTGGATATCGTTGGAAGAAGCGTCGGAATGAATTATCCTGAGGGTAAGAGGTTTTTTCGGGGAGAAATCAACTAGATCAAGAAAATCAAAAGCATCATCTTCCTGGATTTTATCATAATCTGACTTGTCCGAAAATATCAACGCAAGCATACCCTGTTTTTTCAGGTTTGTCTCATGAATCCTTGCAAAGGATTTGACCAAGACTACTCGTACTCCAAGGTGACGGGGTTCCATGGCAGCATGTTCGCGGGAAGAGCCTTCTCCATAGTTTTCATCACCAACCACAATTGTTTGAATACCCTGGGCTTTATAAGCTCTTTGCACCTCAGGTACTGAACCATGCTCACCACTAATCTGATTCTTTACCAGATTTGTTTTATCATTGAAATAGTTCACGGCCCCAGTGAGCATGTTATCTGAGATCTTATCCAGATGCCCCCTGAACTTCAGCCAAGGACCCGCCATGGAAATGTGGTCTGTAGTGCATTTCCCCTTGGCCTTGATTAATAGCTTTATCCCTGTGATATTTTCTCCATCCCAGGGGCCAAAGGGTGTCAGGAACTGAAGTCGCTTCGAATCAGGATTTATCGTAACCTCCACGGAACTACCATCAGACGATGGGGCCTGGTAACCCATATCTTTAACCTCAAATCCGTTTTTTGGTAATCGATCACCGCTGGGCGGATCCAGCGTCACCTGCTCACCTTCGCTATTTTTTAGACTATCTGTAATAGGATTAAAGGTTAATTCCCCAGCAATAGCAAGTGCTGTAACTATTTCCGGTGACCCAACAAAAGCATGGGTATTAGGATTTCCGTCGTTTCGTTTAGCAAAATTGCGGTTGAATGAAGTTACGATTGTATTTTTCTTTCCGGGATCTGTACTGTGCCTTGCCCACTGTCCAATACAAGGGCCACAGGCATTGGCCAGTACTACACCTCCCATTTTACTGAATGCATCCAGATAACCATCACGATCGACGGTAAAGCGCACCTGCTCGCTCCCCGGTGTAATGGTGAATTCGCTTTTTACATGCAACTTCTTATTTACCGCTTGTTCAGCGATCGATGCTGAACGTGCAATATCTTCATAGGATGAATTTGTACAGGAACCAATCAATCCAACTTCAACCTTTGTGGGCCAGCCGTTTTCTTTTGCTTCCGCTGCCATCTGCGAAATTGGCGTCGCCAAATCGGGGGTAAAAGGCCCATTTAGATAAGGTTCCAATTCTGAGAGATTTATTTCAATTATTTGATCGTAGAATTTTTCAGGATTGTCATAAACCTCAGCATCGGATCTCAAATTATCCGCAATTTTATCTGCCAGGTCAGCCACCTCTGCCCTTCCAGTTGCATGGAGGTATTCGACCATACTTTCGTCATAAGCAAAAATTGAAGTGGTGGCACCAATTTCAGCACCCATATTGCAGATGGTTCCTTTACCTGTACAGGATAAGGATTCTGCACCGGGACCGAAATATTCTAAAATAGCGCCAGTTCCACCTTTTGCAGTAAGAATGCCCGCAACTTTCAGGATCACATCTTTGGCTGATGTCCAACCATTCATTTCACCGATAAGTTTCACACCGATCAATTTTGGGAACAGCAGTTCCCATGGCATGCCAGCCATCACATCAACTGCATCAGCTCCGCCAACTCCAATAGCTATCACACCTAAACCACCGGCATTGACTGTGTGAGAATCAGTTCCAATCATCATCCCGCCAGGAAATGCATAATTTTCCAAAATGACCTGATGAATTATTCCAGCCCCTGGTTTCCAGAATCCAATACTATATTTATTGGAAACAGACTCCAAAAAATCATATACCTCTTGGTTTGACTCTTTTGCTTTCTGAAGATCGTTATCGGCTCCAAGCCGAGCTTGAATCAGATGATCACAATGAACGGTGGTCGGAACAGCCACCCTGTCTCTTCCTGCCTGCATAAACTGGAGTAAAGCCATTTGTGCAGTGGCATCCTGCATGGCAACCCGATCTATACAAAAGTCTACGTAAGATCTTCCTCTCTCAAAATCCATTGGATTTATATTATGCCCCAAATGAGAATAGAGGATTTTTTCTGAGATGGTCAACGGCCTTTGTAAGGCTTGACGGGTTTGGGTGATTCGGTTTCCCATCCTGCTGTATATGGTTTCAATCTTTTCAATATCGAACATGGTATCTTTATCTATAGGTTAGGAACTGAAACAAATAAGATCCGTTTAAAAACGTAATAAAAAGTTACGACGGGACAGATTATATATCCAATTTCATTACCAGTAAGTATGACTTAATTTCATCCATGATTCGATTACTCATTTTTATTTTTATATCCATCTTAGGTATTGTTCAACTTTTTGGTGATGTGGGAGAAAGTGTAATCTTTTCCTCCTCCCATGAATTCAAATTTGTAGTCACCATTAATAATCCACACAAAGGTGATTTGCAGCCAGTTCACTTTCTCATTGGTCTCCCTTCAGAAAATTATCCTGCCATGAATGCCTCATTCCAAGGAAAACGACCCTGCCCTGAAAATTGTAATGAATTGACAGATATCGGCGTTGAATGGATTCAGAAGCAAAAACTTCAGCGATTAAATACTGCTACACTGAAAGTGTCCCCTTACGCTGGCCAGAATGAATATTATTCAGAAATATTAATCACAATCCAATTTGATGATCAGTTTCAAGAACCTTCAGGAGATCTGTCCAAACACCAGAAGGGGCTCCTGGCAGTGAGAGTTTTGAACTGGAAAACTGCAAAGGAATGGATAATGTCTGTCTCCCCAAGGCAAATGGAAGAAACAGATCAACCTTTCGCTCCTCTTTTAAAAAGCCTGGTAGATGGAGCCGAATATATCATTATAGGTCCTCAGAACTTTGAGAGTGCCAGCCAACCACTCCTGAATCATCGTTCCAGTTTCGGCTCCGATCCGCTGACAACTTCATATGTCCCCTTAGAAGAAATTTACATCGAATTTCTTGACGAGAACAATTCAGAAGCAGAAGCCATCCTGAGTTTCTTTGAAAACGCTGTTACCGGCTCGTCAAATAGTCTTGCTTTTGCCCTGCTTATGGGTGATATCGAATTTGTACCAACAATGTATCGTGGAGCTGGAGAATATGAATATGCATCTGATGATCTTCTGGCTGCAATTGATGGGGACATACCAGCAGTTGCTCTTGGCCGGTATCCTGCGCGACATGTGGCTGATGTAGAAGCTTTTGTAGAGAAAATCATCGAATACGAAACAAATCCGGAATTAGGATTATGGCGTAACCGGATAACACTGGCTGCGGACGATGTAGAACGACCAGTAGCTAACGATACTGAACACATAGAATATTCTGATTCCTTAGCCATAAATTATATTCCTTCTTTTATTAATGTTCAAAAAATTTATTTAACCGAATATCCGGAAGTAAGTGATGCCTCAGCATATGGAGTTGTAAAACCGGGAGCAACCCAAGCTCTTTTTGATGCTTTAGATAACGGCACCGCCATCATTAATTATATTGGTCACGGAAGTTCCTCAAGTTGGGCTCAGGAAAAACTTCTTCAGAAAGACAGGGGGGATCTTCAGTTTATCAACACCGGAATGAAACTTCCTATCTGGATTGCCGGAACCTGTTCCTGGGGACAGTTTGATAATCCAAACACTGACGCCTTTTCCGAAGATATTATCCGCTTGCCTATGAATGGTGCATCTGCGATCATCTCCACCAGCCATAGTATTGGATATGCATCCAACTGGCTCAACGAAAAAAGATTGTTTCAAGCATTTTTTCCAAACGGAAATATCACAGATCAACCTATAGGAACTATCTTTCAATCAGTAAAAACAGGAGACTCTGGAGGGCAGAAGTTTCATCTTTTTGGCGATCCGGGAATGAGCATTCCCTTTCCCAATGAAACTCTCACTGCTACAACCCTTGATCCAGACACATTAAAAACACTGGAGGTGGCGGAATTCAGTGGAATCAGTCCATTTAATTCAGGAGGGTCCGGCTATGTTATCCTTAAAGATTCAGATCGCCAAGTAGAACGTAATTTTGGATCCGTTACAATTTCATATATTCTTCCAGGAGCTACTTTATTCCAAGGACAATTCACATTTTCAGATAACAATTTTTCCGGAAATCTTATAGTTCCAAAGGATATTTCTTATTCTCAAAACCCAGGACATCTCAACCTTTATTTAATATCAAATGATAGTACAAGAGAAGCGGTTGGAACATATTCGCCTGTTTATTTCACCAGTGGCAGTTCTGTCCATGATGATGAAGGCCCAATTATTTCGTTCGAAACCAATAAAGGACGGATCCTCAAATCCGGTGATCATTTCCGGGATAACGAAATATTGGTTATACGATTGGAAGACAGCCTTGGTATCAATCTGGCAGGTGAACCCGGCCATGAAATATCCCTCACGGATTTAGCCACTGGGGATGTGACAGATATAACCAATCGATTTATTTATGATTCCAACAGCATTCAAACCGGAATCATTCAACCAAATTTAGATGATTTTTCTGAGATAATAAACATTCGTATTAAAGCCTGGGACAGTGCAAATAATCCTTCCGAAAAAGAAATTTATCTTAACCAAGCAGAAAACAACAGCCTACGCCTTTTCCAGGTTATGAATTATCCTAATCCTTTCAAAACTTCCACACAATTCGTATTTGAAATCTCAACGCCTGCTAAAGTTTCCATCGACGTGTATACCCTCAGTGGAAGAAAAATAAAGTCTTTTGAAAAGATAACATTTCCAACTGCTGGATATTATACAGTCAACTGGGAAGATGGTAGAGATTCTTTCGGTGGAGAATTGGCTAACGGAGTATACCTTTACAGGGTAAAAGCAGATGCAAACGGTTCCAGTGTATCCACAATCGGGAGAATGGCCAAATTTCGATGAATCAGGTTCCTCTGATCCTTGCCTCCGGTTCTCCAAGGCGAAAGTTTCTGCTAAAACAAATTGGACTGGATTTTCAGGTTATCCCAAGTGATATTTATGAAGATTTTTCCCTACGTCTTCCCTCAAAAGATTTCGCTGAACATTTTGCGAAACTGAAGGCTCATTCTGTTGCAAACCAATTTCCTGACCGATTGGTAATTGGTGCAGATACAATTGTCGTTTTTAATAACAAAATCCTTGGGAAACCTTCCAATAAAGAGGAAGGTACTGAAATGCTGTCCTGGCTTTCAGGGAAGACTCACACCGTTATTACAGGAGTGTGTCTGGAATTGAAAGACCAAAAGATCTGTGAAATATTCAGCGAAGAAACACGGGTGACCTTTCAGCACTTATCTAAAAACGAAATCCAGAACTATATTGAAACATATAATCCCCTTGATAAAGCCGGATCATACGGAATTCAAGACTGGTTTTCTGTTTGTGTTAAAAAAGTAAACGGATGTTATTACAATGTAGTAGGATTCCCGCTTTCAGCTTTTTATCAAAAATATAAAGCAATAATTTCTACGTTTTGAATTTGGGAGGATATTTCAACTTTCAAACCTCACCGAAACTAATTTAGATACTCCCTTATTTTCCATCGTCACTCCATAAAGATAATTAGCGGCTTCCATGGTAAGCTTATTATGAGTCACGATTATAAATTGGGTTTCGACACTGAACTTTTTCAAGACCCTTGTAAATTTTTTGATATTCATATCATCCAGCGGTGCATCCACTTCATCCAGTATACAGTAGGGGCTGGGTTTATATTGGTAGATAGAAAAAAGCAATGCAATAGCAGTGAGTGATTTTTCTCCTGCTGAAAGCATCCTCAGGTGCTGATTCCGTTTCCCAGGTGGTTGAGCACGGATGGAAATATCCGCTTCCAATGGGTCCGGGTCTCCTGTAAGTTCCAGAGAGGCCTGTCCTCCCTCAAAAAACAGAACAAACAGTTTCTCAAAATTTAATTTGATCTGATCAAACGTATTCTGAAATTGAATCCGGGCCACCTTGTCAATTTTTTGGATTGTATTACGTAGGTTTTCCTCCGCAGAAATCAAATCATCCCGCTGTTCATTCAGTAATCCAAAACGGTTATTTTCGTCATCATATTCCAATTGAACCGCCATATTTACGGGGCCAATTCTTTCAATACTTTGTTTGGTTCGTTCAATGTCAGAAATGAGGATTGCTTCATCCTTTTCAACCTGAAGAGTTTTGGAAATTTCTTCATCATAATGATCCCTGATCCTTTCCCGGATGAGCTGAATCTGTTGTTCATCTTCCACAATTTCTAATTCACATTTTTTCAATTCTTCCAGGATAGATTCCCGGTTTCTTTGTTCGGAGCGAATTTGGTTTTCCGTTGCTTCAATCTCCTGATAAGTCTCACTGTACACCTGCCTTTTTAACTCCAGGATGGATCGATGGTGGTGCAATCTTCCGTTAATTTTAACTAATTTTCTTTCCCCTTCTTCAATCTGTGTTTTAAGCGTCTCTTTCTTTTCCTCAGAGAATTGAGTCTCTGATTCGATACCTTGCCTTCTGTTTTTAAGTTCCGATATAGTGCCTTCCGCAGTTTTTTTCTGGATTTGGAGATTCTCCCTTTGATTTTCCAAATTGAGTAATTCTATCCGGATATCCTGAACCTGTTGATAGAATGTATCTCTCTCACTTCTTGCTTTAGCTAAATTTTCACCAGATTTTTCCAGACTTCCCTGCAGATTATCAAGCATAGTATGTGCATCTTTAATCTTTGGAGCAAAATCAACAAGTGAATACGAAAGTTGAGTCAGGGATTCCTGTGCCTCTTTCAATTCCAGTTTTTCTTCCTGAATGGACCCCATTATCTGAGCCTGTTGATAATGATTCTGAATTATCTTTGCTTCTACAGCAGACCGCTCTTCAAGAAGAGTTGAGATTTCAATGGACAAACCTTCCAATTCCTCTTCTTTTTTCGTTATATCATTCTCATTGAAAAGGATTTTATTTTTTAGGGATTCCGCTTTTTCCCCCAATCCATCAATCTCCCTTTGTAAATGCTCAATCTTCTCCCTTCTTCCAACAATAACTTTCCCTGACTTATCTGGAGTCCACAGAATCATGTTTTTTCCAAAATAATCCCCTGATAAATCAACAGTATTCCACCCTGCAAGGTTAGACCCCTTGATCGCTTCTTTTAAATCATTTACAAGAAGGAGATCCCCAAGTAAAAACTCTGCTAAAGCTTGAAAAGACCTTTTTGTTTTCACCAGATCTGATCCCCGTCCAATAACTTCTTTATTCTTGGGAAGTGGTTTCAGTCCAGGAACACTTGCAGATAATTCTTTAAGAGGAATGATAGACATGTTTCCAACTTCTTTCCCCCGCACTGTTTCGAGAACTGACAGGGCTGTTTTCCTGTCCTTTGCCACCAGGCAGAATGCTAAATCTCCCAGGGCGCTATCAATTGCACTTTGATATTTTTCATCTACCTGGAATAAATCAGCTATGGTTCCAAAAATCTCAGGATAATCCTCTTTCCTATCCAGAATGTAGCGGGATCCCCCTGGCAACCCTTCTCCCTTCGCAACAAGTTCCCTGTAAAATTGAAGTTGGGATTCCAGCGATTCCGACTGGGTAAGAACGTAATGACGTTTCTGAGTTGACTCCTGGCGGTCTTCTTTCAGTGTTAACAAAATTGATTTTCGTTCTGTCAGTTTCGTATTTTTTTTGTCCAATTTATTCTGAATATTGGTTTTTTTCTGTTCAATGATTTTTTGCTGGCTGGAATATTCAACTTGATTTTTTTTCATAGATTCCAGATTTTTTTCGAGTTTCTGGACCAGTTTTGTTTTCTCTTTAATGAGAGATTCGGTACGTTTGAAAAGAGATTCCTGGTCAGATACTTTTCGCTGTTCCTCCCAGCGTTTTGATTGAAGTTTTTCCACAAAAGCCTGTGCCTTCTCATATTCCCTTTCAACAGAGTCAAACGTTTGTTTTTTTCCCTTGTATTCCACCAGCTTTGCTTCTACATGCGGATTTAAAGATTCGACTTCTTGTTCAATACCATTGATCTGAGTTGACAGTTTATCTCTCTTGTTATCATTACTCTTTTTCTCAAGATGTAACCGTTCTAAAGTAGATTCAGCTGATCGCTTCTGTTCAGTGTAAACCAGCACATTCTGGTGGTATTCATCCCGTTCCTCCTCCAAAGTTTTCAGTTCATCCTGCAGAGAGATCAGTTCTCTATCCTGCTGTTGATAAACTTCGCGAAGACGGACCAGCTTCGCTTCGTGAATACTTTCCTTTGTTTCTTTTGATTTCCGAATCCGTTTGAATTCCTCGATTTTTTTATATAAAGGTCTGGCCAGTTCTTCATAGCGCACTATCTTCAAAAATGCCAGGGAAATTTCACTTTCTTTAAGATACTTTGTCATATTTTCATGACGTTTGAATCGTTTTAATTGAAGGTTTAACCCATGTACCTTCGTTTTCACTTCCAAAATAATATCGTTGATCCGGTCAAGGTCCTGCCTGGTAGCCTCAAATTTTCTTATAGCAGATTTTCGCTGGGTTTTATATTTGTTAATTCCAGCAGCTTCCTCAAACATCCTTTTTCGGTCTTCCCCCGTTTCTGATAATATTTGTTCGATCATCTTCAATTCAATGACCGAATAAGCATCCGCACCCATCCCCGTATCAACAAATAAATCATGGATATCTTTCAACCGACAGGGGGTTCTGTTTAACGTGTATTCACTGTCACCGTTTCGATAAATTCGACGGCCAATCTCAACATCGTTATACTCAATAGGCAGTTTCCCCTTGTTGTTATGAACGGTTAGTGACACTTCGCAAACACTCAGGGGCTTTAATCCCTTCGCTCCGTTAAATATAATATCTTCCATTCTTCCGCTTCGTAGAATGCTGTACTTCTGTTCACCCAACACCCAACGAATGGCGTCAACAATATTGGTCTTCCCACACCCATTCGGACCTACAACAGCAGTGATTCCCTCACCAAAATCCATATTTGATTTGTTTGCAAAGGACTTAAAACCATGAAGTTTGAGATCAGAAATAAACATTATATTAATTGCAGTAAAAAAGAGAAAACTGGGAATCGCGTATATATTTCAGGACATCCCCTTTTAAATTTCTTGTTTTTCTCAATAATCATAGTGTCAAACTTATGAATATTTTGTCCAAAATCGCATCCTGATATTTTAAATTTCTTAACCGGGAGGCCAAGTCATTTTTCTTCCACCTAATAAATGCAAGTGGATATGATAAACATCCTGTCCGCCATTTTTATTGCAGTTAAACACTGTCCGATATCCACTTTCAGCGATTCCTTCACGATCTGCAAGCAATGCGGAGGCCAACAGGATTTCTCCTGCAAGTGCCTGATGAATTTTCTCAAGTTCGTTTAATGTGGAAATGTGCTCTTTGGGAATGATCAGAATATGTGTTGGTGCCTGGGGATTAATATCCCGAAAGGCCAAGATGTGGTCATTTTGGTACACCACATCAGATGGAATTTCTTTTAAAATTATTTTACAAAATAGACAATCATTCATATTTGAACCTCTTTTTTAATACGATTTCTAATGAAAATCAATCTAATCATCCATAATTATTTCCACCAGCTGAATTCAAACTGGAAGAGAAATCCATTGTATTGAGATTGATCATCAATAGTTTCGTTCATGGGGAAGATATCAAAGCCCGCACTGATGGATAATGATGAGACATTAGAACTGAGGAATTTCACACCGATTCCAGCGTGACCCCCAAACGCCACATGGATTTCCGCTTTTTTCCAGCGTTCAAAAAAGGAAGTTATCTCCTCGTTCCCATCAAATATAAATAGGGGACCTGCCTTCAATGTCACAAAAGGTGAGAAGTTATTTTCAATCTTCCCTTCAAACGGATAATACCGAAATCCTGCAAAAACCGGGGAGATAACTAGACTTTTTTCATTTATGGTTTTCGTACCATAATAAGTAGAAATGGGAAATTCATCGGTACCCTTCACATCATAAAAACGGAATTCAAAATTTATTTCACTATTCACATTTGATTTCAAAATTCTTTGGTAGGAAATTCCCCATCCATGTGAACCAGTAGCAATTCCAAAGCTGGAAGGATTGGTAGTCTTCCCCATTGAAAGGGATAATAAAAAGAGACAAATAAGGCTCGATCTTAACATTTGAGCTTACTGGTTTCGCAATTTAGCTAATTGTTCCCATGTTTTATTCGTTGACCTTAATCTTTCGACTGCATCATTTCCAAGAACAGATGTTTTAAAAATCTCCTCTACATCACTTAATGAAATTTGATTATACCAAATTCCCCCTGGATAAATTACTACTGTCGGACCTAACTCACACGCATCTAAACATCCTGATTTATTCGCACGTACTTTTCCCTTCAATCCATATTGATTTATTAATCTGACAAATTCCAACCTGATTTCCTGACCTCCACATCGTGTACAATCTCCTCGAGAACTATCAGGATTGCGTTCATTAACACAAATAAAAATATGTTTTTCATATTTTGAATTCGGTTGAATCAAGGAACTATAATAACCTTTCCTGCTTGATGACTTTCTTCTAAATAAACATGTGCATCGCGTATATTTTTCATTGGAAAAACTTTGTCAATTACAGGCCGAATTTTTTTTTCTTCCAGCAATTGTATTACTTCATCAAAGGCAGCCACATCTCCCATTGTAGAACCCATAATAGACTGCTGTTTGTAAAACAAGTACCTTATATCAATTTCCACATGTGCACCTGTTGTTGCACCACAGGTTACAAGGCGACCTCCCTTCCCCAATATTTTCAGGCTGGTGTTCCAGGTCTTTGCTCCAACGTGTTCGAAGATGACATCTACACCGCCGCCATCAGTAAATCGATTCACTTCTTCTATTACATCCACAAGCTTGTAATTCAATACTTTATCTGCACCTAATTCCTGTGCCAAATTCAGTTTTTCCTCTGACCCACCAGTAGCAATCACCAGGCATCCCTTCTCCTTTGCAATCTGAATAGCGATGCTGCCCACTCCCGATCCTGCCCCCCAGATGAACACTGTTTCACCCTGTTTAATCTTGGCCCGTCTGACCAGCATAGTATAAGCAGTTTGAGCAACTAATGGAAATCCAGCAGCTTCCTCAAAACTCAGATGGTCTGGTTTTGAACGAAGATGATCTTCATCCACTGCCATAAATTCGCATTGAGTTCCATTCTGATTCTCACCATAAATCCCCCAAGACTCGCAATAATTTTCCTGCCCATACTCGCAGAACCGACACTCCCTACAGTAAGTCAGAGGTTGAATCAGGACCTCATCTCCTGTCTTAAAAGATGTTACTTTACTCCCTATCTCTTTAACAGTTCCAGAACCATCACTACCGAGAATACAAGGGAGTGGAACTCCTGGTATACCTTTTCGAACCCAGAGATCGAGATGATTCATAGCGGCAGCTTTTATCTCAACAAGAACCTGGTTTTCCGATATGCTTGGAATTGAAACCTCTTCCCACTTCAGGACATCAACATTCCCGTGTTCATGGATTCGAACCGCTTTCATTTTTTCCAACCAAATAATTTCGCATCAACACTGAATCTTCCGGGCCCAGTCAATCCAAAATAAAGGAAAAGTATTCCATAAATTGCAGCAAACTCCCCGAATTCTCCCGACTTAAAATGGAACAATACTGCAAATGCCATGGTAATTGTCAGAAGGATTGCTGATGGCCTTACCAAAAATCCAATTGCCAATAAGATTCCACCAACAAATTCAGAAAAAGATGCCATGAATCCGAAAAAAGTATGGAAAGATTCCACTCCGATACTTTTTAATCCCAGAGAACCAATCACCATCCATTTTTCGGAGCCACCTGCAATTTTTCCAAGTCCATGCCCAAATGCAATACAAAGCCCTACGGTAATCCTCAAAATTGCATACCAAAATTGATGTGAGCTATAAGAGGTTGTTAGCCATGGTTTTATTTTTAACATATCAACTCTTCACTCATCCAAGTCCCTGAACTCCGCATCTCGTATCTCCAACTTGGAATAATCCTTTTCTTCAGTTGGCTTGTTTTTCTTTTTGTCTCCCGTCATAATACGGAATTGTTTAACAAATTGGAACATTTTAACCCCTAAATAGATAATGGCTGCTAATAGAATATATTTAAAAAACATAGAAACCCTGGCTCTATACTATAAAAAATGAAATCTATAATTCCGTTGTAGGATTAAAAAATTTTGTTCCAGAGATCGGTTCTCGTATGCACTGAATTACCTCTTCAAGATCCTTGGAATTGTTCACAAAATCAATGTTGTTTGTATTGATGATCACTAGGGGTGTATCCTGATACCTGAAAAAATATTCATTATACACTTCGTTCAATCCATCTATGTATTCGTAGGATATATTTACTTCAAAGGTTCTCTGCCTTTTATTAATATTTTTCACCAATGTATCTGTATCTGCCTGCAAATAAATCACCATATCCGGATTAATGACATTTTTCTCGAGAAGGTTCGCAATTGTATCATAAAGATTCATCTCCTTCTCGTTTAAATTCAAAGAAGCAAATAATCTGTCTTTAATAAACATATAATCCGTTATGAGTAGATTATGAAAAATATCAACTTGTCGCAATTCCTGCTGCTGTTGATACCTCTGTAAAAGAAAAAATAATTGGGTTTGAAATGCAAAACGCTCAGGTTCTTCATAAAAATCAGCAAGAAATGGATTATCTTCGAAATCTTCCAAAACCTTTCGAGCACCCAACTTTTCTGCTAATAAATTAGCCAGGCTGGTCTTGCCTACACCAATTGGACCTTCGATTGCAACATAGTATAAATTTCTCATGCGCTCGTTTGAATGAGATGTTTATTGATAACCGATTGATCAGGACAATAAATCAACATTTCTGATATGCTTTTCCCCCAGAGTGGAAGGATATAATCAGGGTCTAATTCGGTAAAAGGAACGAGAACAAAAAGTCGGGTAAGTATTCCCGGATGAGGTATGGTTAATTCCTCGGTCTCAATGATTGCATCACCATGGCATAATATATCAATATCAATTATTCTGGGTTGATTTTTTTCATGTTTTTTTGATCTTCCAAGAAGGATTTCGATGTTGATCACCGCATCCAGCATTTTAAAAGGATTAAATCCTGTGTGACATTTTACTACCGTATTTAGAAAATCCGGCTGGTCTAGGTTGTAAAGGGGTTTTGTTTCATAAAATGATGCGCTTTGGACATCCTGGATTTCAGAATATGTTCCCAGTACTGTAATTGCACCGGCTAAATTTGCTTCTCGATCTCCCAAATTTGAACCGAGGGACAAGTAGACTGTTTCAGACATAATCCTCCAGAGATCTCTCCAATTCGACTTCCACAGAATCAAGAACTCCTTTCACCGCTGCATGAGGTTTACGCACACGCACTCTCAGGTGATCTACTTTGTACTGCTCCAGAACCGATTGGGCAATTGTCTCTCCAAGGGCTTCGATTAAGTAATATTTATGACTAGTCGTGCAGGATCTCACCGTCTGATAAATAGCTTCATAATCAATTGTATCTCTAAGTTTGTCAGATTCACCGGATTTTTTTAACGGACAGTATAAATCCAGATCAACCTCAAACTTACCCCCAAGTGACTTTTCCGATTCCGAAACTCCATGATAACCGTAAAAGACCATATTCTTTAAGCGAATCACATCCATTGTCAAGGAATTTACCGAGGGTATTTGAGTGGAGTCAAGCAAAGGAAGTGAAATTGTGATCTATACATACAGATAAATAAAATGCCCTGCTGGAAAAAGACAGGGCAATAGGCTTAATTACATAATGACACTATCATTGTTTCAAACGATATACACATCCTTCAATTGTTTTTAAAAACTTCTCTACCTGAGATTTAGTATGAAATAACTCTTCCATGGGTACGAATGTATCAGTCGGATACATTTCCGGATCATATTCCTTAAGAAAATTAGATTCCAGTTTCACAATCATATCCCGAAGAACCATCTTAGGCAGATCTTTTCCCCTAAGAAAATTAATCTGCAGGTTTATCCTTCCATCTGATAAGAGATGAAATATTGGTACATCCCCGATATCTGAAGAACACCGAAAAGTCATGGTACCATGATCACTGCCTCTGCCCCAACTCAGATCTGAGGATTGTTTCTCGGAAAAATCAATGATCTGACGACCAATTTTTACGACTTCACGATTACAATTTTTTTGCAGATCACTCAGAAAGGAATCTTTGTCCCATTTTGCCATATATAATACTAACCCCTATATAATAACGTTGAAATCCGTAGGGGAAATTTACATATTATTTAAAGCCGATGTTCTAACTAATTTTTTTTTCATATCTAAAAGATATGTTAGAACAAATTCTGGATATTAAAATCGGACAGACGCAGGGAAATGCGCATACGCTTCAAGAGCCAGTCAGTATCAGTAACAAAACCATTTTCATCCCAACTCTGATAAAGAGGCAAAATAATTTCCAGAGGACCGAACGATTTTCTGATACCAAAATCAATATAGGAATCCCCACCTTCAACCACAGCCAGATCTATAAAAGGCTTTCCAGGAAATTTCGGCACTGTAATATCAAAATTGGCAGAAATAACCCAGTCTTCGACTCCCTTCATTTTATCATCTTCTAATATCAAACCATGTATAGAAGGCCCTCCAATATCATACTGGCGAGTACCGATGGAAATATCATTTATATCACTTGTACGATTATAGATGAAATTATTGCGGAAATCTGGATCAATATTACCACTGAGATAAGTTTGATACTGTTTAGGAATATCATTATCAACAATAAATCCACCAATCCATATACGAAGCTTTGTCTTAATCTCTTTAGTAAATCTGTAATTGATGTTGGTTTGGATATTGAAGCGCATAAATTGACTGCCCACAATACTGGTTTTTATGCCTGTACGAAAATGATAAGCCAGGTATGGATTCGGTCGGTTATGAAACTTCAGCTCCGCAAAGCCTACTGCTATTGACCATTTATCATAATAGCTTGAATCAACAGCTTTTTCTTCAATGTTATGGTAATCTATTGTAGCAATGCTTGTCCATACAGGATAACGTTTTAAATGTTCTTTCCTTTTGCCTTCAAATGCCATATGGGCACCCGACCGGCCGGAATTCCGAGCAATATCAATGTTAAATGTGCTGGTATTAAAATTCAAAAAATTATAAAGAGTACGCTTATATTTTACAGAACCAATGAGCTGTTCATGCTTAATATCCCACATGGGCTGTATACCTATACCATAGTTATAGCCAGGTACATAACCATGATAGAAATTCAGGCCGGGTGTCCAGCCATTAAACTGGTTCCAGCTGAACAGCCAGGGCATCCAGAATATTTCCCGTTTATAATGTTGAGGCTCATCAAATATCCAGGTAAACTTTAGAGGTTTATAGGTGGCATTATTTGGACGATTCACATCAGGAAGTGTTCCCTCCGGATCAATAATAATTGATTTGGTTCCTTCCGGTAATGGCACCGACTTCACCCGCTCTACATTTTCAAACCATTGTCGGGATATCTCATTTCTTTTTTTATCATAAAAAGCAGCTTCAAAGGGAACTGTAAGCGAACCGTAATTAATAAATACAGCGTCATTATTTATAATTGAAGCTGCATAATCAACTGTGCCTGTGTTGTAGAAGACATCGTGGGTGTACCAGTCCAAGTTCTTATCGCTATACTTACCAAAATATGAAAAATAATCTTGAGGGTAGGGATGCTTGAATTTCCAATCCTCATAATAATTGTGCATGATTTTATCTATGGTCTCTTCACCCAGATAATGGAGCAAATGCCAAGAGTATACCATTGACTTGGAATAACTTAGCCAGTAGTTTGATCGAATTTTAAAGTCATTAGAAGAAGTTTCCAAAGGCTCCTCATCGCCCATTTTCACCAAGGATGTATAGCCCATATAATCCATGAAGCCGAATCTCATATTATGCCCGATGCTGAATGGTCCCAGTTTCTCCTGTGTAAATTCATTTATCACATAACGCCTGTTATTATCCCCGTATTTTTTATCCCAATAGCGGATATTACAAAATTCGTTCAGCCCCTCATCCATCCAAGCATGATCCCGTTCATTACTGCCCAATATGCCATAAAACCAGTTATGACCAACCTCATGCATAATGACCATTTCCAATAGATGCTTTGAATCCCTCTTTGATATAACAGTAATATTGGGGTATTCCATACCTCCACCGGCACTAAGATCCCCATCCACCGCTGTGAGATGGTTGTAGGGATAATCACCGCTGAATTTGCTATACCAGTACCCGGCATCATGGAGATACTCAATGGAGTTTTCCCACAGTTTAGCATTCTTGGGATAATACATGCTCCAGAGTGTGACTTCACGGGTGGAATCTGCTAGATAAAGAGTGCCTTTTCTCACAATCCACTTAGGATCTGCAAACCAGGCAAAATCATGAACATTCTCCTGATGAAAGTGAAGTGTTTTCATAACGGATGAAGATTTTATCTCCTCCTCATTATCACCCTCATCTTTTTTGAAATGACCAATGAAATTCCTTACAAACTTTCCCTTTTTCTTTTTCCCCCTCTGTAATTCGCGAATTGCTTTTTTAAATGCTTTTTTATCAAGAGAATACAGGGAATCTCCTTCGGTAGCCAGGGAATCCAGCCAGGCGTACTCTTCCTCTCCATCAATCAAATCTCCAGTTGCCATGATACGGTAGTTTTCAGGAAGAGTGATTTTTACATCAAAACTACCAAATTCGCTGTAGAATTCTCCCATATTCAAATAGGGCATAGGATGCCAGCCGAGATGATCATAGACTGCCGGTTTTGGATACCATTGAGTTATCTCGTAATGTTTTCCGGTATGCCCTAACCGGGAAAATACTTCCGGTAATTTTACAAAAAACGGTGTTTCTATTACCGTCTGTCCTCCCGGTGCTAACTTAACCGGAAGTTCAACTTTTGCCACATCAATCCATTCAGAATGGTAGTCCCATTTTGCATCTACTCCATCAACTGCAAAATCCAGACTATCGATATACCCCCGGTCCTCTTCATCAGAAAAAAGAAAACGCGTAGAAAGAAATCGTTCATTCTGTTTCGCAAATGCTGTTTCAGTATTTTTATAAGCATTTGGCCAAAGGTGAAACCAGATAAATTGAAGTGTATCAGGAGAATTGTTTGTATAAATTATTTTTTCATTAGCGTGCAAGGTATGCGCAGAGTCATCAAGCGTTACTTCTATAGTATATGCTACATGCTGCTGGAAATAATCTTTTTCTCCAAAAAGGAGTGATATATTTATTAAAAGGAGAAAAGTACTTTTCATTATTAACTTATTGAAAATGATGGAAATAATATTGGATAAATGACTTAAGAAGAAACTCAGTCGGAAGATTGTCTGGGCTGAATAATTAGAGATTTGTAATAAAAGGTTAGAATCCTTCCACTTTTCCGGATTTTCTGTATAACTGGAAAACAATATGCCAACCCAATGCTACAATACCCATCAATACAAGCCAACCATATTGAGCAGTAAATCCCAGATTTCCACCGGAAAAATAACTTGT
>Ga0209445_1000448_pt1 | contig 23481 bp, 16 predicted proteins | sample MarorgKNORR_S2LV_4_FD_188223 | JGI IMG/M metagenome (GOLD analysis project Ga0209445, IMG submission 188223) | Marine microbial communities from the Southern Atlantic Ocean, analyzing organic carbon cycling - NADW_A/KNORR_S2/LV (SPAdes) (version 2) | ecosystem: Environmental > Aquatic > Marine >... | reverse complement strand
TTTTTTCTCCTCTTTATATTTTTTGGAAGACCTTAAAATAATATTTGGTCCTACCGTCTTTTAATGTTTTGTAAATGTTGGTATCTTTTACCCCGCTAAAATCCTTCATAATTCCCCTTAAATAAAACGGAGTACCTTTTTGAATAAATTCATTTTTTGCCTCATTAATTGTTTCCTTGTCTAGGGCCCCCAAAACATTTTTTGTAATTTCATACGACTCAACACACTTCATCCCAAGGCCGCTGAAAGCCCCCTCATATTTTTCTATTGCTTTTTCTGGGCAAATGTCGGTCCAGGCAAATAGGCCGCCCGGCCTTAAAACCCGCTCTACTTCAGACAAAAACTTCGGAATGGAAGGATAACAGTGCGACGACTCAACGTTAACAACAACATCATAACTATTGCTGTCAAACGGAATGTTTGATGCATCCCCCTCAACAAACTCCAGGTTGTTTTCATTGTGAATTCTGTTGCACAGCGTAATAGCGTTTTTAGAATAGTCAATTCCCGTTATCTTGTTGGGAGACATATATCTGGCAATATAAGAAGTGCCGCCGCCGCGACCAGAACCAACCTCGAGAACTGTCTTGCCCGCAACCTGTAAGCCTTCCACAGCATGGTGGTATAGCTGAATACAGTATCTATATTTTTCATCATCTTGGTTTAGGGGGGGCTCTTGGTTTTTGTCGTCGTAATCAAAGCCATAGTTCATAAAAGCCCAATCAAAAACATCATAGGTTTTTGCTAGGCGGTCATAGATTTTTTTCCACAAAAAGTGTTTAGTTTTTTTTGAGAAAAAAAAGATAAAACCCAAAACCCTATTAAGAAGCTCTCTCATAATATTTAGTGTTTAAAAACCCTTGTTCCGGTAAACACCATTGAAATTCCATATTTATCACAGGCCCCTATAACTTCTTTGTCTTTTATGGACCCTCCGGGCTGTATGATTGATTTTATTTTATATTTTGCCATCAAGTCAACAGAATCTCTAAAAGGAAAAAAAGCATCTGAAGCAAGAACCGCACCAGCAGGAACCTTAGTTTTTGTTAGTGCATACCTTACAGCATCAACCCTGCTTGTTTGTCCTCCAGAGATACTAATAATTTTTTTGTTATGCGCCACCACAATGGCATTTGATTTTGCATGTTTCACCGCTTTCCATGCAAGCGCAAGGGTTGAAAGCTGGGCTTTTGTTGGAGGTTTTTTGGTAACTGTTTTTAGGCTTGAAACATCTATCTTTGAAAGATCTGTTTCTTGTATAACCCACCCACCAGCAATTTCTTTTCCAAAGCTCTTTTTAGGTTTGTATTTTCCAAGAGAAAGCACCCGAAGATTTTTCTTTTTTGAAAAAAGAGATAACGCCTTGCTATCAAAGCTGGGGGCAACAACAATTTCAAAAAACCCCCCGCTTAACTCTTTCGCCGTTGAAAGGTCACATTTTTTGTTCATTGCAACAACCCCACCAAAAGCTGAGAGAGGGTCTACCTTCAACGCGTTTAAAAAAGCGGCTTTTGGTGTTTTGCCAGAACCAAGACCACAAGGAGAGCCGTGTTTTACAATTACGCAGGAAGGTTCTTTAAACTCATAAAGACATAAAAGGGCCGCCTCTCCGTCTAAAAAGTTATTATAGGACATTTCCTTTCCCTGAATTTGTTTTGCTTGTGGCAGACCAAAGGATTTGTGCTTTTCTTTTAAAACAAAAGCTTTTTGGTGTGGGTTCTCTCCATATCTTAAATGCAATGCGGCTTCTTCTAGCTCTGTTGAAATTGCACGATCATAAGAAGCACAATGATCAAACGCCTTGCCCGCCAGCCCTAATCGATCTTTTTCGCTTGTTCCACCACCGCTAATTGATTTTTGTATGTTTTTATAGTCTTTGGGATCAACCACAACAGAAACCCACTTGTTGTTTTTTGCGGCAGAACGAATCATTGTTGGTCCACCAACATCGATATTTTCAATTTTTTCTTCAAGAGACGCCTTTGGATTCTTTGCAACAACCTCAAAAGGATAGAGGTTACACACAACAAGGTCAATCCACCTTATTTTGTTTGTTTTGGCTTCTTTTTTATGAATGTCTCTTTGGCCCAAAATTCCACCAGCAATTTTTGGGTGCATTGATTTTACCCTACCACCAAAAATTTCTGGAAATTTTGTTAGTGATGAAATCGAGGACACCTTAATTCCGCTTTCTTTTAGGGCTCTCGCTGTTCCTCCGGTGGCAATAAGCTTAATTTTTTGGCTTTCTAAAAACCTTGCAAAGGGCACTAGGCCTTTTTTGTCGGAAACAGACAACAAAGCAGTTTTTGGCTTAATTTTCATTTTTTAATATACCCCCCATTTTATTAATTGCCTCAACAAATGCAAGACCCTCAAGGGCTTGAACCCTCTCTTTTAAGCTTTCTACGGTGTCTTTTTCTAATACAACACATTTTTTTTGTATAATAATTGGACCTCGATCAACCTCTGCCGTAACAAGATGTATTGTACACCCCGTCTCCTTTTCTTTTGCGAGAAGAACGTCGCGATGAACATCGTTGTTCATTCCGCCGGCGTATTTGGGGAGCAAAGAGGGGTGAACGTTAATAATCCGACCCACCCACTCTCGAACAAACTCTTTTGACAAGATTCTCATAAACCCTATTAACAACACCAGGTCTATGTTTTTTTCTAATAAATTTTTACTAACCTCTCGATCAAAATCCAACCTGTCCCGGTTTTTGTGTTCTATAAAAACAGAGGGAATTTTATACTTGTTTCCCTTGTCGAGAATAGGCGCACGCTTATTGTTGCTTATAATAATTTCAACCGAAGCGTCTAGGTCTTGACGCTCAATAGCTTCAACAATCGGAACAAGATCGCTTCCCCTAGTAGACCCCAACACGCCCAGCCGAATCAACGTAAGAGCCTCTTCATGTGTTCAGTTCGTCTATTAATCAGCTTTGCCGTTCCGATATCTTTTCTATGGAAAAGGTTTCCGCCAATGTTACACACACCTTTTTCAGCAAGATTTTCTGCAACAGCAATGTCTTTGTCTATACCAACAAACGCAGCCGCCCTGGAGCCGGTTGCAACTATTTTATTGTCTAAGCTTTGAACGGCGGCTAAATATAAACCACCAAGATCTGGATTGCACAACACCTCAAACCCTTTTTGGGGACTGTTCGGATAGCCCTCAGGAACCACATATTTACAAACGGTAGATTTTTTTGCGAACCCAACCTCTAGGTCTTTAAGAGACCCAGAGACAATTGCTTTACAAATGTCCAGAAAGTCAGTTTCTAATATACTTAAAACATTCATAGCTTCGGGGTCCCCAAACCTTGCATTATATTCAATAACCTTAACGCCCCCACCGGTTAACATAAAACCCCCATACAAAACCCCGCGAAATTTTTCACCCGTTTGTTTGTAAAGCTCTAGCGCAACGCGCTCGTTGGTTTGTTGAGCCTCAAAGATATCTTTTTCTGATAAAAAGGGAAGAGAGTGGTTATCAAAAGAATATGTTCCCATGCCGCCGGTGTTTGGTCCTTTGTCGCCCTCAAAAGCTCTTTTGTGATCTTGAACTACCGGCATGTGAGCACAGTGTGTTCCGTCGCAAAAACTCATTAAAGAAAACTCTTCACCTAAAAACTTTTCTTCTATTAAAAAAGTACCCCCACCACCTATTATAGACCCGGCATAAGAAAGAGCTTCTTCAACCGAGTGTAGGTGTTCACCAGAAATTTTTACACCCTTTCCTCCCATTAACCCATCATATTTAATAACATACTGACCCCCCAGGTGTTTTAAAAATTCTTTCACACCCCCCAGCGAAGAAAACTCCCTTCTTTCTGGGTTTTTTTCTGATGCACAGAAATCCAAAATGTTTCTTGCAAAAGCCTTACTGGTCTCTATTTTAGCCACATTTTTTCTTGGACCCACACACGCAACGCCCTCTTTTTCTAGAGCATCTACAAGACCCGCTTCAAGCGGGTTTTCTGGCCCAACAATTGCAAGGTCAATGGATAGGTTTTTTGCAATAGCCACCACACCCTCAACGTCGTTTGGCGATTGTTCAAAATAAGACGAGGATAGGCTGTTTATTTGGGGGTTTGTGGTTGAAGCAACACAATAGAGCGACGTTTGGGCAGCACTTTCTTTAACCTTTCTAGCGATAGCAACTTCTCTTGCGCCGGAACCAACTAAAAGTACGCTGCTCATTCTTTTTTAGAGGGGTCTACTCTGCTGTTTTCAAGTTGTTTTAAAAAATCTTTTGTTACGTTTCCTGTACAATAATTTCCAGTAAAGACGGAGTCTTCAAAGCTGTTAATTTTTGTATTTCCTATATGAGCCGAACGCTTCAAATCTCCTAGATTTTGATATACTAACGTATCTGCGCCGATAAATTTTTCGATCTCTTTGACAGTTCTGTCGTGAGCCACAAGATCTTTTGTCGCGGGCATATCAATTCCATATACGTTTTGATATCTAATTGGTGGAGCCGCAGAAGCAAAAAACACCTTTTTAGCGCCGTTTTTTCTGACCATCTCAATAATTTTTTTAGACGTATTTCCCCTTACAATTGAGTCGTCAACAAGCAAAACATTTTTATTTTTAAACTCTATTTCAATGGGGCTTAATTTATGAGCAACCGACCTTTTTCTAATGCTTTGGCCGGGCATAATAAAAGTTCTACCTATATATCTGTTTTTTATAAAACCTTCACGATATTTTGCATTTAACTTATAAGCAACTTGCATTGCAGCCGTTCTACTTGTGTCTGGCACAGGAACAACAACATCTATATCAAGATGGCCATACTCTTTTAGTATTTTTTCACCCAAAAAATCTCCCATTCTTAGGCGGGCCTTGTGTACAGAAATAGAATCAATAGTTGAGTCTGGTCTAGAAAAATAAACAAATTCAAAAAGACAGGGCGTGTGCGCTGCTTTTTTATAACACTGTTTATGCGACAACTCCCCATTTTCTGAAATAATAACCGCCTCTCCAGGCTTGACGTCTCGCACAAGCGAATACCCCAAAGCGCTTAAAGCGGCGCTTTCCGAGGCAACCATATAAGACTCCCCGTTTTTACCTAAAACCAAAGGACGAATACCGCCTGGATCTCTAAAGGCAACAACACCAATTCCAGCAACAAGCATTATAACTGCATAGCCGCCCTCGCATTGCTGATATACGCCCTTAAGCGCAGAAAAAACATGAGAGTTTTTTAAATTTCTAAAGTTAGTTTTATAAAGTTCATAGGCAAAAAGATTTAACAGCACTTCAGAGTCTGACTTTGTGTTGAATTGGCAAAAATGCGTTTTTAAAAGAGCTGTTTTGGTTGCTTCGCTATTAGTAAGCGTTCCATTGTGTGCAAGTGAAATGTTAACAGGGTTTGCCGAATAAAAAGGCTGAGCCTCACTTGCATCTGCACAGCCAGCCGTAGGGTATCGCACATGACCCACGCCAACATTTCCCTCCAAGCCCAAAGCCTCGCTTGTTTTAAAAACCTCTGTTACAAGCCCAAGCTCTTTGTGTAAAGACATCTTAGATTTATCCCAGGTAGCAATACCAGCAGCGTCTTGTCCTCTATGTTGGACCTGTATTAAGGCGTCGTATATGTCCCCAACAACCTCTTTGTCTTTATGATATATTCCAACAATGCCGCACATAACTAATACCTCTTTAAAATCTTTTTTATTTCACCAACATAGGTTGATGGGGTGAGAGACAACAAGGCCTTCTTGTCTTGTTCTGAAATTTTTAAAGTATCCACCAGCGCTAAGTATGTTTCTTGATTTAAAGGAACCCCTCTGGTCAATTTTTTTATTTTATTGTAAGCCTCTTTGTCGCCAGACTTTCTCAAAATAGTTTGAACCGCTTCTGCCAAAATGCTCCACTGATTTTCTAATTCAAAAGAGAGCTGGTCTTGGTTTGGGTGGATTCTATTTAAGCCATTAATAATGTTTTTATATGCCAACAAAGAGTGACCAAAAGCGACACCAATGTTTCTAAAAAGAGTGCTTCCGCTTAAATCTCTTTGAAGTCTAGACCTTGAAAGCCTTGAGGCTAAAAACATAAAGTTTGCATTAGAAAGCTCCAAATTTCCCTCTGCGTTTTCAAAAGATATCGGATTAATTTTATGAGGCATGGTGCTTGACCCGACTTCGCCAGGCTTGTTTGTTTGAGTAAAAATGTTTCTACTTATGTATAGCCAAATATCAACACACATATCGGTGAGTATGTTATTAGTTCGTACAAAAGCATGTAATAGTTCAGCAATAGAGTCGTTGGGCTCAATTTGTGTGGTAATTGGATTGTTTTTTAGGCCTAAGCCCCTAATAAATTTTTCTGAAAAAGCCGTCCAAGATTCTTTTGGAAAAGCAATTTTGTGAGCAGCAAACGTTCCCGTTGCCCCAGAAAATTTAGCCAACAGTTTGTGGCTTTTTATATAAGCAACCTGTCTTTCTAGTCTACTGTGGAAAACAGCCATTTCTTTGCCAAGCGTGGTTGTTGTGGCGGGCTGTCCGTGTGTTAGGGACAACATGGGCAGGTCTTTTGTTTTACCTATTAACAACACTAACAGCGAAGACAGCTGGTCTAAATTTTTCAACAACGACTCGCCAACCCCACGCTGAAACATTAAAGCATAAGACGTACTATTAATGTCTTCTGATGTTAGTCCAAAATGAACAAAAGGAACCCACCTTGAATAACCATTTTTTTCTAATTTTTGAGATAAATACCCAACAACCGCATTAACGTCGTGTTTGGTTTTAGCTTCAACTCTTTTAACCGCGTTATATTCTTTTTGGTCAAAGTTTTCATAAAAGCCGCGCAATGTTTTTTCGTCCTCCCTTTTTAAAGATAGATCTTTTTTTAAGGCGCGGTGCTGAGAAAGGGCAATAAGATACCTTACTTCAACTTCAAGTCGAACCCCCATTAATGCTTGTTCTGAAAAAAACTCATTTAGCTCAGAAACATTTTTTTTATACCTACCATCTAGGGGAGATATGGCGCTCATATTTTCCCCAAGCTTAACATTCTATGTACAGCCAAAGCACAGTTCCCGGGATCAAGAACGGTAAGAACGGGCGTCATGCTGGGCATCTGCAACGTAGAATGAATATTAATACTCATATCCACCTTGTCCTTGAATGGAGGACAACCAATTGTTGGCTTGTTTGTGTTGGCTGCCACAAAACCAGAAAGCGCATTAGACCGTCCCGCTATTGTTACAAAAACAACAGCCTCTTCTGGGCCATAAGATCTGATAATTTCTAATACTTTTTCCGGATTTTTATGTGCAGAGGCGGCATGCGTTTCGTGACCAACGTTTAAAGCGTCTAGCGAAGACGTAATTTTGTCTGCATGGTGCTGATCAGAGGTTGAACCCATAATTAATACTGCTTTCATATTAACTCCTTAGTGTTGTTTATTATTCTTTGATCAATGTTTGTTAGATTTGGAAATTGAAATTTTTCGCCAGTTATCAGTTCATATAATAAAATGTATCGTGCAGACAACTCAATAATTAGCTCATCTGGAGCTTCGGGCAAAACCTTGTCGTTATAAGGGTCACAATTTTTTGCAAACCAAAGCCTAAGAAACTCTTTATCAATGTTTTGTGGCTCTTCGTTTTGTTCAAAGCGTTCTCTATAGGTTTCTTCTATCCAATATCGACTAGAATCGGGGGTGTGTATTTCGTCAACAAACTTAATATTTCCACGAGCATCTTTCCCCAGCTCATATTTTGTATCCACCAATATTAAACCATTTTTTGCAGCCACATTTTGTCCATAATTAAAAAGGTCTAAGCTCATTTGTGCGGCCTTATTATAGTCTTGTTCTGTCATTAGCCCCAATTCAAGAATTTCACCCTTTGAAACCGGCCTATCATGAATTTTGTCTTTTGTGGTGGGGGTTAGCATTGGCTCAGAAAGTTTTTGATTTTTTTTCAAACCCGAAGGGATTTTATTTCCACAATATTCTTTGGCACCATTTTTATATACCGTCCAAAGCGAGGTTTCGGTTGACCCCGTAATATACCCCCTGACAACAAACTCTACCTGAAACACCTCACATTTTTCTACGAGAGAAACGTTTGGATCTGGGGTGTCAATGAAGTGGTTTGGAAATTGGTCTTTGGTTTTTTTAAACCACCACGCACTTACCAAATTTAACACAACGCCCTTATACGGTATTTGTGCTAGAACCCTATCAAAGGCGCTTTGTCGATCAGTAGAGACCATCAACACTTTATCGTCTAAAAAATATGCGTCACGAACCTTACCGACCTGTTTATTTTGTGCGTGAATGTTGGTATCCTGAATTGTGTTATTCAGGTTCTCGCTAATTACCTGATAATATTTTTTGTCAATATTCATGACATTTTTGCGAAATTGGATTACACAAAATATGACTATTTAGGATCAAATCAATGTCTTTTTTTATTTGTTTTTTTTGAGAACCTATTTCCCAAACAGTTCCCTTTAAAACGTTTGTGATGTTAGTGAACCCAAAGCGCTTTTGTAGGGTCTCTTTCATTTTTCGCCCACCAATATTTTCTTTTTCTCTAACAAGAAAGCGAGAACCAGAGCCTTTTTCAACGCGGTCTGCTACAAACTCTTTGCTAGGGTTAAACAGTACGTCTGTTGCATATATGTTTTTCATATCTAGCGCCCCCTCATGCTCTATTTCGAGGTGTAAATATTTTGTTATGCGAGCTTCTTTTGCACCAAGTTTTTCTATGCACTTTTCCACGGAAATTGCCTCATTGTCTGCGATAATCATTGATATTAAAAGTTCGGTGGTATTTTTTGATTTTTCAAAAGGAGAGAGGGTAATTTTTTTAGATTCATAGTTGAGCGATTTATAACTAAAAGACCCGCCGGTTTGAAGAAAGCTGCGTAGTGATTGAAAAATAGGATCACCCTTTGTTGTTCGCTCTGGGTGGGGCATTATTGCCAGGACATTTCCCGCCACATTTCCCAGCGCCGCAATATTGCCAATCGAGCCGTTTGGGTTTGTTGGAAAATCGTTCACCACCTCTCCGCTTTCATTGCAATATCGATATACGGCAAGGTTTTCTTTTTCTATGGCTTTTTTTAAGCGTTCGCTCACCACAAACCTTCCTTCGGCATGCGCTAGGGGCACATTAAGAAGCTCACCGTTTTTTTGCCCAACAAACGCAGACTTGCTTTGTTTGTTACTTTTCATATAACACCAAGTGTTGTAGTACCCAGCTCCAACAACCTGCCCGCCTTTAACGCGCTTATTTTCAGATAAACTAACGATTGTATCAAAATTATTATTACCTGGAACCATGCCCGACTCCACTAAAATCTGTGCGCCATTACAGATACCCAAAACAGGTTTACCCCGCACAGCTTCTTTTTTTAATGTATCCATGATAGGGTCTAGCGATGCGATAATACCCGACCTAGATCGATCTTCATAAGAAAATCCACCAACAATTATGTAACCATTATACGCCCTTAAATTAGATTCCGGTTCATTCCAAAGGTGCGGCACCGGAACCATACCACCTCTTTTGATGGCAGCAACGGTTTCAAGTTCTGTGTTTGAGCCCGGGAACTGAATAACGGCTATTCTGGGCTTACTTGTCATTCAAATAAACCTGTTTAGACGAGTTTGGGGTAATTACGCCTATTTCAAAGCAACGATTTTGCCCCAACATGTTGACAAGCTGGTCTTTTTGTGATGGATCAACAATAATGGTAAGACCAATTCCCATATTAAAAGTGCGATACAGTTCATTTATTTCTAAATCTAAGTTTTCTATTAGAAATTGAAAAATAGGAATTTTAGGCCAAGAGTTAACATTAATTTCTGCTGCAAACCCAGCAGGAAACACCCTAGGCACATTGTCCAGCAAGCCTCCGCCCGTAATATGAGCCAAGCTTTTAGGCTGAAAACCTTTTTCAATAAGAACATTAATCATTTGACTATAATTTTTATGTGGAGCAAGCAACGCGCTTCCAACCGAAATTTTTTGACCCGACAACACGTCATTCACGTTTAAGTTGAGCACATCAAAAATTAGTTTTCTTGCCAAGGAGTAGCCATTTGTGTGTAGTCCGTTAGATGGAATTCCAATAATTAAGTCTCCATCTTTAACGGAAGATCCATCTACAATATTTCTTCTTTCTACAATGCCGGTAGCAATGCCCACTAAGTCATATTCGTTTTTATGGTATGTGCCTGGCATTTCAGCGGTTTCCCCACCAACTAAAGAAACCCCCAGGTTTTTACATTCCATTGCAACACTTTTAATAATTTCTGAAACAGTTTGAGGATTCAAAGAGCTGCTTGCAATATAATCAAGGAAGGTGAGGGGTTGTGCGCCTGTTGCCGCTACGTCATTACAGCAAGCGTTCACTAAATCGCAACCTATAAAATCAAAATTATTACATTTCTGCGCTACAGCCATTTTTGTACCAACACCATCAATGCTCTGCACCAGCACAGGATCATCATAGCGGTTCACAACGTCTTTAATGCTATACATGGCACCAAAACCACCAATCGAAGACAAAACGTTTTTGTTAAAAGTAGATTGAATAATTGTTTTAGACGAAGATATTGCTTGATCTGCTTTTTCAATGTCTACGCCAGCATCTTTATATGAAATTTTTTGTTTCATGATAATAGTTTTTCTCTCAAAGAGTTTTCCCAAACATTTTTGGCTTTGTTAATTGACAAGCTAACCTTATCATTAATGGTCACTGTTTTTTCAGAACATGTAGCCCCTATAATATCAAAAGGTATATTCTTTGTTTCTAGTCTTTTTTCAACATCTTTTGCGTCAGCGTTATCAATCTCTACCAAGACAGACAGGTTTTCATTGAACAGTCTTTCCGCCAAAACCCCTTTGCCCAGACTAATATTGGCGCCAACGTTATTTTGGAAAGCCATTTTGCAAAGAGATACCGCTAAACCGCCCCTTGTGACCACCCGAGACGACCGTATCAAGTTGTTTGTTCCCAAATCGACAATGCTGTTTAGTATCAGACCATATTGTTTATTAGAAAAGCGGTGTACGTCATTGTTTTGTATTTTTAAAAGATCAACAACCACACTGCCGCCCAGCTTTTGATTTAACTCTCCCAACAAAAAGACAGTAGAGCCTGGGGATTGAAAGCTGTTTTTAATTGCCTTGTTTATGTCTATGTTTTTACCAAAACAACCAATCATTGGACTTGATGGTATAGCATTGTTTCCGCTTTGATTATAGAAACTCACATTTCCCGCAACAATAGGAAGGTTGGTGTTTTTTTCAAAGCCTAAATCGTTACAACAATCTTGAATGGCTTTACAGCTTTCTGCAAACTGCCACATTTGTTCTGGTTTTTCAGGATTACCAAAACACAAACAATCGGTCAGCGCCACGGGAATTGCACCACTAGCCACCACCTTTGCTGTAGCTTCGAGAGTGGCATGTTGTGCTGTTAGGTATGGATCAATTTTACCAATTTTTGGATTGTGTGCTACCGCAACAGCAAAACCGTTATTTCTAATTTCTTCAGGAAAAGAGTCGTTGTTAAAAGGGGAGACAACCCCAGCCTCAGCTGTACCTCTTTCAAGGACAACCCGACCCTGAACCTGTTTGTCGTAGCATTCATATACAGGTAATTGAGAAGCAATATTTTCATGACCCAACAATTCCAAGATGGTATGATTATAGTCATCAATAGCTGGCAGAGGATTAGATGTTTTGGTAACCCTGACCGCCATTAATGGTCTTTTATAAACAAAACCTTCATTAATTTTCCCAATTGGGCCGTCAATAATTTTTTTATTATTGGCATAAACAGAATAGTGGGGTTCTTTAATAATTTTCCCCACGACCCTTGCTTGCGCCAAAGCTGAGACGTTTGGAAAATCAAATTTTTTATTATAATGATCCAAGATTAGCGGGGTAGCGTCTGGATGACAAACCCACATAAATCGCTCTTGAGTTTCAGAACAAAGAATAACATGGCTTTGTAGGTTGTTCATGCTGGTATGAATCTTATCTGTCCACACCTCAGCTCCCATTCCAGCGGCATCTGCCAACTCTATGCTAGCGCAAGCAACTCCACCTGCGCCCAAGTCTTTAAAGCCCACCTTGTCGGTCATCTTGTTTTCTTGTAAATATTTGAACAAAGCATATGTTGACTTGAGGATGTGTCTTTCTAAAAAAGCGTTAGGTTCTTGAACGGCCCCCTTATTTTGTTGTTCTTTTTCTTCTTCTAGCTCTAGCGACGCGAAGCTTGCACCGCCAAACCCGCTATTATCTGTTGGTTTTCCTATTAAAATTAAATCATATCCTTCTGCATTTTTTGGTGCCCTTGATCGGATAACATCTTTTTCACGTACAATGCCAGCAGCAACAACGGTCACTAGGCAGTTATCATTATAGCCCTCATCATAATAAAGGTCTCCACAAACATTAGGTATACCAAGGGGGTTGCCGTATCCAGCAATTCCGCCAACTACGCCCTCATGGATCCACTTTGTTTTATTGTTGTTTACATCGCCAAACCTTAATCCATCTCCCACCGCCACCACCTCAGCTCCCATACAACAAACGTCCCTAACATTACCCCCAATACCCGTTGCAGCCCCCTCATATGGCACAATTTGGCTTGGATGATTATGGGATTCATGGCTAATAACCAACCCATAGCGGTCGTTGTTTTTATCGGTTGCAATTGTAACAATACCGGCGTCATCTTTTGCTCCTAAAATTACATCTGGCCCATCAGTTACAAAGCGCTTGATATGTTCCTTGCTGCTTTTATAAGAGCTATGTTCAGACCCTTGAATAGAAAAAAGAACAAGCTCTGCCAGCGTTGGGGGTCTTTTCAAAAATTCGTTTTGAACCGTTTTTGTTTCTGTGACGCTAAGAGGAATATTTTGTTCAGACAAAATCGCCTTAATTTCTTGATCGGGAAGGTTGGAAAAATCAAACGTGTCCCAACTTTCATACCTTATCATAAAGCAAAGGTTTGGTTTCGATCCGGCCCATAGGAAATTAAGGAAATATTATTACCGGTAAATTCCTCTATTTTTTTAATGAAAGATTTTAATTCTGTGGGACAGTCGTCAATATTTTTAATATGTTCAGGCAAAGATTTCCAACCTGGAAGGGTTTCATAGACGGGTTTAATTTTATTAAAACTTTCTAGGTCAGCCGGCACACAATCCACCCTATCTCCGTTAATTTCATATCCTATACACAGCTTCACCTCCGGCAAGCCCGTTAAAACGTCTACTTTTGTTAAAATGAGCTCAGTAAAACCATTTAGTTGGTTGGCGTGTTTTAGCTGGACCAAGTCTATCCAGCCAATTCTTCGAGCCCTTCCTGTTGTGGTGCCATACTCTTGCCCAACCTCTCGTATTTTATCTTCTAATGGTGGACTAATTTCCGTTGGGAGTGGCCCGCGGCCAACATAGGTTAAATATGCTTTTGCAATTCCCACTATACGTTTTTCTCTGTTCAAGCCAACCCCAGATCCCGCCTCTACCTGGCCTGCGACCGTATTACTGCTTGTTGTAAAAGGGTATAACCCATGATCTACATCTAAACAAGCACCCTGAGCACCCTCAAACAAGATAGCCTTGCCATCCTGATCTGCTTTTATAAGGTGTTCGGTTATATTGCCCACATAGGGCCGAACAATTTCTGCGTACCCCAAATATTGGCTAAGAATTGCTTCGTAGGAATAATCAAATTTTTCTTCAAATACGTTTTCGACAAGCTTTTTATTAAAGGTAAAAGATTTTTTAAGTCTTTTTGCGAAAACGTTTTGATTTAAGAGATCAACAATACGCAAGCCATGCCTATACATCTTGTCTGCATAAACGGGCGCAATTCCAGATCTTGTACTTCCTGCAGCCAAATCGTTTTGCATTGCCGTTAAATGGTGATCAATATCGACATGATAAGGCATAATTAAGTGGGCGCGATCGCTAATTAAAAGATTGACCCCAAGCCCTTCTTTTTTTAATAAATCAATTTCACTAATTAGTACGGCTGGATCAACCACCACGCCGCTACCAATAACAAGCATACAGTTTGGATGTAATACCCCAGAAGGAATAAGGTGCAGTTTGAGGGTTCTACCATCTAAAATAATAGTATGACCAGCGTTGTTGCCACCCTGAAACCGTACAACATAGTCGGATTGGGCAGAGAAAAAATCTGTAATCTTTCCCTTGCCTTCGTCACCCCATTGGGCTCCAATTATAACAGAAATATTTCTTTTATTATTTTGCACTTTTTGATGTTATTGATAAGGTGTAATTTATGTTGTGGATTCTAGATACCAAAATAATACTTTGAAAACCCTTATTTTTTTAAGCTTTTTCTTTTTTAATAGTTGTGCATTTGTTGGTCAATTAGCCATTCCAATGGAGTCCATTGATAAACCCAAGGGGCCTTATGATATTGGTACCCAAATCTTTTTTTGGACCGACGAAACGAGAAGCGAGCAATATACCACCGACCCAACAGACTTTAGAAGTTTGTTAGTTCAAATCTGGTATCCTGCACAGATGAAGGATAATTATCAAAAAACAACGCATATGGTCTTTCCCGAACGCACCCTAGCTTCTATGGCGAACACACTTAATGCGCCCGTCAGCCTTATAAAACACGGGGCCAGACTCATGTCAAGCGCAGTTCAGGGCGCGCACCCCACAGAAGGAGAAACATTCCCATTAATATTATTTTCACATGGCGATGGTGGCGTAGCCACACAAAACTTATCACAAATTGAAGCATTGGTAAGCCACGGGTATGTTGTCATTGCCCCAAACCACACGTATAATGCATCCATTACTTTTGATAAAGACGGTACCCCCACTACCTATAAATCCAACATAACCTGGACCGAACAAGCAATGCACAATAAGAAATATTATGCGAATCAGCTAATACGCTATCGATATGAAGATATTGCGTTTGTGTTGGCGGAGATATCAAAAGAGGTGTTACGGGGGTCTGTATCGAACCCGTATTATAAAATAATTGATTTTGATCGTATAGGGATGATGGGACATTCAATGGGAGCCGGCACCAGCTATCACGCCCTTATAAACGATAGACGTATTAAGTCAGCCGTAGCGTTAGATGGGTGGTTTTTTCCACTAGACCAAAAGACCTTTTCTACAAAAACAAATAAACCATTCTTACATTTGGGACAAGAAGAATTTTTCAACTTGGACGTTGATGGCGACATTAACGACACAAAAGCAGGAAAAATTAATTTTGATATTCACAATGTCATATTAAAGAACAACACCAACTCTTTTGTTGTATATGTTAAGAACAGCCTACACCAGGACTTTACTGACTTTAAACAGACATATATTCAAGACAGGCCATTTACTTTTCCAATATCGGGGCTAGGAGACGTTTCAAAGAATAAAATTAAAAATATTATGAATAAATCTATTTTAGAGTTTTTTGATTACGCTTTTAAAAATAAAAAATTTGATACCACAATTTTAGACCAATACAAAAACGACATAAGGGTGAATTATGACATCAATTAAAAGAACAATAGTTTTGCTATGGAGTTTTGTTTTTTCCCAAAAGCAGGGCGTTGTAGTTTAAATGGCGCCACCCTAACATTCCGATAGTCTTTGCCCAATTTGATGGTTTTTGTGGTAAAAAAAGATAGATTTTATTTTTTTTGTTTAATTTGTCGACGTAAAAATGAATACTAAAAAAGTATTGACATCAATACAAACTATCCTCAATTTAAATGACTTTCACAATTGAAGGGATACGGATCCCACAATAGTGGTATATATATACTGTGAAAAGTATGTATGAAAGTAAAGATTATATATACAGTAATATATATATAGGGTAAATGAATGAAACAAAATAACAAATTAAAATTTGTATATAAAAACTCATTTGGAGGTAGAATAATGAGAAAACTACGTATGTTAATTGCGCTTCTTGTTCTTCCTACTCTTATGTTTGCACAGTCAACGACTGCTAAATTAGCAGGTGTTGTTAGTGATGCCGATGGTAACCCATTGGTTGGAGCAAACGTAGTGGTAGAAGGATCAAACTTAGGTGCAGCTACCGATCAATTAGGTAGATACTATATTCTTGACGTTCCTGTAGGTGACTACAACTTAAGAGCCGAGTATATCGGCTATACTACAGTTGTAGAAGCTGGCGTAAAAACTTCTGTTGGTTTTACAACAACAGTTGATTTTGCACTAGATATTGCCTCAGTTGCAGGTCAAGAAGTGACAGTAACAAGAGAAAGACCGTTAATTAATCCAAACGCTACAAATACAACTCGTGTTGTTGATAAAGAGTTGATTGATGCATTTGCTGTGAGAGGGGTTCAAAATATTGTTAACCTTCAAACAGGTGTTGTTAATGGATATTTCCGTGGAAGTAGAAGTGGAGATAGTAGATACTATGTCGACGGCGTTCCCGTAAAAGATGTTTACGGGGGTGGAAACCTATTAAACGGTAACTCTCAATCAGCATTACAAGAGATTTCAGTGCAAACTGGAGGTTTCTCTGCAGAATATGGTGGTGCTAATGGAGGGATTGTAAATATTACTACCAAAACTGGTGGTACACAATGGAGATCAAAAGTAGGAGCAGAATCGTCTGTAGGGGCTGATGCTGGTACTGATCCCGACAAACTATACTCTGATGGTTATCAAAATGTCAACTTTGACTTTGGTGGTCCAATCAGCGATAACGTAAAAGTATATTTGTCTATTGAAGCGAAAGAAAAGGCTGGTGACGTTTCTTATAGTTACTTCCCTAAATATGACGCTATGCCAATGACCGAAGTTCCTGCTGACTATTACAGCGACGGTACTGATGGCTTTGTATATGGCAACGACGCAAATGGTAACAAAGTTTCACATATTGAAACTATTATAAGAGACAACCAAACAGATCCAGCATTATTGGCTTCTGGTGTTGCTGCTTATGATACTACATATGTTGTATATAGTAACTATGAGCGTATGTATGGACAACAACCACAAGATGACAATAGCCGTATTACTATTAATGGTAATATGACAATGGACTTTGGTCCATTACGTGTCAAGCTTGGTACACAGGCTTATGACTATGAAGGACATAGTTATAGCTGGAGCAGAGTTCTAGGTGGAACTGAAGGTTCATATATTAATGAATCAGATTTCACTATGGGATACATGAACTTCAGATATACTATTAGTCCATTATCTTATGCTAAAGTTTCGATTTCAAATCAAACTTATGAAACAACAGGTGGTAATGAAAATTACTTACATGATATTGAAGCATATGGTAAAAGAACCAAAACATTTGGTTCAGCAAATTATTACAAACGTGACGGAACTGGATTTAACCCACTATCACCAGATGAATTTATTGGTGCAGCAGGGTTTGGATCACAGTCCACAGGTTACAACACAAGAAAAACTACTACAAACACTCTAAGCTTTGACTACACTAACCAGCTTGGTTATAATGAGTTTAAAGTTGGTGGTTCAATAGACAATCACGAAATTACTCGTTATGGTCTTGGAGCATCAGGTGTTGCCAGAGCAATTAGCCAAGTAGACGCTAATTATGATGGTGTAGCGACGAATGAAGAAATCATTGCTGCGGGAAGTGATCCAGCAGACTGGAGATTCATTAACTACAGATCGCTGTATGTAACAAATCTTGGTTACAATATTTATGGTGATGAATGGAATGGAACATATAATCAAGACGATCATATGTTATCTCCGGCAGAACCAAAACAAACACGTTTCTACGTTCAAGATAAACTTGAATTTAAAGATGTAGTTGTTCAAGTTGGTCTTTCAGTAGAATCAATTGATACTGGCGCTATGGCTCCAGATTCAGATGGTGACGGCTATGGAGACTCAGACGGGTTCAACCACCTATACTTTAATAGACAACGTGTAGACAGAACTGGCGATGTTGACGGTAACTATGCTTGGAAGAAAACAAAGAAAGAAACCGCTACACATCCTAGAATTGGTATCTCATTCCCAGTATCCGATCGTACAGTATTTCGTGCGAACTACGGAACACACTGGCAATCAGTTCCAATGTCATATCTATACTTATCAGATTCACAGCTATCAGCCGACATCTTAGCCGGTAATGCTACTGCATCTGAAAACCCTGCGTTAAAACCAGAACGTTCTACTCAGTATGAAATTGGTATTGAGCAACGTATCGGGGCTTTCGCATCATTAAAGATTGAAGGGTTTTATAAAGAAAGTAAAGATTACTTGACGCTTGCAAATCGTACAGACGCATTTACAAATACTGGTGGTGCAGATACTCAACAAAACTGGGCACAGTACTTAAATGGAGACGTTATGGTCTCACAAGGTTTGACAACAAACTTTGAAATGCGTAGAACTAGAGGTTTGTATGCGCAAGCAAATTATACATACTCAGAATCTAGAGGTACTGGATCTTATGGATCACAGAACTTCTATGTTACTTGGATTGGTACAGATGATGGATATCCAAAAGCGATGAATCTATTAGACTATGACCAAACACATACTGCAAACGTAATTCTTGACTGGCGTTCACCAAATGCTACCGGTGTATTAGCTAATACAGGATTCAACGCAGTAATGAGTTTTGGTAGTGGTACTCGCTATACACCATCTCAAATCTATAGTACTGTTTTTGAGAACAGATGGGAATTCCCAGAGGGTCCGGTAAACTCAGGCACAATGCCTGCTTATACTAACGTGGATCTACGTGTAGACAGAGCCTTTAATTTAGGCGGCGTGACAGTAAACGGATATATGTCCGTGTTTAACGTCCTAGACGCAGAACAGGTTAATGATGTTTATCATGGAACTGGTAACGTAGCCGAAGATGGCTGGGTTGCAACTGAAAGTGGGCAACAATGGCTTGCCAATAGATTAGCAACTAACCCTGACGTTGATGCAGCGGCCCTTTACCAAGATAACTTAGCTTATCCTAGTAGATGGAGCGCTCCTCGTACTGTTAGAGTTGGTATGAACATTAGTTTTTAATTAAATAAGAAGGTAAAGAGGTAAATATGAAAATCTTAAAGAATATTACCGTTTTCACATTGGTGATGTTACTGTCAGTAACTACTGGCCTTGAAGCGAGAGACAAAAATGTTTCTAACTTTAGTAGCTCATCAAATTATGTGGATTCCAGTGGTACGTTCGATGGGAACCAAATCTATGCCGATGTAACTAACAATGGTCTATTCCTGGACTACCATATTTCTGGTGATTCAGCGATGGAATGGCCTACAGGTACAGGCGCTCACTCAATCTTCCAATCTGCTTTGTGGATGGGAGCGACAGTGAATGGTTCTATTAGAGCAATTATTGGAGATTATACACAAGACATGGGTCCAGGTCCATGGGGTGGTGACCCGCTATCAGCGGTTCACAGAATCTATAAAATAGAGAAATCTATGTTAGCTTCTCCCCTTGACTATGACGACTTCCAAGAATGGCCAACTGATTTTGGTGCACCTTGGGTTGACGTAGATGGTGACGGAGTTTATACTCCACTACCAGGCGGAACTGATCATCCAGAATTTCTAGGAGACCAAGTACTTTGGTTTGTTAGTAATGATGGTGACCCAGCGTATAAATTGAATTTTGGAACATCACCACTAAACGTGGAGATTCAAACAACTATGTTTGGTTTTGATAGACCTGACGTATTTGGTGACATGGTGTTCTTAAAACAATTAGTAATTAATAAAGGTTCAGATGACTTAGTCGATACTTATATGGGACTATGGTCAGACCCTGACTTAGGATATGCCGGTGACGACTTTGTTGGTTGTGACGTAGCATTAGGTATGGGTTATGTTTGGAATGACGGTGTGGATAGTGTCTATGACAACTTAAGCATTGGTACTCCAGCAGCTGGGTATGACTTCTTCCAAGGTCCAATGGTAGATTGTGACGCTGGTGAAGATTGTTCGGTAGGTGCTAAAATGTTTGGCACGAACCACCCAGGTAAAAAGAACCTAAGTATGTCATCATTTGCATTTTATATTAATGGAGATGCGACATACACTGACCCTTCTGATGAAACAGAAGGCTATTATTACTTACAAGGTTTGAGAAAAGACGGAAGTGCGTTTCCAACTGCAATCGCGGGAGATCTATATGATCAACGCTTTTGTTTCTATGGAGACCCTAACGACTCCGCCGGACATAGTACTGCTAACCCTGTTGACGGAAACTATGCAGCATCTGCTGATAGACGTTTCCTAATGAGTGTTGGTCCATTTACTATGGCATCAGGCGATTCACAAGAAGTAGTGTTTGGTATTTTCCACGCTGCTGGTGGTGATGCGTTAGCTTCTGTAGCTTACCTAAAAGAAGTAGATGCCTTAGCACAAACAGCTTATGACATTGACTTTGCTTTGCCTGACTCACCTCCGTCACCAAATGTGACAGCGAGCGCGTTAGCAGATCAAATACTATTAGTTTGGGACGATGTTCCTGAAAGCTATAATGTTTCTAGTGAAGTTGATTTAGATGCTGCAGGTAATCCTACTAACTTTGTATTCGAAGGATACAATGTTTATCAGCATGAAACCGCATCAGGAGCTGGAGACAGAAAACGACTAGCTACTTATGACATTGTAAACGGAATTACTGAAATTTATGATACCGTATTTGATGCTAGCTTAGGTGAGAACATTAACATTAGAACACAGTTTGGTTCAGATAGTGGATTAGCACACTTTGAATCTATCACAAGAGATGGATTGAATGGTAATGCAACACTAATCACAAACCGTTCTTATTATTATTCTGTAACCGCATATGGTTACAACGCGGATGGTATTCCAAAAACATTGGAAAGTAGTCCGTCATATTTAACTGTAAGACCGGAAGTACCTAATACATTCTCTGCGGGCGACAATACAGCCTCAGCGGGTGATTTAATTGCAACCGTACATACTGGACCTTCTCAAGGTTCTGTTGACGTGGTTGTAGTAGATGCTGGTGCTTTAACTGGTGATACTTACACAGTAACAATGGATGATGCAATGCCAGATGGCACTGCAGCCGTTAACTGGACATTAACAAACGACGCTTCAGGCGCAGTATTAATCGCAAACAACCCAGTAGTGGGTGGTGTGAACACTGCAACAGGCGTTGAAGTTGGTCCAGGCGGAACTCCAGTTGTTGAAGGCGTACAATTACTAGTAAACGGTCCCCAAGAAGACTTACTATCAGTAAGTGAGTGGGATCACGGCTGGAAAGAGAACAACGTAGAAAGAGACCCTGCGGTTTCTTATGTACCTTGGGCTAGTTTAGGTCGTACAGGATATATTATTGAAAATAGAGCAGGTTTACATTACTCTGCCCCTTATAATCGTGACTTTGACCGATTTAATTACTGGGAATCAGATGATGTTGAGCTTGACTTTAGTACTCCATCATTAGGGTATGATTATATTTATGAATGGGTTAATAGTTACGTACCATTCTCAACATACAGACATAATTTTGCTACTGGAAACAAAGAGCAAATATTTTCTGGATATTGGGATTATGATGGTAATCTTGACTTCGAGAACATCGGTGGTGTAATTGGAGGCGGATACTGGGTAGGCCCAATATTTGGTGCCAATTCTTGGGAACCAATCTACGCTTTTGTAGGTATGGTTGCGACTCCATATGATCCATCTAAGGAAGCGCAATATATCGCTGAAGACGACCTAACCACGTCAGGTGGTTGTGGTTGGGGATCAGCTGGTTCTTGTGACAACACGACTACAAGTGGTGCAGGAATCGGATATCCATATATGACAGCGACATTGTTTGGTGACTACCTGGGTTCAGGAGTGTTACCAACTGAAGCAGGTTTTGCATACTGGGGTGGTTTCACAACTGCTAGTTCTGTAGTATGGCAAATGAGCAAACCAAATTCATCAGCAGATACGTTTACGTTTACTACTGAGGGGTTAGGTATGTCGGCTAATGCTTACGATCCAGATCGTATTTCAGTATGGCCAAATCCATATTATGGATTTAATCCAGAAGAACGTGATGCGTTAGATCGTAGAGTGATGTTTAGTCACTTGCCTGAAGAAGGCGCTGCGACAATTCGTATCTTTGCACTAGATGGTACACTAGTAAGAACAATTCACCACAATGATACAGCTTCACAGCATGCAACATGGGACATGAAGAATAACTTCGAGTTACCAGTTGCTAGTGGAATGTATTTGGCACATGTAGAGACTAACCACGGAGATAAAATCCTGAAGTTAGCTGTAATTCAACCAGAACAACGTTTAGACGTTTATTAAGGAAAAGGAGAATATGAAAATGAAAAATACATTTAAAATCTTCCTTGGATGCGCAGTGTTGGTTTCAGCACTAACTGCTGGTACAGTAAGATCACAAGGTACCGCTGGTGCCTCGCAGCTTCTTATTCCGGTAGGTACTGAAACAGTAGCTCTTAGCGGAACGAACGTTGGTACCGTATCTGGAGTAGATGCATTATTTACTAATGTAGCTGGTCTAGCAAGACACAACTCTGGTTTACAAGGAACAGTTTCAACCACATCTTACATTGCTGACATTGATGTCACCTATGCAGGTATGGTTATGAGTATGGGCGAAACAGGAACATTTGGAATGACACTAAAGGCATTAGACTTTGGCGATATCCCAAAAACTACTGCATTTGCTCCAGAGGGAGATGGTCAAACATTTTCCCCTAGCTTTTTCACAGCGACAGCAGGGTTTGCGAGAGCATTCTCTGATCGTGTTAATGTTGGTGTTGCAGCCAAGTTGATTTCTGAGACAATCGAAGAAACATCTGCAACAGGATTTGCATTTGACGTAGGCGTCCAATACAAATTCCCTGACCAACCATTAATCATAGGTGTTGCAATGAAAAATGTTGGGAGTAGAATGCATTACGATGGTATTAACCTTGATCAGAACCTCACACCAGAGGGATCTGAATCAGGTGCATCATCTGAAACTTTTAGAATTGTTGCAGACAACTTTGCTCTGCCAACAAGCCTAGATCTTTCTGTAACCTACTCAGTACTTGATAATTTAGATATGAGCACAACTTTCACTAATCACTCATACCAATCAAATACGTTAGCATTCGGTGCTAAGTATTCGTTAGGTAGTGCTTGGGTGGGCGCAGCTACTACAATGACTGTAGGAGATGACTCACAACCGTCTGACGTTACTGACGCAGACTGGGACGAGTGGAGCGGAACCAATTGGGGAGCTTCAATGGGTGCAGGTGTAACAGTGCCAATAGGCGACTACACAATGCATGTTTCATACGCTATGAGAACAGCAAACGAATACTTTGATGACCATAGCACTATGCAAGTTACCTTTGATTTCTAAACTGTTGAGTTAAGGATTCAAATTGAAAGGGGCTCTTTTTAGAGCCCCTTTTTATTTATAAGATAGGTTAGTGTAATA
>Ga0209445_1000445_pt1 | contig 23513 bp, 21 predicted proteins | sample MarorgKNORR_S2LV_4_FD_188223 | JGI IMG/M metagenome (GOLD analysis project Ga0209445, IMG submission 188223) | Marine microbial communities from the Southern Atlantic Ocean, analyzing organic carbon cycling - NADW_A/KNORR_S2/LV (SPAdes) (version 2) | ecosystem: Environmental > Aquatic > Marine >... | reverse complement strand
CCCCGGAACTATTCGGGGGTCTTTCTTATTCGGTAGGCGGTATAAGGTCGGCGTCATCAAGAACTTCGGCTGTTGGCAACCATAGTGCCATCAGGTCTCTCACTGGAGTGAACTCGGCGGTGGAGATTCCCTGGAATGGCATGAAGAACTCGTGCAATTTGGCATACTCTTCGGTCTCCACCACGAAATACTGAGAGTGGGACATCTGGCACTGCACCGCCGAGATAAGCTCGATGCCCACTTCGGCAGTCGTGCAGGCCAACCGGTGACCGGCGGCCCTCCGCGTGGCCCTGGGCAACTCTCCGGCGTATGAGTCAGCGTTGCATGGAACCTCATAGCTGGTTCTCCTTCTGATTTGATGATGCTATCGTAACCCGTCCGCGTAAAATATTGCCTTCGATTCCGGGCCGGGTACCGGGAGGAGCAGTGCTCTGTGAAGGGAATACAGCGGCACAGAGTATACTTGGGAGTCGAAACGCAACCATCCAGGTTAACGGGGAGACTGAAACGCAATGATCGATATGACCGGTGAGATGCAGGAGTTGATCGACCGCGCCCATGCCGACGGCTGGGACTGCACCGTGGGGACCGTGGACAAGGACGGTCAGCCGCAGTTGAGTCTCAAAGGCAGCGTGATGGTCTACGATGCCGAGACCCTAGCCTATTGGGAAAGGGCGAAACGTACGGCGCTGGAGAACGTGGCGGTAAATCCCAAAGTTACTGTCCTATACAACAACATGACAGACCGCATTCGTTGGCGCTTCTACGGCACCGCGAAGGTCCACGAGTCGGGTCCCATCCGGGAAGAGGTCATGTCGCGCACCGTTGAGGCCGAATTGGAGCGGGACCCTGAACGCCTGGGCGTTGCCGTTCTAATCAAGGTAAACAAAGTTGCTGAACTTTCCGGCAACGTGCTTCAGGAACGCTAAGCAGTAATACAGATTCAAAAGGAGACCAAGATGGACGAGATACTAGCATTGGAAGACCGCCGCATCGAGGCAATGACTAGCGGGGACGTCAAAGCGCTGGGCGAGATACTGGCCGATGACCTGATCTACACCCATACCACGGCCAGATTGGACACCAAAGCTTCTTTCATAGAGGCAATCACTTCAGGCCGCTCCAACTACAGATCCGTGGAGCGGAAAGACGTCGAGGTCCGCGACCTGGGTGACACCGCCGTGGTCACCGGGCACGCCAAGTTCCACGTTGGCGACAACAAATTCGAAGCCAGGTTCATCGACGTATATGCCAAACGAAACGGCGCCTGGCAGATGGTCGCCTGGCAGTCCACTCGGCTTCCCGACTAATAGTCAAAGGGGAATAGGGCATGAAACGCAGCATCAAACGCATGCTGACGACCCACACGGGGAGCCTGGCCCGGCCCCTGGGACTGATCGAAGCCATGCAACTCAAGGAACGGGGCGAGCAGTACGACGCCGTAGCCTACGCCGGAATGGTCCGCGATGCCGTGGCCGAGGTGGTCGACCGGCAGGTGGCTGCCGGGGTTGACGTCATCTGTGACGGAGAGCAAGGGAAACCCAGTTTCCTGACCTACGTGAAGGAACGCCTTTCAGGGTTTGAGTCCGGGGAGGCTGCTCTTGGAGAGGACCCGTGGAAGGGATCGAGGGAGGCCATAGCCTTCCCCGAGTTCTACGCGTGGAATGCGCGGACCCGCGCCGGCATCGTGGCGCCGCGAACGGCCATTATCTGCAGCGGCCCCGTCGCCTATGTCGGACAGGAAGCTTTGCAGTCCGACATCGCCAACCTGAAGGCAGCTCTTCAGGGAAAGGACCCGGAAGAGGTATTCATGCCGGCAATCTCGCCTTCGGATGTTGAGGGACGGCAAGAGAACGAGTACTACGCCAGCAAAGAGGAGTATCTCTACGCCATCGCCGACGCTATGAGCGAAGAGTACCGGGCGATCGTCGACGCCGGGTTCTTGCTCCAGATAGACGATCCGCGGCTGGTGACCTACTACGTTGCCAACCCCCAGGCCAGCGTCGAGGACTGCCGCCGCTGGGCCGAAGTGCGGGTTGAGGCCGTCAACCATGCACTTAAGGGGATCCCGGAGGAGAAGATTCGGTTCCACACCTGCTACGGGATCAACATCGGGCCAAGGGTCCACGAAATGGCCCTGAAGAACATCGTGGACATCATGTTGCGAGTCAACGCCGGTGCCTACTCGTTTGAAGCCGCCAACCCGGCCCACGAGCACGAGTGGAAGGTCTGGGAGACCGCCGGCCTGCCCGACGGCAAGGTCTTGATCCCCGGAGTGATCTCCCATTCCACCAACGTGGTCGAACACCCGGAGCTGGTGGCCCAGCGGTTGGTCCGATACGCCAACATCGTCGGCCGGGAGAACGTCATCGGCGGCAGCGACTGCGGGTTCTCATCCTTCGCCAGCACCGAACCAGAGATTCACCCCACCGTGGTCTGGGCCAAGTTTGAGAACATGGCTGAGGGGGCGAGGTTGGCTTCGCGGGAGATGTGGGGGTAGGGGGCGGTCGGCGGTTAGCCATCAAGGACTCCAGAATTACCTGACGTATTTGGATTGTTCAGGGATATTAAAGGAATTACCGAACCGATTCGAACGGGTGCTTCGGTGGGGTTACCCGGGATTGTTATTTTGGTTGACATTGCCGATCGTAGCGAGCGAAGGTCCTTTCGGTGTGGCTCTCTACGTTGCTTTTATGAAGGTTTGCCGGTTGTTGGACACATCGGCGTAATTCTCGGTTCAGGCACCGCAATTTATTTAGTACAACGGCATATCGTCCATCAGCTTACCTCCCTACTCCTATACTTCTTCAAGATTGGCCCGATAGCCCAATGGGAACTAGGGTATCGGGAATCGTTTGGTAAACAAATGTGGCGAAGAATGGGTCTAAGATCTCCCGACAACTCGACCGCTGATCCGGAAGATCGGTTTAGCAACTATTTGTTCAGCAGGTGGGCTGGCTCCACCCATTATGTTGCATATGGATGATTGGACTGGTGATGTACTTGGTCGGAACTTACGCCGTTGCCGAGTCCGTTTTTAGTGACTGGCCTTGGTGGGCTACTTCGTCGTATGGGATTGGATTGTTTTTTCTGGCTGCCGCATATTTTGGACAATCGTTGTTGACCGCCTATGCGGAGAAAGAAGCCTATCTTAAGAGGCAATAAGCTACGACGAGTCAAATATAAAAGGTCCATGGATTCGGCCGATGTTTTATAGCGTGGCTATCAGGACTGACTGCTCCTAGCTTACTAGCGGCAACGCCTCATCGGCGCGGACCTCGTTTATGATCTGCAGGACGCGCTGCTCGAAGGGCGGATATTCCAGTTCGAACTCGCCAAGCAGGCGGCTGTTGTCGGCCAGGTAGTTGCCCGAGTCTTCTTTTCCGTCTTGGCTGGCAAAGGTTATCTGGGCGTCGGGCAGGTACTTCTTCACGATGGCTGCCAGGTCACCTAGGCTGATGGGATGGCCACCGGAGTTGTAGATGGCGTGGGCGCTCTTGTCCACCATGGTCACGCGCACAAAGGCCTCGGCGATATCGTCAACATGCACCGGCAGGCGCATAAGGCCGGCTTTTGGGAAGCTCACCGGCTGCCCGGACGCCGGCAGGGTCACGCATTGAACGTGGTCGGTGGAGCCGCGGACCTTGTCGGGCCCAGTGACGTTGGCCGGACGGATTCCCGTGATCGACATGCCGTAAACGGAATTGAACTGCTGGGCTTGGAACTCGTTAAAGCGTTTGTGCATGGCATACTGGCTGGTGCCGTGCATCGGGTCGTCTTCATTGATCACCCGGTCGCCGAAGTTGGACTGCTGTCCGCTTACTGCGATGGAACTGGCGTAGGTAACCCGGTTTACTCCAGAGATCCGGGCCGCCTCAAAGCAGTTATCCATGCCCAGGATGTTCAACTTCATGGTGAAGTGGGGCGTGTCGTCGCCGCTGCCCAGCAGATAGGCCAGGTTCATGATGCGGTCCGGCTTGGCATGCATGATTGCTGTCACCACGTCCTGAAACTGCATGATGTCGCCGCGCATGACTTCAACTTGCTCTCCGAACTCGCTGAAATCGGCCGCACCGGGGTTGATGTCCATCACGACTACCTTCTCGCCGCGCTGGACCAACCGGGGAACAGCCCTCTTTCCGATAAAGCCGGTGCCGCCTAATACCAATGTTGTCATCGTCCGCTCCTACATCGATTCGCCGCATCGTACTGATTACGATACAGCCGAGGCTCCCTGCGACGTTCGCCCACGTGCCAAGATGATTGGCTCTAAGGGCTAGTTTGTCAAGACTGGAGCAGGCACGAAAAGGGTTCGGTTCCTCAGCGGAAGGGCCGAGCGTGGGCAAACGAATTAAATAGACCGGCGTAACTGGCGATCTCCGGTCTGCTGATGAGCCGTGGTTTAGGGGTTACTGCTTTCTAGCCGCGGCGGCGTCTTCCAGGTACATGACTATGGCCAGTAACGCGGCGACCGCCCCGCCGGCGAACCAACCCCGAGCGCCCAGTTTCCAGGTCAGGTCATCGGAAAAACCCACAATCAGACCCAAGATAACGCAGACCAACGCGCCCAATGCGCCCAATCTGCCCAGCCAAATTATCCACTGGTCCATCGCTGCCACCCCCATCTTCTGATGGATTACGTATTCGTCCTCGCTTTCGCCACATTCGGCTACCGAGGAACACATATCGATTCTAGGTGTTGTATTCGAGCACTGTCAACGCACCTGCGCTACGAATTGGTGTGAAGGTGAACGCTGGGATGCTCGTGGGCGCGACTTGACCAACACACCGGAGGGCCGTAAATTGCTAGCTACTCATACTGATGGGAGAGGACGTATAGATGTCCCTGGAAGGAAAAGTGGCGATCGTAACTGGGGCCAGCCGTGGTATCGGCAAGGCTATGGCCATGGGCCTGGCGGCGGAGGGAGCGCACGTGGTTGTCGCCGCCCGTTCCGAGGAATCGCGGCCCATGCTGCCCGGCACCATTCACTCTACTGTGGGCGAGATCGAGGACGCCGGCGGCAAGGCGTTGGCCGTGGCCACAAATGTGCGGGAAGAAGACAGCATCCGCCACCTGGTGGACCGCACCCTGGACGAATACGGAGCGGTGGACGTGCTAATCAACAACGCGGCCATCGGCAGTTATACTCCCTTCCTGGAGATGACAGTCAAAGAGTGGGACCTGGTCATGTCCATCGACCTACGGGCGCCATTCATAGCCTGCAAAGCGGTGGCCCCAATCATGATCGAACAGGGCGGCGGTAGCATCATCAACATCTCATCCCACGCCGCCACCAACATTTTCTCTTCCACACTTTCGGCCGACAGCGAAGAGATAGCGCTCATCGGCCAGAACTACGGTGCGGCCAAGGTTGGGTTGGAGCGGCTCACCTGGGGTCTGGCCTTGGAGCTCGGCCCGCATAACATCGCGGTGAATGTACTGAAACCGCTTCGTCCGGTGATCACCGAAGGCTTCATGGCCCAGCGCCCCGACGCCGACGTCTCCACCTGGGCCACCCCAGCCGACATGGTCAAAGCCGCCAAGTACCTGGCCGGCCAGGACGCCAAGGGGTTGACCGGGGCTACCGTCACAGCGGAGGAGTTGGTGAGGAGATTGGGGCTTTAATTTTTCCCGGCCCATTTTTACGCATGAAATTGAGAGGTCGGATCTGCCGTGGGTCGACCAAAGCGTTGACACCTTTCGGCCGCTCCCATACGCTTTAATGGAGTCAATTCGAGGAATCATCTGCTTTCCTGCTTGCGTCGATTGAAGTCCTGGGAGGCTGTTTGGACACAAGATACACCGCGGTTATTCAGAAAAACGGAAAATGGTGGATCGGGTGGGTTGAGGAAATTCCTGGTGTCAACTCACAAGGGGCGACCCGAGAGGAATTGATGGAGAATCTGCTGCCCGCGCTCGAAGAAGCCCTCGAGATGAACCGAGCCGATGCCTTGGCCGGGATGACCGGAGAATAAGAAGAAGTGAGTCTAGCCGGTTGAGGCGCAGGCGGGTTAATGCTCACCTCACGGCCAATGATTGCGTGCTGATCCGTGAGGGCCCCAGGCATTCATAGTGGGGCAACCCAGTTAACAACCGCCGTTCTGCGGTGCCAAGACACACTGAGATTCATGACTTGCTTGTTAGGAAGATCTGCTCCGACCTGGGCATCCCTCGTCCCAGGTGAACCAATCAGGCGCACCACAAACGCCGCAAACGAATTTTCTCCACTTCAGAGGAGAAGCGATTGATTACTCCAGATCAGGTCTACGAGAACATCGGCGTTGGGTATGCGGCCGCCCGCCGTCCGGACCCTCGCATTCACCAGTTGATCGTCGACGCGTTGGCTGATGCCAATAGCGTTCTGAACGTGGGGGCCGGCGCGGGCAATTACGAACCCACGGACCGCCGTGTCGTGGCGGTCGAGCCGTCCTCCGCCATGATTGCCCAGAGAGATACCGGCGCAGGTCCCGCAGTGCAGGGAGTGGCGGAAGCCTTGCCCTTCCGTGACGGGACTTTTGACGCTACGCTGGCCACCTTCACCCTCCATCATTGGACCGAGATAGCTGTGGGCCTGAGGGAGATGCGCCGGGTGGCAGACCGGCAAGTGGTATTGTTGTTCGAACCCGCCGAATCCATGAAGTTTTGGCTCGTTGAGTATTTCCCCGAATGTATGTCGTTGCCGACCGAGATAGGCGCTCCCAGCGTCGACTACATGCGAGAGCACTTAGCTGTCCAGACTGTTACGCCTGTTCCGGTCCCGGTTGACTGCGTCGACGGGTTCGCGGGAGCCTATTGGGGGCGGCCAGAGGCGTATCTGGAGCCTGCGGTGCGGGCCAGCATCTCTAGTTTGGCGCTGCTTTCGCCTGCCGACGCCGAGCGGGGGGCGCAGCGGTTGCGGGACGATTTGCGGCCCGGGGTCTGGGATGACCGGTTCGGCCACCTGCGAGGGCTGTCGGAGCTTGATCTTGGGTATCGGTTGGTGGTTGCGGGGTGAGGTGAGGAGTACGGTTGGGAGATTTGATCTTCCAAACCCCCTTTTGGATGAGGAGATGTTAATGGATTTTGCTTTTACGCCGGAACAAGCTGCACTGCAGCAGCGGGTGCGGCGGTTGGCCGAAGAGAAGATCGCGCCCATCGCCGAAGAGGCGGATGAGTCGCCCACCGTGCATGCCGGGTTGATGGCCATCTTGGCCAACGAGGGGCTGTTCCAGTATTGCGTGCCCGAGGAGTACGGCGGGGTTGGGGTGAGGGTGATGGACCTGTGCATCATCCGCGAGGAACTGGCCCGCGTGTCGGTGCAAGCAGACACCAATTTCATCATGCAAGGACTGGGTAGCTACCCCATCACCCTGGGCGGTACCGACGAGCAGAAAGCCAAGTACCTGCCGCCCATCGCCCGGGGCGAGAGTATCGCGGCGTTCGCCCTGACCGAACCTCACGCCGGCTCCGATGTGCTCAGTATGAAGACGGAGGCCCATCTGGACGGCGACGACTGGATCCTGAACGGTGAGAAGAAGTTCATCAGCCAGGCAGGCGACGCCAGCACCTACACGGTCTTCGCCAAGACGGACCCCGACGAGGGTAGCCGAAGCCTATCGGCATTCATCGTTGAGGCCGGTATGGCGGGCTTCGACGACTCTAAACGCATGGACCTGATGGCGGCGCATCCCATCGGCGAGCCGCGGTGGAACGACTGCCACATCCCCCAAGACAACCTGATCGGGGAGCGGGGACGAGGTTTGCGACTGGCCCTGGGAACTCTGGACACGTTCCGCACAACTGTGGCGGCGGCGGCCATCGGCATGGGCCAGGCGGCCTACGAGGCGTCGTTGTCTTACGCCAAGAATCGTGAGATGTTCGGCCAGAACCTCTCTGATTTTCAGGCCACTCAGTTTAAGCTGGCCGACATGGCGGTGTCGCTAGACGCGGCGCGCCTGCTGGCCCACCGGGCGGCGTGGCTCAAGGACTCGGGTCAGGAGTCGATCATCAAAGAGGCGTCCTTCGCCAAGCTGTTCGGCACCGAGGCCGCCACTCGCATCATTAACGAGGCGGTGCAGATCCACGGCGGGGCTGGGTTGGAGAAGGGCAACCGGGTGGAACGGCTGTACCGCGAGGTACGCGCGCTGACCATCTATGAGGGCACGTCAGAGATACAGCGTCAGACTATAGCCCGGCAGTTGCTGCGCGAATAGAAAAGAACAGTAGACATGTCGTTCGTTAAAAAGAAACCGGGATGCAGTTGTCTTGGGTTTCCGGGATCGGGTCTTTGGCTCTTCTTTACGCTGATGTGGTTCTTCACTGAACCGGACGCCATTCCGACCGGCAAATGGGAGTTCGTCTGGCGCTTTCTGGCTGGGCCAATCAACTTTGCCTTCTGAGGGGAGTCGTCGGCACCGCAGCAGGCTGACGGGCATCGAAGATGATGGGCTTGAGTATGAAGCAGGCGCTACCAAGGGAGGAGCGATATGTTGGATGACCCCGACGTAGCATCAGCATTGGCCGGACTCGAAGAGCGCCAGGTAATCTCTAGGATCTGGAGCGGAGATCACACCGTTTGGAAGCCAGACCCCACGGAGATAGCGGACCGTCTGGGATGGCTGACGGTCACCGACTTCATGCGCGATCAAGCTCCGATGCTGGAGGCATTTGCCCAAGAGGCCCGGGCCGCGGGGTACAAGCATCTCGTCCTGCTGGGAATGGGCGGCAGCAGCCTGGGTCCGGAGGTGCTACGCCACACCTTCAGCGGCGCTCCGGGTTACCCCGTTCTGATCGTGCTGGACTCGACTGTCCCCGCCTGGGTGCAGTCGGTTGCCGAGGCCATCGACCCAGCGCAGACACTTTTCCTCGTTTCGTCCAAATCAGGCTCAACCACCGAACCCAACATGTTCTACGCCTACTTCCGCAGCTTGGTGGAACAGGCGGTGGGGCCAGAGGCGGCAGGGCGGCACTTCATCGCCGTAACCGACCCCGGCTCGTCATTGGCCAAGTTGGGCGAGGAGCAGGGGTTCCGGCGGGTTTTCTTGAACCTTACCGATCTTGGCGGTCGTTATTCGGTGCTGTCCTACTTCGGGCTCGTGCCGGCGGCGGTCTTTGGGCTCGATGTGGTGAAACTGATCGACCGGGCCGACCAGATGCGGGGAAAGACTCAACCGGGCGTAGCGGCCCACGATAACCCAGGCGCTTGGTTGGGAGCGGTGATGGGCGCCCTGTCCCAAAAAGGACGGGACAAACTTATCCTGGTCACGTCACCCGCCATCAGCAGCTTCGGTCTATGGGTGGAGCAGCTCATCGCTGAAAGCACTGGCAAGGAAGGGCTCGGGATCATCCCGGTGGCTGGGGAGCCAATGCTGTCACCTAAGCATTACGGGGATGACCGGCTCTTCGTGTACTTGAGACTGGAAGGCGACGACAACGCTGAGAACGACGAAGCCATCAACGAGATAGAAGTATCGGGGCAGCCGGTGGTGCGTCTTGAGCTGCGGGACATCTACGATGTTGGCGCCGAATTTTTCCGGTGGGAGATGGCCACGGCAGTTGCGGGGTCCATACTTGGGATAAACCCCTTCGATCAGCCCAACGTGCAGGCGGCCAAGGACATGACCGAAAGCGTGCTGGGCCAGTTCGAAAGCTCGGGGAAACTCCCGGCCATGGAAGACTCGGCCTCCATAAGCAAGTTGCTGGAGATGGCCGCTCCGGGTGACTATTTGGTGATCATGGCCTATGTCTTGCAAACGCCAGAAGTCGATCTGGCGTTGGATGCCCTGCGCCGCCGAGTGACGGAGCGGTACGGCATCGCAACGACGATGGGGTACGGGCCCCGGTTCCTGCACTCGACCGGCCAACTCCACAAAGGCGGCCCGGAATCGGGTCTGTTTCTCCAAATCACCGCGGAACACACTCAAGACCTGGATATTCCGGGTGCCCAATTCACCTTTGGTGTGCTGGCCGACTCTCAGGCGCTGGGGGACCTGCAAGCCTTGCGAGCCTCCGGACGCCGGTCTGTGCGCGTAGACGTCGGCTCCAACCTGGACCAAGGCATACGCAAGATGGCCGAGGACGTGGCATCACTGTAGGGGCACGGCATTGCCGTGCCCCTACACATTTTGGGCGTTCAGGTGAGACCTGGTGAAGTCTACTCGACGTCGATGAAGATAGTGGCGCTGTCGGTGGACGAGATTCGTTCCCCGACGACGGCCTGGTACTCCGGGGAGTTGTACCATTTCCGGGCTTGTTCGCTACTCTCGAACTCAAACAGGATCACGCCTTGGGGGCCCAACCGCCGTCGCCTGATTCGACGCCAGCGCTAACCCAGACCATCTTGCCGCCGTATTGCTCGATCGTCGGCATAGCAACCCCTTGATATGCTCCGAAAGCGGCTTCGTCTTTAACTCCGTTTACGACTCCCAAGAAATAACCTGGCATTGCTCTTTCCTGGCTTTCTAAGTGTGATGTGTGAGGATCCTACGCTGGGCTTGGATGCAGCTTACACCTCTAAAGGTGTGTCTTCCAGGTTGGCCCACTCTCCCATAGAACCGTCATAGTTCTTGGTGTTGGTGTAGCCGATCAATTGCATGACGAACAGACTGTTCGCCGCTCTGATTCCGCCCTGTCAATAAGTGTAGACATTCTTGTCGGGAGTGATACCGTGCTCTGTCAGTATGCGGCGAATCTCACCTGCCGGTTTGAACTCGTTGGTGGCTGAGTCCAGCAGGTTGAACCACTCCAGATGCACTGCTCCGGGAACGTGCCCGGCACGTTTGTTGCCCCGGCTGTTGCTGCCGTCCCATTCGCCGTCGCTGCGCACATCCCAGATCACCGAATCGCCGACTTCACAGGCCTGCTTCAGGTCGTCGGCCGTCGCCAATTTGGAGTCGTCGCGTTTGGGAGTAAAAGTAACTGACTTTGGAGCCGCCGGCCCGAAGTCGACCTTCCCACCGTTGGCGACCCAGGCCCGCCAGCCTCCGTTCAGTATCTTGACGTTAGTGTGGCCGTAGGTGTTCAGGGACCACCAAAGCCGGGCTGCGGTCAGGCTGCGGGAGTGGTCGTATGCGATGACCAGGGTATCGTCGCCGATGCCCAAGCCCTCGCACATGGCCTTGAACTGTCCCGGCTGCATCAGGAACAACCGGCCTGAGTCCGGGTCTTTCTCGTAGTTGTCGGGCACCAAGACCGCGCCGGGTATGTGGCCCCGCGCGTAGGCGTGGTCAACCTCACAGTCGACGATCACCACGTTGGCGTCACCTTTGTGAGCGTCAACCCAGCCGGCGTCCACCAAAAATTCGGGGTGTGCGTATCCTTCAGCTGCCATGGCTCCTCCCGCCCGGTTCGGTCTCGAAATTCGGGCTAGCAAATTGTAGGTTATGTAGTTTGGGCGGTCAATACAGGTGCAGGCCCGTGCCCAGGCGTCAGTTACGAGGAGATACTTTCCTTGCCGCGATACTGTGAGGCAGCTAGAATAAGGCGACCCAATATAATTCCCAGCGGAGCATGTTGCCCGCTGCACCGGAGCCCCCACGATCCATGAAATTCGGTATGTTTGTGCTTCCTTCCTGGCCCCAGCGGGACCCATCCCACCAGGGCCGGCTTTACCACGAGATGATCGAACAGATCCAGTATGCAGAGGAGTTGGGATTCGAGTCCGTTTGGCTAGCTGAACACCACTTCACACGCTTCGGAATCGTTCCCTCGGCCCTGCCGCTGGCCACCTACGTGGCTGGTCAGACCAAGAATATCCGCATCGGGACCGGCGTGAGCGTGCTCAATTTCCACGATCCCGTCTTCATGGCCGAAGAAACAGCGATGATGGACCTGCTGAGCGACGGGCGCCTGGACTTTGGCATCGGCCGCGGCCAGGTGGTCTACGAGTACGCCAATTTCAAGGTGGACTATGAGACCAGGACCCAGCGCTTCAACGAGATTGTTGACATCATATTGGGCCTCTGGAGCACCCCAGGATTTACCTATCACGGCGACCACTATCAGGTGGACGACTTGACCATCGCGCCCACCCCAGTCCAGAGACCCCACCCGCCCATGTACCTGGCGGTCTCAAGGACGCCCGGCACCATCGACGATGCCGTATCCCGAGGCCTGCCCATGCTCACCAGCGCCAACACCCCCGACGAAGACGTGCTGGGCCTGCGGGACCTATACGCCGCCAGATGCGCTGAGGCCGGCGTAGAGCCCCAGTGGGCAGACATGCCCTTCTTCCGGGTTACCTACGTTGCGGAAGACCAGAAAACGGCGGAGAAAGACCCCCAAGAGGCCATGGACTGGGTCGCCGACCTCAACGGATACCGCCGCACCCTTAAGGGAGGCAGCGAGATTTACGCCGACCTCGACCACTGGGTAAAAACCAGGCCCGAAGACCCGCCCAGCTATGAGTCGCGGCTGAGATCCACGGCTTATTTCGGCACACCCGACCGGGTGGTTGAGGGAATCGAAAACCTGCGCGACCAACACAACGTCCAGTACTATACGGCCCACTTCTCTTATGGCAGCATGGAGCACGAGAAAGTCATGCGCTCGATGAAATTGTTTGCTGACGAGGTAATGCCGAAGTTTCGGTAGCCGACAGCTGAGGAGCTAACCATGGTCCAGCAAGGACAGATCGACCATCTTCTTCAGGAGACCGGCCAGATCATGCCGCCTCCTTCTTTGGTAGAACAGGCATATCTCCAGGACTATGACGCGGCCTACAAAGATTCGGTGGAGAATCCGGATTCCTTCTGGGAAGAGGTGGCCAAGGAACTGGACTGGTTCAAGCCATGGGATTCGGTCTTTGAATGGACCTACCCCACGTTTAAGTGGTTCCTAGGCGCCAAGTGCAACATCACCTACAACGCTCTGGACCGGCACCTGACCAACGGCAACAAGAACAAGGCAGCCTTCATCTTCCTAGGCGAGGACGGTTCGGAACGCGTCTTCACCTACGGCCGCTTGGCCCAGATGGTCAACCGGTTCGCCAACGGCCTGAAATCCCTGGGCGTGAAGAAGGGCGACCGGGTGGTCGTATACATGCCACTTTCGCCGGAAGGAGCTATCGCCATGCTGGCCTGCGCCCGCATTGGCGCCGTGCACAGTGTGGTCTACGCCGGCTTCAGCGTGGGTTCGCTGCGGGGAAGGATCACGGACGCCCAGGCCAAGGTGGTGATCACCGCCGACGTTGGCTACCGGCGCGGCAACGAGGTCGACCTGAAGGGCATCACCGACGAGACCGTTAAAGACCTGGACCTGGTGGAACACGTGGTTGTCTGGAGCCGCAAGGGCGCTCCCGAGAACCCGGGACCCAAGGACGTGGATTTCGACCAGTTGATGGCTGAGAGCAGCATCCACTGTCCGGCCGAGGAGATGGACTCAGAGGACCCGCTGTACATCCTCTACACCAGCGGCACCACCGGCGCACCCAAGGGCGTCCTCCACGTCCACGGCGGCTACATGGTGGGCACCTACTACCACTTCAAGACCTTCTGGGACGTCAAAGACGACGACGTCTTCTGGTGCACCTCAGACATCGGCTGGGTCGTGGGGCACAGTTACATTGTCTATGCGCCGTTGGTAGCAGGGGCCACCACGGTGTTCCGCGAGGGGGCCATCGACCATCCCAACCCCGGTGTGTTCTACGAGATCATTGAGAAGTACGGCGTGAACGTGATGTTCACCGCGCCCACGCTGCTACGCATGCTGATGCGCTACGGTGAGGAATACGCACTGAAGTATGACCTGACGTCGCTTCGGTTCCTTACCTGCGCCGGGGAACCACTGAACCCCGAGGCCCTGAAGTGGACCTACGAGTTCATCTGTGGCAACGGGAAGTGGGGTCACATCGTGGACAACTGGTGGCAGACCGAGACCGGCGGCCCCTGCCTGGGCACCTCGGCCACCATGCCGGTAAAACCGGGACGGGTTGGCCGGGCGCTGCCTGGGGCCGAGCTAGATATCGTGGACCGTGAGGGACAGCCGATCACCGAGCCGGATGTGGGCGGACTGTTGGTGATCACCAGGCCCTTCCCCCACTTCTACCGAACGGTATACGGCGACCCGGAACGCCAGGCCCAGGACTGGAACACCATCCCCGGTGTCTACCTAACCGGAGACGTGGCCCTGCGGGATGCCGAAGGCTACTACATGGTTGTGGGACGGGCCGACGATGTGTTGAACGTGGCCGGCCACCGCATCGGCTCGGCTGAGGTCGAGAGCGCCTTGGTCTCCCACGCCGCGGTGGCGGAGGCGGCGGTCATCGGCAAGCCCGACGAACTGCGCGGCGAGGTCATCAAGGCCTTCGTGACCCTGCGCATGGGCCAGGAACCCTCGGATGAGACGGCAGCGGCCCTGAAACTCCACGTACGCGAAGAACTGGGCCCCATAGCGGTCCCCGCCGAAATTGACTTCATGCCCACCCTCCCCAAGACCCGCTCCGGCAAGATCATGCGCCGCCTACTAAAAGCCAACGAGCTGGGGATAGACCCGGGGGATATCACGACTCTGGAAGAGTAGGGGGATTTCGGGTGAAGATCAGTTTCTATCTCCCCCTTTCCTAAAGGGGGACTAAGGGGGATTTTGCCTCACCCCCAAATGGTAAACTGGTTCTACCCCTCGTCCGCGCCCAACCCGCCGGGCTAGAACCTAAAAACAGCAGAGCCAACCGCGCTGCTCTGCATATAGGTGGATCCCATGATGCACCGCGTCGTGCCGGGAAAGCCGGTAGACAAGAGAAACTCCCTGGGCCTCCCTCCTCCGTCCAGTCCCATGTTAGGCCGGACGGTGCGGCTCTTCCGTCCCTACCGTTTCCAGGTGATTGCGGTAGCGGTGCTGATACTCCTCACCGCCAGCATCGGCGTGATCAACCCGCTGCTCATCAGGACCGTGTTCGACGACGGCCTATTTCCGGCGTCGGGCGGCCCGGACATGCATCTCCTTTGGACCTTGGCGGCAATCATGTCCTCCATCGCCATCGCCAACGGCCTGATGGGAGTGCTCCAGACCTACATGACCAACCACGTGGGTCAGAGCGTGATGCGCGACCTGCGGGACGCGGTCTACGCCCACCTTCAGGGCATGTCCCTGGGGTTCTTCACCAGCACCCGCACCGGAGAGATCCAGTCCCGCATCTCCAATGACGTTGGCGGGATCCAGTCGGTGGTTACCAGCACGCTGACCGACACACTCTCCAACACCGTCATCTTCCTGAGCACTCTGGTCGCCATGTTGATCCTGTCCTGGCAACTGACCATCGTGGCGGTGGCGACGGTGCCCTTCTTCTTCGCGTTGACCAGGTTCGTCGGCAAGAAACGGCGGGCGGTCACGTCCGAAGCCCAACGATCCATGGCCGAGGTCACGGCCATCACCCAGGAAACGCTGTCGGTGTCAGGTATCATGCTGGCCAAGTTGTTCGGGCGGCAGTCCCAGGAGATGGCCAATTTCCACCGTCACAACCAGGAGCAGTCCGACCTGGCAGTGCGGCAGCAGATGATCGGCCATTCATTCTTCGCCGTTGTGATGACCTTTTTGTCCATCTCGCCGGCGTTCATCTACCTGCTGGCGGGCTATCTGATGTCGGGCAGCGGTCCGTCTTTGGTCTCGGCCGGGACCATCATCGCCTTCACCACCTTGCAGAGCCGTTTGTACTTCCCCGTTGGGAGGCTGCTGCAGGTGTCAGTAGAGTTGCAGTCGTCGATGGCCTTATTCGAGCGCATCTACGGCTACCTCGACCTGAAGCAAGATATCCAAGATGCCCCGGACGCGGGTCCGTTGGACCTAACTCGGGTTTCCGGCGGGATCAAGTTTGACTCGGTGCGGGTCAACTACTCCCGGTCGTACGGTGAACCCGAGCCTGAAGAAGGCACGCAGGCAGCGGAAGAAGAGTCCCGGATGTGGGCTCTGGATGGGGTGAGCCTGGATATACCGCCAGGCCAACTGGCCGCGTTCGTCGGCCCCAGCGGAGCGGGAAAGACAACTCTAGCCTATCTGGTCCCACGGCTCTACGACGTGACCGAGGGCTCGGTGTCCATCGATGGCACGGACGTAAGGAATATCAGGCAGGTGGACCTGGCTGCGGTCATCGGCTTCGTTACTCAAGATAGTTACCTGTTCCACGACACAATGGAGAAGAACCTGCTTTATGCCCGGCCCGAGGCCACTAGGGACGAGATGATTGCCGCGGCCAAGGCAGCCTTCATCCACGACCGGATCGCGGAGATGCCCGAGGGATATGACACCGTGGTGGGAGAACGGGGATTCAGGCTGTCGGGCGGCGAGAGACAGCGGCTGTCCATCGCCAGGGTGATCCTGCACCAGCCCCGGGTGCTGATTCTGGACGAGGCTACATCGGCGTTGGACACGGCCAGTGAGCGTTACGTCCAGGCGGCGTTACAACCGCTGATGCGTGACCGCACCACCATGGTCATTGCCCACCGGTTGTCGACCATCATCGCGGCCGATGTGATCTACGTGGTGGACCGAGGCCGGATCGTGGAGCATGGCCCTCACAACGAGTTGCTGGCCCAGGGCGGTCTGTACGCCAACCTCTACCGGGGGCAGTACGGCGGAGGGCGCATCGAGGCCTACTGCGAAGACGGCGTGATCTTCAGTGACGGCAGTATCGGCACCGCCGAGCGGCCCGAGCCGGCGCTGGCGGGCAGCGGCCAAGACGCCCCCAGGCGCACCGGGCGCGATGACGAGCGGTTGCCTTGGGAGGAGTAGGACTCGGGTGGTCCTTACGCTGAAGGTTGGCTGCGGCGCGTCCATGGTTCGACGGGCTCACCACGAACGGATGGCTTGTTAATTGAGGATTTGAAAGTCTAAGACGCATCAGCCCCGTTCGTCCTGAGCCCGTCGAAGGGCCTCTTCTCATAGGTGATGGTCAATCATGGAGCGTTGTTTCAGCTACCGCGCCGCGTAGTTCTTCTCTATGGTCAGGCGGGCTTCTTCGGGGGAGATGTTGTTGGCTACGGCGCAGGGGCTGGTCTCTTCCATGATGGCGTCGATGTCACCCGAGAGCACGTGTTTCTTGTGCAGGTCTTCGTGCTCGATGCCCAGGGCCCGGCCCACCAAGGTCAGGTAGTGCTCCACCTTCACCGGATAGTCAGCCTCATAGCGGCACATGTGGCGCTGGCAGCCGTGGTAAAGGGTGGCGAAGGTATCGGCGCCCTGCTCGATGGCTTTCTCAACGAACCCAATCGCCATGCCTTCCCACGCCTCGTCTCCCATCTTCTCTCGCACCGCGGGGGTGCAATGGCGGCCGAAGCGGGCGTCGGTGCCTACGTCGATCAGAGTTACGCCTGGTAGCTTGGATAGAAGAAAATGGGCGCTTCTGGCTTCGGTGTCCGATTGATCCCGGCCTGTGTGGTAATGCATGGCCACGGTGGTCTCCCGCTGGGGCTTGAAGTCCAGTTCATCGATATGGTCCACCAGGAATTCGGCGACGTGGTTGAAGTCGAAGCTCTTGCCCCGCATGTCCATGATGTCGTCATAGAAGTAGATGCAAGACGGGCACCACATGACCACCTGTTTCGGGTCGAACTTCTGGAAGTTGGCGGCGGTGGTGGCTGCCACCGAGCGGGCCGCATCCTCGTCGCCCCGTTGGTAGTGCTGTATGCCGCAGCAATATGTCTTTCCGCCGACCGCCGCGTAGCTCACTCCCATCAGTTTGAAGATGTCGGTGACCGTCTGGATCATGTGGGTAGTGCGGAGGACGTTGCAGCCCAGGTAGAGAACGACGTCCGACTGCTTTACGTTGTCGGGGGGCGTGGACAGGAGCCATTCCCGGTCTTCGGGCTTGGTCTGCAACGCATGGACCACGTCGATGTCCCGGTAGTATTTCGAGTAGAAACCCCGGTCTTTCCTTTCCTGAGCCATGATTCGCTCCTGTTTTCCCTAGTAGCCTACGGCGCAGCCGTCTTTTCTGGGTTCTGAGCCGCCTCGCAGGACCCCGGTGTCCGGGTCGCGCTGGATGATCTGCGCCCCGCCGATGGACACCCTGTTGTAACCGGTGATCTGACCTACGTTGTGGCCCTGTGACTGGAGGTCTCGGGCTATCGACGGGTCCAAGCCCTCTTCCAAAAGGACATTGTTGTTGCCCACCATGAACCGTAAAGCATTGATGGCCTGCTGCGGGTCCATGTCGTGATCCACCATGTTGCTGATCAATTGCAGGTGACCCTGGGGCTGCATGAACGCCCCCATCATACCGTAAGACAGGTGCAGCTCGTCGCCGATGGTGGCCATACCGGGAATGATGGTGTTGTACGGCCGTTTGTGGGGGGCCAGATGGTTGGCGTGGTTGGGGTCCAGGGAGAAAAGCGAGGCCCGGTTGTGCAGGACGATGCCGGTGCCGGGAACAACCATCCCAGACCCGAAGTTGGAGAATACGCTGTTGATGAAGGAACAGGCGTTGCCCTGGCCATCGACCACGCTGATGTAGACCGTGTCGGAGCCGTTCAGCACCTGGCCGTAGGGCACGGTGGCCATCGCCGTCTTGGAGTTCATCAGAGCCCGGCGGGTGGCGGCGAATTCTTTTGACGTAAGTTCGCTGATGGGCACGTTTGATTTGCGCGGGTCAGCAACGTATTGGAAGGCGTCGGCAAACCCCAACCGCATGGATTCGATCAAGTGGTGGTAGGCGTCCGGCGACTGGGCGCCCATGCCCCTGATGTCGAACCCCTCGGCTATGTTCAAAGCCCCCAGGGCCGCGATGCCCTGTCCGTTGGGCGGGCACTCCCAGCAGGTGACGCCTCGGTAGTCGGTGGAGATCGGCTCGTCCCAATCGGATGTGTGAGTGGCCATATCTTCCGCGTTGAGCCAACCGCCGTGCTCCTGAACGAAAGCCGAAGTCTTCTCGGCGATGGGCCCCTTGTAGAATGCCTCGGAACCGCCTTCAGCGATGGCCCTAAGGGTGGCGGCCAACGTCGGCAGCTTCACAAAATCGCCTTGAGAAGGGGTGCCGCCGTTGGGTAGCATCTCGGTGCCGGACGGGAAGGCTGACAACTTGCCCAGTTGTTGCTGCCACTGGAAAGAGATGATGTCTGAGACGGGAAAGCCATTCTCGGCATAGTCTATGGCCGGACCCAGCAACTTGCTAAGAGGCATGGTGCCGCAGGAATCCAACAGAGTTTCCCATCCGTGGACCGTGCCTGGCGTGGCTACTGAGTACACCCCTGTGTCCGGCATGGCGCGGAGGCCCTTTTCGGTGAGTTCTTCGATGTTGGAGGCGGCGGGAGCGCGGCCGCTGCCGTTCAGGGCACGTACACTCTTTTCCTTGTTGTCCCACACCAGAGCGAACATGTCCCCGCCCACTCCGGTGGACATTGGCTCCACCACGTTCAGTGCAGCGGCGGCGGCGATGGCGGCGTCAACAGCGTTGCCTCCCTCCATCAGGATGCGCAGGCCGGTTGTGGCCGCTAGAGGTTGACTGGTGGCGACCATGCCGTTGGTGGCCAAGATGCTGGACCGCCTTGAGTCGAAAAACATGCCTTCTGGTGTCTCCGTTGGCGCCAGGCGAAAGTCTGATCACGTATGAACAGGGATGTTCAAGGATTGTACCATAGGCACAGTCCGTGCCTGTGCACAAGGCCTGTGTTAATATAGCCTCGGCCCGGATTTCGGGCATGAATGACCCATCTCCGTGTACGTCTCGAATCATGCTAACAGCGAGACTGAAACGGTGAAACCTTTACTCTCTCAGGAGGATTACTTATGGCAGCAGAAATAGGACAAAAAGCTCCGGATTTCGAATTATTCGACGCCAATAAACAGCCCACGAAACTAAGCGATTCCAAGGGCAAAAACGTTGTGTTGGCCTTTTATCCGGGAGCGTTTACCGGGGTGTGCACGACTGAGATGTGCACTTTCCGTGACCGATTCGACTCCTTAAATTCCATGAATGCCCAGGTCTTTGGCATCAGCGTGGATGTGTTTTTCTCTCAGAAAGTGTTTTCCGACACGAACAACCTGAACTTTCCCCTGCTCAGCGACTACACCCGCGAGACCGTCAACGCCTACGGCATCGCCCTGCCTAATTTCGCGGGGATGGAAGGCTACACCGCATCGCAACGTGCCGTGTTCGTCATCGACAAAGAGGGCGTGATCAGGTTCAAGTGGGTGGGCGAAAACCCTGGTGTCGAGCCTGACTACGACGAAATACAACGACAGGTGGACCAACTCAATTAACGAGTCTGCTCCTCGGTCCCGCCCTTAAAGCGCCGGAGACTCTGACATGACAACCTACGTACTGGTTCACGGCGCCTGGCACGGCGGCTGGTGCTGGAAGAAGACCGCACCGCTGCTACGGGGTGCCGGGGCTGAGGTGTTCACGCCCACGCTGACAGGCATGGGCGAACGGGCCCACCTGAACGACCGGCTCGACCCGGCCCAGATCACGCTGGACGTACATATCCAAGACATCGTCCAACTGATGCGTTATGAAGGGCTCGAAGATGTGGTCTTGGTTGGCCATGCCTACGCCGGGATGGTCATTACCGGGGTTGCTGAGGTGTGTCCCGAGCGCATCGCCCACATGGTCTACTTAAACGGAGTCATACCATCGGACGGCGAGTCCATGGCAGACCAGCTCATACCGGTACGTGGCGAAGAGTTTGCCGCGTGGGTGCGCGATCAGATCGAAAACGGCGATGGATTCCTGCCAGCCCCGGCTTCAGTTGAGGAAGTGGGCCGCCGTTGGGGTATCACCGACCCGGAGGACCTGGCCTGGGTCGGGGCCAACGTTACACCCCAGCCAGCGGCGGCCATGGCCAGCCCCGTCCGCATGGGCAACCCCAAGGCGGCGAAGATCCCCAAGAACTTTGTCGGCGGCGGTGAATCGGGGTTCGACTCGGTAGCCGATCGTGCCAGACAAGCCGGATGGGGGGTTTATCCCGTGGACTCCGGACATGACACCATGATCACCCACGCCAGTGAGTTGGCGGACATCCTGATCCAGATCGGCAGCGAATAACTAGGAGAAGTCGGAAATGGACTCATCGCAGATCAAGGCCCTGGTATTCGACGTATTCGGGACCGTCGTGGACTGGCATTCCTCGGTTACCCGCCACGCCGAGATCTTCGGCAAGGTCAACGGCGTAACCGCTGACTGGGTCGACTTCGCCGAAAGCTGGCGGGCAAAGTATCGCCCGTTCATGGACAAGGTGCGCTCCGGTGAACTGCCATGGACCGAACTGGACACGCTGCACCGGATGGGTCTCGAGGAACTGCTGAACGACTTCGGTATCACCGGGATAAGCGAAGAGGCCAAAGCTGACCTAAATCTGGCCTGGCATCGTTTGGACCCGTGGCCGGACTCGCCCCCCGGACTGCAGCGGTTGAAGTCCCGGTTCATCCTGGCAACCATGTCCAACGGCAACATCGCGATGATGGTCGACATGGCCAAATACGCCGGGCTGCCCTGGGACACCATCCTGGGCGCCGAACTGGCCCACGCTTACAAGCCCGACGCCAAGACATATCTGACCGGCGTTGAGTTGCTCCATCTCAAGCCGGAGCAGGTCATGATGGTGGCGGCCCACCAAAGCGATCTACTGGCCGCCGCGAAACAGGGACTTAGGACCGCGTTCGTGAAGCGGCCCCTGGAGCGCGGTGTCAACGGCAAGGTAGATACGACGCCAGACCCGTCCTTCGACTATGTCTGTGACGATTTCCGGGACCTGGCGAGGCAACTGGGCGTTTAACGATCGATCAAGGAGTGACCATGGCCCGCTACGGTGTACGATTGGAGAACGACCCAAACCTATCCCCGCAAGACTATCAAGAACTGTCGTCTCAGGCCGAGAAGAACGGTTTTGAGGCCGTATGGGTGCCCGAGGGTGGCGGCCGGGACTCCCTGACTTCGTTGGCGACGATCGCCATGAAGACCGACACCGTGAAGCTTGGCACCGGGATACTGCCAATCTTCGCCCGCACTCCGACCAACACCGCCATGAGTGCCGCTGGGATGGCCGCGGTCTCAGATGGGCGGTTCCTGTTGGGACTGGGTGTCGGGCATGCGCCCACGGTTGAGAGCCGTGACGGCATTCCCTTCAAGCAGCCCATGACCCGCATGCGGGAGACCATCCAGATCATCAAGGCGCTGCTGTCGGGCGAAGAGGTCAACTTCACCGGCAAGCAGTTCAAGATAACCGGCGCATCTATGGGAGCGGCGACGCCCAAGACCAAGGTGCCCATCTACATAGCAGCGTTGGGCCCTCAGATGTTGGAGATGGTTGGCGAACTGGCCGACGGCGTGCTGATGAACTGGACCGCCGTGGACTATCTGGGAGAAGCAATTGGGCACATCAAGCGCGGCGCCGAGAAAGCGGGCCGCGACCCTAACGAGATCGACATCGCCGGCTATGTCCGGGTGGCAGTCGGCGACAACCTGACTGAATCGCGTGATTCGCTGCGCCGTCAGGTGGCCCGCTACGCCAGCAACCCCTTCTACCGGAACTTCTTCGCCCAGACCGGGTTCGACAAGGAGATGTCCGCCGCCGCGGCCGCCCTGGCTGACGGTAACCTGGACAAAGCCGCCGATTCTATCACTGAGGAGATGCAAGACCAAGTTGCGATCGTCGGCACGGTTGAAGAATGCCGGGCCGCCCTGGAGAAACGCCGCGCCGCCGGCCTGCAACTACCGGTCATCGCCCCCTTCGCCGTTGGCGACAACATGGCGTCGCATAGGCACGTGATTGAGGCGATGGCGCCAGCGAAATCCCCTTAATCCGATTAGGGCTCAAACCTTCCCCTTTCGTAAAGGGGGACTGAGGGGGATTTTGTCCCTCCGCCAACCCGGCATCACCCGTAAGAACCAACCCCCTACCCCACCGGTTCCAGCCCACAAACGTCCGCCACCAACTCGTAGGAGTGCACGCGGTCGGCCAGGCTGTGGGTGATGGTGACTACGCTCAGGTCCGGTGTTTGGTACATCTCGGCCAGGTCATCTAGCCCCTTTTTGACCTGCTGCGGGTCGCCGTCCACGCAGACGTTCTGGTACTGCTGGACGAAGGCCGCTTCGTCCGCCCGGTAGATGTATTTGGCCGCATCTTCGGGGGAAGGGATACCGTTGGCACGTCCCGTGATGTTGAAGAGCCGGGACAGATTGCGGCTGGCCGAGATTCGCTTCGCTTCTTCCTCGGTTTCAGCGCAGACCACGTGAATGCCCACATTGATCTTGGGCTCGGGGAAATGCTCCGATGGCTGGAAGTTCTGCACGTAGTTCGCAACTATGGCGGGTCCCTCTTCCACGTTGATGCCGAAGAAATGGGCGTAGGCGAAGGGGAGCCCCAATTGAGCGGCCATGTTGGCGCTCTCGTAACGTGAGCCCAGGAGCCAGACGTCCGGGACCTCGGGTTCCCCCGGTCCGGCGCTGATGCTCGAGAAAAAATGGCCGTCTTCCAGGTCGTTGTTCAGAAAACCCAGCAGGTCAACAACTTGCCGGGGGAAATGGCGGATCTCACTTGGCTGGCCGGGGAATGACAGAGCGGCCGCGGTGACCTGGTCGCTGCCTGGCGCCCTGCCGATGCCCAGG
>Ga0209445_1000442_pt1 | contig 23571 bp, 19 predicted proteins | sample MarorgKNORR_S2LV_4_FD_188223 | JGI IMG/M metagenome (GOLD analysis project Ga0209445, IMG submission 188223) | Marine microbial communities from the Southern Atlantic Ocean, analyzing organic carbon cycling - NADW_A/KNORR_S2/LV (SPAdes) (version 2) | ecosystem: Environmental > Aquatic > Marine >... | reverse complement strand
AGATCAGGAGTAATGTTGTAATCAGAATATAATTTTAATTCTTTGATATCGTGATGTAATTTATTTGTAGAGGTATAATTGGTATTAGTATTTGAATACATCTGTGGTAGAATAAAATTAATCATAGTAAAAAAGAGAATAATTTTTAAATAAATGACCTTATCAAACTCTCTTTTATAAAAATTATAAATAAAACTTAATGCTATTATAATTGTGATTGTTGAGAAAAAACTAAATCCATAATTATATGTATAAATAACTGGTATAATTATGCCTGCAATGGATATTAAAATAAAATTTAGGTATATAGGCCAAATCGATGAGATTGATTTCTGTTTTGAATACTTAATAATGTAGTTAATGTAGAACCCAGTATTTAGTGCCAAAGGTATAAGTACAGGCACTATATATCTGGTTTTTTTTTCTGGAATTAATGATAATAAAATAACAGAAATTATAACCCAATAACATGTTAGTAGGTGATTTTTATTTATTGAGATTTTACTATTTATAAATGGTAATATTAAACTAGTTATCGCAGGGATTAACCAAATTCCACTATTAATAAAAAAATCCCAATAGTAGTAGAATGGTTTTAAGTTATAATTGAACCAATTTTTAGTCTCCTGAGAGGTAGTATCTAGTAATGTCTGGTAATCCTGGACATATACATATATATACCATAAACCGCCAGAAATAATTGAAACAAATAGAATTTGAATAAGATCACTAATACTAACATCAATTTTCTTATAAACTAGGAGATATGATAATAAAAAAGGGATTAATAATACATAAATTGAAATAGGGCCTTTAGACATAATAGAGAGTCCAATTAATAAACCTATAAGTATATTTTTTTTTAGAGTAAATTTATTTTCTAATGAGCTGAAAAGATAGTAGATCGCCAGGAACATAAAACTATGTGCAAAAATATCCCAGGGAGCTTCAAATATGATGGCAATTATATAAATAGAGCTTAGAGCTATCAATCCATTAATAGTGCTTTCCTGTTTGTTGAATTTAATTTTAAGACTAAAAAAATAGCTAGTAATACCAATAACAAATAAAAATAAAATTGCAGGAATTCTATAAAATATAATTGATTTCGAATTGAACAATAAAACAGAAAATGCAGTTAGCCAAGTAGGTAATGGGGGTTTCTGATATCTAGGTTCTCCATTTAAAGTTGGAAGAAGCCAGTTATTATCTTCAACCATCTCTTTTGCAGTTTGAAAATTTCTAGCCTCCATAATTCCAACTTCTATTAAATTAAATGTAGAAATTGAATATGCTAATAGAATTAAAATAATTATTAAGAAATAATTTTTCTTTAAAAAACTCACTGCTTCTTTTTGTTAATATATATAAAATAAATTTTAATCTCCATAAAAAAATAATATATTACTCTTACTGATTATGAAAAAAATTATTTCAATCATTTTTATTTCTATTTTATTTATTTCTTGTTCAGACCAAGAAAAAAAATTACCAAATATTATTGTTATAATAAGTGACGACCAAGGTTATGCTGATGTTGGTTTTCATGGAAGTAAAGAAGTTAGAACTCCCAATATTGATAGAATTGCTAATAACGGAGTAGTATTTTCAGAGGGATATGTTTCATATGCGGTATGTTCACCAAGTAGAGCTGGGTTGATAACTGGTAGGTATCAAAATAGATTTGGTTATAGTAGAAATATTTTATTAACTCCTAAAGATTCAACTATGGGACTTCCTCTGTCTGAACAGACACTTCCTGATGTTCTTAAAGAAGCTAATTATAAGACAAAAGCTATTGGGAAATGGCATCTAGGGGCTCATGAATCTTTAGTTCCTCAAAAAAGGGGTTTTGATGAGTTTTATGGTTTTGTTATTGGTGGTCATAGATATTTCCCTGAAGACTTAACACTAAATGACTTAACTGAAGCTAGATCTCAGATGGATGGTTATATAACTAAGATATTTGATAATGGTAAGAGGGTAGACATATCTAAATATCTTACTGAAGAATTATCAGATAATGCGGTAAAATTTATTGATGAAAATTCTGAAAATCCATTCTTTGTATACCTTTCTTATAATGCCCCTCATACACCCTTACAAGCTACCAAGAAGGATCTAGATAGAAATATGCATATTGAAGGAGAGAAGAGAAGAACATATGCGGCCATGGTCACATCACTAGATGATGGTGTTGGCTTAATTTTGGATAAACTTGTAGAAAAAAAAATATCTGATAATACAATAGTTGTTTTCTTTTCAGACAATGGCGGTGTGGAATGGTATAATCACTCAGATAACGGTATTTTAAGGGGCGGTAAAGGTGAATTTTTTGAAGGGGGAATACGTGTGCCATTTGTTATGCAGTGGCCAAATGTAATTCCTGCCGGATTAACTTATGATAAACCAATTATTGCCCTAGATATTTTTGCAACTGCGGCATCTGTTGCTAATGCTGAAAAATATATTGATGGAGATATAGACGGCGTTAACCTAATACCTTACATTTTAGGACAGAAAGATGGTTTGCCGCATAAATTTCTTTACTGGCAGAACAGGGATAAAGACATTGATGTGATAAGAGGAGAAAGATATAAGTACCTTAGAATGGCTGATGAAGAGTTTATTTTTGATTTAAAGAACGATATTAGTGAGGAAAATAATATAATTGATATTTCACAAGAAATTTATGATGATTATAAATTTAGATTCAAAGAGTGGGATAAGGAGATGATTGATCCTATTTTTCTAGATTTAGGTAGTGGAAAACAATATAATAAACTCCATCCAGACAGATGGTATAACTCTAGTTCAAAGAAACAGTAATAGGCCATCCCTTAAATTGTTTTGGATTATCTGATCTGACGTCCTCATATCTTGGCCAACACTCAAAAATTACATGGTTTCTTTCCTTATTAAATTTTATTATTCCATATCCAGCTCCATTAGAATCGGCATCAGGATTAGCATATGCATGCATCGTAATTTTATTATCAAAGCCATCTTTATACCTTCCTGTCCACGGTAAAATATCATTAGGATTATTATCAATTTTTTCATTTTCTGGCCACCACCACCTACTATAGTAGTTATTTACAATAGCTGGTACAACAAAAGCCCATGGACCATCTTCATAATCGTCAATTCCATGATGAATTACAGTGGCAATATGTTGATCTCCACCGATATGAATAGCATTTGCACCCTTAATAAGCTTTAATGCTTTATTTCTACCTCTCTGTGGCCATCCATTTGAATCTAGGTCGGCATGAAGTCTATTCTCTTCACTTCCATGGAGATGAGCTCCTCCACAGAAACCAGTCTGAGACAAAACTGCTTTCATTACTGAGTTATTTCCTCCCCATTCACTAAGAAACTTGAGCTGCCTATCACCAAGTAACTTTAATCCATCCATATCAATTGATTTTGGATCATAATCAGGGTTTCTTATGTGATCTGGTCTTGGCCCTTGTTGAGGTATTTTTCCTTTAGGTCCAGACTTAAACTTTCTATCTTCAATGATTGCAAAATCTATTCCTCCAAGTAGAAGGTTAGTATAATATACACCTATTCCTTGCTCGACAGGAGTTTTGTCATAAGGATCTGGAAGGTGATTAGTTTGTGCCCTTTCTACCATCTTTACGTATTCATGGTGATAGTAATAACCTCCATCATTTCCTGCTGATGATGAAGCAATTTTTCCATTTTCTCCCCATAAATTACCTTGACCAATATCATGATCGTCAGGTATAGTTATGCATGGCCTCTCCCTAAAAGTCTCTCTAAACTGCACTCCGAACTTCAGCCATGCAGCAGTATGTTCTTGATGGTCATAAGACTGATCTCCAGCAAAAAATAAAATATCAGGATTAATATGATTTATGTTTTTAACATAATTTTCTCTATCTCCTCTGTCTTTGTTGCTATTACACGAGAATGCAGCCATAACAATCTCATTTTTATTTTTAGGATCTTTTCTTACCATTCCCTCAAAGATGGCATCATCACTATGTCTTAATCTATATTTTATATCTTTTGAATCATCCCAATTTTCTACCCTAAAAGTTGTAGCCCATCCTATTTCATTAATTTTTTTTCTTTGTATTTCTTTCCAGCTCTCATCCTGATAAATTTCTAATCTAACCTCTCTACTTTCATCTGGATAAAGTGGAAAAAGTTGTGTAGTAAGTTTAAGAGTCTTATTAGATACTGTATAAATGCCAAAGGCTACAACGTCATCTCTGTCAACTTTTAAATTAACTATTGGGTTTTCAGAGCGATTCCACCAATCGTTTGTTGATAAGGTATCTATATTTGAAAATGGTGATTTAATGGGTTCTTTTTGTTTATTACATCCAAATGCAATAAGTGCTAGTAAACAAAGAGTGATTTCTATATATTTCATCTCATTTTATTTTTTTTAAGGTAATAGTATTTCTTTAAAAAACTCACTGCTTCTTTTTGTTAATATATATAAAATAAATATTTCTTGAATACATAATGATTCCTGCAATATGACTAAAAAATAAAACAGGATCTTCTCTAAAAATAGAATATGTAATTATTAAAATAGCTCCTAGAATACTTATAGCCCAAAATCCTAATGGCAGATGAGATTTTTTTGAAATTTCCGACGACATCCACTGATATATATATCTAAAAGTAAATGTAATTTGTGAAATTATTCCCAGATATAACAGCCACTGCGGTATGTCAGGATTATAAAAAAGTGACTCTAAATCAAAGAAATTAGAATTCCATGCTCTTTCTATGCAAATTAAAATAGGTAATAATATTAGAATTTTCCTAATTACTATATTGTAGTCTGTCCACTTTTTTTGTAATTGTAAATTTCTAATATATATATAATAACCTATAAATTGACCTAGCATAATAGCAAAGTCATCCCTGAAATAGCCATACACAAAGAATAATAAAGATCCTATTAGACTTAATATCCAATAAATTGTTGGTGTTATTACTTTTGCCTCTCTTTCAGAGTAAAACCATTGAATAATAACTCTTGAACTAAAAAAGAATTGAGCGAGAAACCCTAGTGAATACAAATAAATTAGGTCATTCATTATCCTTTATTTGGTAATTAATGTATTTTCTTTTCATCCAAATAAATGCGAAACAATCATACAAAGGGCCTAATATTCTATTAAATAATCCAAATTTTGATTTTCCAGCTATTCTTGGAAAATGTTTTACCGGAACCTCAATAATTTTACCTTTTTGAAGAAGTATCATTGCTGGCAAAAATCTATGTAATCCCTTAAACATTGGAATTCTTTTTGCAAAACTAGTCTTTATTACTTTTAATGGACACCCTGTATCATTTACTCCATCATTAGTAAATATATTTCTAATACCGTTTGCAACTAAAGATGATATATTTTTTAGATAAGAGTCTTTTCTTTTGGATCTATGACCTGTAACAAGATCATACTGATCAATATATTTTAATAAAATATGAAAATCGCTTGGCGATGTTTGTAAATCAGCATCAATATATCCTATATATTCTGAATTGCATAAATCAAACCCAGCTTTTAATGCACTACTAAGTCCAGAATTTTCTATAAAAGAAATAGATTCAAAGAAATCATTTTTTTTACAAATTTCATTGATAATATCTTCTCCTCCATCTGTAGATCCATCATTTATTAAAAGTACTTTAGTTTCAAATACTGTTGAATTAATAAACTTCACTAATTCACTTTCTAGTCTAGATAAATTATCTTTCTCATTGAATATAGGCACTATTATTGTAAATGTGGACATATTATATTTTCAATAAAATTTCAGCAGCAGAAAATGGAGTTGTTTTGTTTTGATCTAATAAAATATATTGTTTTTCTAGTTCTTTTTTAATTTTTTCATTACTAAAGAAATTTGATTGTAATTTATCATTGATAGTTTGTAATAACCAATATTTATTTTGATTCTTTCTGTTTTTGTTAAAGAAATTATTTGCATTTGTAACAGAAATATATTCTAAAATTAATTTCCAAATAGGTTTTATTCCAGTGCTATTAACTGAACTGCAAGTCATCACTTTTGGAGTCCATTTAGATTTCTTTATAGGATATAATTTTATAGCCATTGCAAATTCTGATTTAGCCGTATTAGAATTTTCTATATTATCTCCATCAGCCTTATTTATTACTATAGCATCAGCCATTTCTATTATTCCTCGTTTTATTCCTTGTAATTCATCCCCAGCACCAGAGAGTTTAAGCAAAAGAAAGAAATCTACCATTTCAGATACACTAATTTCATTTTGACCAACTCCAACTGTCTCTATTAGAATTATGTCATAACCTGCAGCTTCGCATAATATAATTGATTCTCTAGTTCTTTTTGCAACACCACCATAATGACTAGAAGCTGGGCTAGGTCTAATAAATGCATTTTTGTTATTAACCAATGTACTCATCCTTGTTTTGTCACCCAATATGCTACCGCGGTTAACTGAGCTAGTTGGATCAATAGCCAATACAGCAACCTTGTGGCCTATACTTGTTAGATGATCTCCAAATGTTTCAATAAATGTGCTTTTCCCAACACCAGGCACTCCTGTTATACCAATTCTTATTGAATTGATTTTTTCTTTAATACATGAGGATATTATTTTGTTAGAATCAGATTTGTCGTTTATATTATCACTTTCAATTATGGTAATTGCTTTACTAAGTGAAACAATATCACCACTTATCACCCCACTAATTAGCTCCTGAATATGTAATCGCTTTTTAGAAGTTTCTCCCATGGTAATTTAAATTAATTTTTATGGAGTAGTAGTGCTTTCTGAGATAACCCACTGACCTTCATTAATTAATGATTCTGCATGCTTGTACTTCATTTCTTTATTCTCTCCTGTAGAAACATTTTTTATTATAATTCGATCATTTCTTCCAATCTTTGGTTTATCTCTTACAACTGTTTCAATTTCATGAGCTCTATTGCTCCCAGCTGCTTTATTTTGAGAACTTAATTCATCAATATTAGGAATTTTATCTTTGGAGGTATTTATCTTAGTGATTTTTCTTGGCCTAGCTTCTTGAATGTTTTTCGCACTTTCATTTGAAATTTCAGCTTTGAACAAAAATGATAGAATCTCTTTATTTACACTATCAATTAAATTTTTAAATAACTCAAATGATTCAAATTTATATATTAAAAGTGGATCTTTTTGCTCATGAACTGCGAGCTGAACAGATTGTTTTAATTCATCCATTTTTCTTAAATGACTTTTCCATGAGTTATCCAAAATTGCTAATGAAATATTTTTCTCAAAATCTGTTACAAGCTGTTGACCATCAGAAGAGTAAGCTCTTTCTAAGTCTGTAACAACTTGTAATGTTTTTATTCCGTCAGTAAAAGGAACAACAATTCTTTTAAATCTATCTTTCTGATTCTCATATACATGTTTAATTACAGGATATGCTAATTTAGCATTTGCCTCAATTTTACTTAAATAATGACTTAGGGTGAGTTTATATATTTTATTGATAATTTCATTTGGATTCATGGATTCAAATTCATCGGCATTTAGATCTGTGCTTATAGAAAAAAGCTTAATCAACTCGAATTCAAAATTTTTGTAATCTTGATTTTCTTTATTATTTATAACAATATTTTCACATGTATCATAAATCATATTAGCAATATCAATTCTTAATCTATCTCCAAATAGTGAATTATGCCTTCTTTTGTAGATTACTTCCCTTTGAGCATTCATTACATCATCGTATTCTAATAATCTTTTCCTTATACCAAAATTATTTTCTTCTACTTTCTTTTGAGCTCTTTCAATTGATTTTGTTATCATAGAATGCTGAATTACTTCTCCTTCTTCAAGACCCATTCTATCCATCATCTTAGCAATTTTTTCACTTCCAAATAGCCTCATTAGGTTATCTTCTAGAGATACATAAAACTGTGAACTACCTGGATCACCTTGTCTTCCAGATCTTCCTCTTAGCTGCCTATCAACTCTTCTTGAATCATGTCTTTCTGTTCCAACAATAGCTAACCCTCCTAAATCAATAATTTCTTTACTTAGTTTTATGTCTGTTCCTCTACCTGCCATATTGGTAGCAATAGTAACTTGGCCAGCATCTCCTGCCTGTGCAACAATATCAGATTCTTTTTTGTGTAATTTTGCATTAAGAATATTATGAGGGACCTTTCTAATTCCTAGCATTTTACCAAGTAATTCGCTAATCTCAACTGAAGTGGTACCAATTAATACAGGTCTGCCAGATTTTGAAAGTTTAGTGACTTGTTCAATTGCAGCATTATACTTTTCTCTTTTAGTTTTATAGACTAAATCTTCTTTATCATCTCTTATCAGAGGTTTGTTAGTTGGAATTTCGACTACATCCAATTTGTATATTTCCCAGAATTCTCCAGCCTCAGTTACAGCTGTACCCGTCATCCCAGAAAGTTTACCATACATTCTAAAATAATTTTGTAGTGTTATTGTTGCATATGTCTGAGTAGCAGCTTCAATTTTAACATTTTCCTTAGCTTCAATTGCTTGATGCAGACCGTCACTATATCTTCTGCCATCCATTATCCTTCCTGTTTGTTCATCTACAATCATTACTTTATTATCCATTAGCACATATTGAATATCCTTTTCAAAAAGTGTATAGGCTTTAAGTAATTGATTTATAGAATGAATTCTTTCAGATTTAATATTAAAGTCTCTATATAGATCTTCTTTTAAAGCAGCTTCCTTTTTTGGTTTATGACCTTTGGATTCAATTTTTGAAATTTCCATGCCAATTTCTGGCATTATGAAAAAATCAGGATCGTCTTTTCCTGAAAGAAATTCTATCCCCTTATCGGTAAGTTCTATCTGATTATTCTTTTCATCAATAACATAATATAGAGCTTCATCAATTTTTGGCATTTCCCTATTATTATCCTGCATATAGAAATTTTCAGTCTTTTGAAGTAATCGTTTTATACCTTCCTCACTTAAATATTTTATTAGAGCCTTATTTTTAGGTATTCCTCTATATACTCTTAGCAGATTAAAAGCCCCTTCATCACTATTATTATTTGATATATTATTTTTTGCTTCAGCCAATGTAGAAGTTAGTAATTGTCTTTGCACTGATACTATTTCTTCAATTTTAGGCTTTAACTCATTAAATTCGTGTTTATCCCCTTGAGGTACAGCTCCAGAAATTATTAAAGGGGTTCTCGCATCATCTACTAGTACTGAATCAACCTCATCCACAATAACATAATTGTGTTTTCTTTGAACTAAATCATCAGGTGAATTAGCCATATTATCTCTTAAATAATCAAACCCAAACTCATTATTTGTGCCATATGTTATATCAGCATTATATGCGTTTTTTCTTTCTTGTGAATTCGGCTTATAATAATCAATACAATCTACCTTTAATCCATGAAATTCAAACATAGGAGCCATCCATGCACTATCCCTTTTTGCTAAATAATCATTCACAGTTACAATGTGAACTCCTCTACCTGATAAGGCATTTAAGTATACAGGTAATGTTGCAACTAAAGTTTTTCCTTCACCTGTTTGCATTTCAGCTATTTTACCACGATGCAGAGCAATACCACCAATTAATTGCACATCATAGTGAATCATATCCCATGTTATTGCTTTTCCAGCTGCATCCCAAGAATTTTTCCAGACAGCCTTGTCATTGTCTAATTGCACATATTCTTTATTGCCTGAAATTTCTCTATCAAAAGATGTTGCTCTAACTATAATTTCTTTGTTATCAAAAAAACGCTTGGCAGTTTCCTTAACAACAGCAAAAGCTTTGGGTAGGATTTTATTTAGAGTATCTTCAGTAATTTTATAACATTCCTCTTCGTACTCATCTATTTGAGTATATAATTCTTCTTTTTCGTCAAAATCATTTGTTTTACCTACAGCATCTTTTAGTTGTTTAATCTTGCTTTTTATCTCATTAATTGATAATTCTATTTCAGATTTAAAATTTTGGGTTTGTTCTCTTAATTCATCGTTATTTAGGTTAGAAATTTCACTCTCAAAAGATTTTATTTCTTCAACTACAGGAATTATTGATTTTATATCTTTTTTTGTTTTGTCTCCTATAAAGAATTTAAGTATTGAATCAAGAAAACTCATATGTATTATCAGATAGTGATTTTAATTTTCAAAGATACAATTTGTTTGATGAAAAATATTAAAAAAAGCCTCAGTTAAGAGACTTTAAATGAATTTTAATATTCATCTTCGTTCCAAAGATAATCTTCATCAGTTGGATAATCTGGCCAAATTTCCTGAATAGATTCATATAGATCTCCTTCATCTTCAATTGATTGTAAATTTTCTACTACTTCTAATGGTGCACCAGTTCTAATAGAATAATCTATCAATTCGTCTTTTGTAGCTGGCCATGGCCCATCACTTAGGTAAGATACTAGTTCTAATGTCCAATACATGATAAACTATTTTTTGCAAAAATAATTTTTTAAACGAAAAAATCAAGATATTCTTAATATTTTTTTTTATAAGTATTATGTTTCCCAAGAGATTTCTTCAATTCCTAGATCTATAGAAAATTTTCTTGCTAGAATAAATATATAGTCAGATAATCTATTTAAATAAATTAAGATTTCATCTTGAAAATTGTAAATAGATTTTAGTTTTGAAGCATTTCTTTCAGCTCTTCTACAAACAGATCTAGCTATATGACAGTAGGAAATTTCTTGATGACCTCCAGGAATAATAAATTTGTCAATTTTTGGTAATTTTTCAGAAATTACATCAATATTCTTTTCTATAGTATAGATATCTTCTTTTTGTATCCTTATTTTTTTTGTTTTCAGATATTTTTCCGCTGTTTTCTCATCTTGAAATGCAAGTATTGCTCCGATATTAAAAAGATTTTTTTGTATTTCTATCAAGGATTTTTTTATATGCTTATCATCGGTAAAATCTCTTATCAGACCGATATATGAATTTAGTTCATCAACTGAACCATACGTATCAACTTGTACATTATGTTTTTTAACATCTTTTCCGCCAATTAATTTTGTTGAACCTTTATCTCCTTTTTTTGTATAAATTTTCATACAATTATCTTATTCTATTTGAGAAATATTTAATTAGATATAGATATCTTACTATTAGTGCTAAAATTAGGGAAATTAAACAAATATTAAATACTTGAATCCCAATTATCCAATGCAAACACATTAACAATAGCATTAGAACATTAATTTTTAGATAGGATAAAATCCACCTGTTTTGTTTTTTCTTAAGTAACTGAAAAAGTAATATTAGATTAAATGGAATTGCCCATAAAAGATTATAATTCCAAGCAGCTGCTATATGGTTGCTAAAAAACCATAAGTAAACTAATAATAAGCCAATTAATCCCGTAATTAAAAGGATAATAATGTCTAAAACAACATTCCTGGTTATTCTTAAGTAGTCCAAAAAAGTAACTATAATAATTATTAATGATAGAATTAATAATACATACAATGGTGAAAATGAAGTTTCTTTATATTCAATATATTCTCCAAATAGGATAGATGTTTCTACTAAATCCCTATTTCTAATATTAGAATTACCTAGTTTATCAAAATATAGTTTCAAATTATATGGTAAAAATAGTTCGTCTTGATCAGTAATATTTTTGTCAATTACTGATCCAAGACAGATGTCAATTCCCAATGCTCCCCAAGAATTCGGAACAACATGCTGATAAACTAATTTTCTATATGAATTTGAATTGATATTATCTAGATTAATACCTTCATTTCTAATTTCTTCTTCTAGTAATACATTAAATATATCACCGATTTTAGTAGAGCAATTATTTTCAAAATAATTATACTCGTAATCTTTATTTTCTTCTTTAGAATTTGTAATAAGCTTATTTACAAGTACTCTTTTTTTATATTCTGATAAATTTAATTTCTGTTCTATTATTTGTCTAGACTGATTTACATAGTTTCTATAAAAGTTTTCAAAACTATTTAATCCAAGACTATATATAGGTCTTCCCTTCACAAAGTTCCCATAAAAATTAGGAGCATTAAAGTCATAGACACCATAATTAAAAACTATGTCATAATCATTTACTCTATCTATTACTCTAATTCCAGAGTGACCAAAAGCATCACTAAGGGAACTTCCCGGGCCAATGGTTAGTATGCTAATTTCATATTGAGGTATTTCTTCTGTGTTTTCTTGCGCATGTATCTCTAGAAGAAATACTGATAATAAGATTAATAGAATTTTTCTTAGCATAATTTTATCTAAATAAATTAAAATCAAATTTCAATGAAAAGACATTAGAATATAAAGCAATACTTTGATTTCCTATGTCAGTAAATGCATAGTCCATTTCAATACTTTTATATTTAAATCCAATTCCAAAATTTGGCTGAAAACTAAGTTCTTTTGAATTATCAAATTGTAATTCATTTTGAAAATTACCCATACCTAATCTTAAAAAAACTAAGTCAAGATAGCCAAACTCTATACCTAATGCAGGGTTTATACTAGCAAAATTAGTTGAAATTATATCATTATTCTCTTCAAATTTAAGTATTAGATCTAATGCCGCTAATAAAGTGTAACTATTTTTAATATCCATTTCTTTTGAAACTCCTAATTGCAATTTTGGAATAGTTATTTCAGTTCCACTAGGTATTTCTTGATTTTGACCTTCAATTGCATTTTGAATATCATTTAATCTATCTTCATTTATAGACCAAGAATTATAAGTAGTTGTAATATCCCTTGCCATCAAGCCAAAGTTCCAATTATTATTTGTTTTAAACTGTATTCCAAAATCCATTCCAAAACCCCAAGAACTAGAAAAATCTCCAATTATTCTTCTAATTATTTTTATATTAACTCCATAGTTCAAATTCTTAAACTTTAATCTTCTTGCATAGGAAAATAAGAATGCATAATCTGCAGTTGAAAATAAGTTAATTCTGTCAAAATTTATATTTCCCTGATCATCTATTAATTGTGTTGTGTCTAATATATCGTCAACTCCAAACCTAATCATAGAAAAGCCTAGTGCAGATTCATCATCAATTGGTGTTGCGTATGCAACAAAATTATACGTAGCGATGTTGGCAAAATAGTTTGAATGCATTAACGAGATCTGCTTGTCTTTTAATTGTAGTAAACCAGCTGGGTTCCAATAAGTAGAATTAACATCAGATGTGCTGGATACAACAGCATTACTCATGCCAATTGATTGAGCATCTACACCAATATTTAGGAATTCATTAGAATATTTTGAACTATCCTGTGCATTCACTCCTATAATGGAAAATAATAATAAGAAAACTAGCTTTTTCATTATTGATGATATCAATAAAAACTTCTAAATGACTTGCTTATTGTGTTATAATAATATAAAAACAACTAAAATTCATCAGCTATTAAATATATTATTTATTAAGTTACTATATTAGTGATGAAATCTCAATTTTTGTTTATGAGAATAATCCCCAACATACTAACACTATTCAATCTTTTTTTAGGTTGTGTTATTACATTGCTATTAATTGAGGGAAATCTTCCAATGGAATCTATTTCCCTTCTTATTTTAATAACTTTATTTTTTGATTTTATGGATGGATTAATTGCTAGAAAATTTAATTTGGAAAGTAAATTAGGTGCTCAATTAGATTCATTAGCAGATCTAATTTCTTTTGGCTTAGTCCCAGGAATAATAATGTATAATTTATTTCAAGAAGTTTCGCTTGACCCATATCTTCCTTTGCTTGGTTTTACTATAACATTGGCCTCTGCTTATAGACTTGCTAATTTTAATTTATCTAAAAATGATGATAATTATTTTAAAGGCTTGCCAACTCCAGCAAATACTGTGTTTGTTTTATCTCTAATGTTAATTATTGAATTACCTAACATAGATTCATTTATAAAGGAAATTATTTTAGATAATAATTTTTTAATTATTATTACAGTTTTAAGTTGTTATTTGCTTAATTCAAGATTTAAGCTACTAAACTTAAAGTTCAAAGATTTTAAACTTAGAGGAGTTAATAAATATAGATATTTGCTTATTGTTTTGTCAGCTCTACTATTTGTTTTTCTCAGGAGTACACTCTCAATCCCAGTCATTTTAGTAGTTTATTACATAGTATCTTATTTTGCAATAGACAGGAAAAAGATAAGTAGTTAAGATTTTTTTCTTAACTCAAAATTTTGACCTAAATATACTTTTCTAACTGTTTCATCATTAGCTAGTTCTTCAGGGTTGCCATCTTTAAGAATATTACCTTCAAACATTAAATATGTTCTGTCAGTGATTGCTAATGTTTCCCTTACATTATGGTCTGTAATAAGTATGCCAATATTTTTTTTAGTTAGTTCAGTAACAATTTTTTGAATATCTTCAACAGCTAGAGGGTCTACACCAGCAAAGGGTTCATCAAGTAGTATAAACATAGGATCTGTTGCAAGAGCTCTTGCAATTTCTGTCCTCCTTCTTTCGCCACCTGACAGAAGATCTCCTCTATTTTTTCTTATATGGGTTAATCCAAATTCATCCAATAAGGATTCCATTTTATTTTTCTGTTCTTTCTTAGATAAATTTGTTAGTTGAAGTACACTTAAAATATTATTTTCAACAGACATTTTTCTAAAAATAGATGCTTCTTGAGCTAAATATCCAATACCTGACTGAGCTCTTTTATACATTGGAAATTTAGTAATATCTTTTTCGTCTAGATAGATTTTTCCTGAGTTAGGTTTAATTAATCCAACAATCATATAAAATGAGGTTGTTTTGCCAGCACCATTAGGGCCAAGAAGACCTACTATTTCACCTTGTTTTAATTGGAGTGAGATATCTTTTACAACTCTCTTTCCAGAATAAGATTTCATTAAATTTTCAGCTCTTAAAATCATCTATTTTGTTTTTTTAAAACTAACCTAGAAATAAATATACTTATTTGGTATAAAATCATTACAGGTATTGCAACAATAAATTGACTAGCTACATCAGGTGGGGTTATAATTGCAGCAAAAGTTAAAACAATCAATAAAGCATATTTTCTATATTTTATTAATGAGGTTGGAGTAACTACCCCAATTCTGGATAAGAAAAATATTATTACAGGAAGTTCAAACATAATACCACATGCTAAGCTAGAAGACCTTACTAGCGCAATATAAGAGCTGATATCTATCTCATTTAATACTTCATTAGAAACTTGATAACTACCAAAAAAGTTAATTGAAAGCGGAGTTACAACATAATAACCAAATAAAACGCCTAAAAAAAACAGAAGAGAACAAATAAAGATAGTTCCTCCAGATTTCATTTTTTCATTTTTATGTAAGCCAGGACTAATAAATTTCCATAATTCATAAATTACATAAGGGAATGATATAATAAAACCTGCAACAATAGAAGTCCATATGTGAGCTGAGAATTGACCTCCCATTGTCCTGTTTTGAATAATGAATGGAAATTCAGTACCACAAAAATTAGTTTCAAATCCAATAAACCTTGCTGATTCACATAAGAATTTATATGTTGGAAAGGACATTTTTTTTGGACCAAATATTATGGTGTCAAAAATAAAATCTTTCATAATAAAACATGCTATTCCCACAATAATAATTGCAAAAATTGATCTAAGTATGTGCCATCTTAAGTCTTCAAGATGTTCCAAAAAGGACATATTATCAGGTTTATTCATATTCACTATATAATTCCTTCTTTAATTAGACTTTGAATATGCAGAATTCCAATATATTTGCCTTTCTCAGCAACTACAAGTTGAGATATTTTATTAATTTTCATAATTGAAAGGGCTTCAGTTGCAAGTATATTTTTACTAACGATTTTCGGATTTTTACTCATAATATTAGAAGCTTTAACCTTAGAAATATCTTGACTTTTTAGAAGTTGACGTCTAAGATCTCCATCTGCTATTACTCCAACAATCTTCCCTTTATCTAGCACTGTTGTTATTCCTAGCATTTTGTTAGAAATCTCTATAATTACATCTTTCATCATATCAGAAACATTTACTTTAGGTAGGTTTTTAGAATCCATTAAATCCTCAACATTTAGAAATAATTTCTTTCCAAGGTTGCCACCAGGGTGATATTTTGCAAAGTCATTTGAGGAAAAACCTCTTAGTTTTACTAGACATACTGCAATAGCATCTCCAATGACAAGTTGAGCAGTAGTACTAGTAGTTGGAGCTAGATTGTTAGGACATGCTTCAGCATCAACATAGCTGCTAATTACAAGATCCGATTTTTCAGATAAATAAGACTTAGTTTCCCCTGTTATAGCTATAAGTTTATTATAAGTTTTTTTTATAAAAGGAACTAATGCTTTAATTTCTGGAGTATTACCACTTTTGGAAATACAAATAATTATATCATTTTTTTGGATTAGTCCTAAATCTCCATGAATTGCATCTGCAGCATGCATGAAAATTGAAGGAGTTCCAGTAGAGTTTAATGTTGCTACAATTTTTTGAGCAATAATTGCACTTTTACCTATACCACTTACAACAACTCTACCTTTAGTCTTATTTATTAAGTTTACTGCCTTTTCAAAATCTTTAGTTAGTAGTTTATATAGGTTTTTTATACTATTAGCTTGAAGCTCAATGGTCTCTTTAGCATAACTTAAAATAGATTTTTTTTCTTTCAAATTTTTTTATTTCTGTATTCAAAAAATTGTTTTAAAATTTCAAACACAACATATTATACAAAAAAACAAAATTTTTCCTAAAGAATTTCTTAAAATTATCATAATATCTTATCTTAATGGTAGTATAAAAAAATGATATACTAAAGTGATTAAATGAAAATTAATGACAATCTTATTCATGATTCATTAAAAAAAATCTTTGGTTTTGATGAGTTCAAAGGACTACAAAAAGAAGTAATTAGCAATATTTTTGAGAATAAAAATACATTTGTCATTATGCCTACAGGTGGCGGTAAGTCTCTATGTTATCAGTTGCCTGCTCTTATAAAAGAAGGCACTGCAGTAGTTGTATCTCCACTTATTGCACTTATGAAAAATCAAGTTGATCATATAAGAGGTTTTTCTAATATAAATGGAATAGCTCATGTTTTAAATTCTTCTTTAACAAAAGATGAGAAGGAAAAGGTAAAAGACGATGTAAATAAAGGTATTACTAAACTCTTATATATGGCTCCAGAATCTCTTTCAAAGGAGTCTAACATTGAATTTCTTAAATCAAACAATATTTCCTTATTAGCTATAGATGAAGTTCACTGTATAAGTGAATGGGGGCATGATTTTAGGCCAGAATATAGAAATCTAAGGCTATTAGCTGATAAAATTGACAAAAATATTCCGATTATTGCTCTCACCGCAACTGCTACTCCAAAGGTACAGTCAGATATATTAAAAAATTTAAATATTCCTGATGCCAAAATTTATAAAGCATCATTTAACAGACCTAATTTATTTTATGAAGTTCGTTATAAGAGGGATAGCGTAGATTCAGATCTAATTAAATTTATTAAAAATAATAGCAGTAAATCAGGTATAATATACTGTCTGAGCAGAAAAAAAGTTGAAGAAATAACTAATTTGCTCCAACTTAATAGTATAAAGGCGTTGGCTTATCACGCAGGGTTAGAGTCTAAAACTAGATCTAATAACCAAGATTTATTTTTAAAGGAAGATGTAGATGTAATTGTAGCAACAATTGCCTTTGGGATGGGTATTGATAAGCCAAACATAAGATTTGTAATCCATTATGATGTACCAAAAAGCTTAGAGGGCTACTATCAGGAAACTGGTAGGGCAGGAAGAGATGGAGGTGAAGGACATTGCCTAGTCTTTTACTCATACAAGGATATTGAAAAACTGGAAAGATTTATTACATCTAAAACTAATTCAGAACAGCAATTATCTTCTTTATTGTTAGAAGAGATGGTTTCTTATTGCGAAACATCTATTTCTAGAAGAAAGTATTTGCTTAATTATTTTGGAGAAGAATTTGATAATAATACTGGTGATGGAGGTATGCTAGATGATAATATGGCAAATCCTAAAGAAAAAATTGATGTAAAAAAAGAAATTATAATATTACTCAACCTTATTAATAAAACAAAACAAATTTATAAATCTAAGGAACTGACAGATATTTTAATAGGTAATGAAAGTTCTTTAATTAAATCTCATAAATTAAATGAAAAATCATTTTTTGGTATTGGTAAAAGTTATGATAAGACTTTTTGGGTAGGATTAATTCGACAACTTATAGTTGTCCGTTTTATAGAAAAGAACATAGAATCTTATGGTACTATTTTAATTAATAAAAAAGGAAAGAAATTTTTATCTAGTCCGAAAACTTTTCAGATTTCTAAAGATCATGAATATTCCGATGATGATAAAATTTTAACTCATATTAAAGGTGGTACATCTGCTGATTTAGAGTTAATGTCAATTTTAAAAAAATTAAGAAAACAAATAGCAAACAAGCTCAATCTTCCCCCTTATATAATATTTCAAGACCCTTCATTAGAAGATATGACCTTAAAATATCCCATAACAATCAGTGAAATAGCTAATATTCATGGAGTAGGTGAGGGTAAGGCAAACAAATATGGAAAAGAATTTGTTGATGTAATCTCTAAATATGTAGAAGAAAATAATATTAATAGGATTGATGATTTTGTGGTAAAAACTGCTGGATCTAATTCAGCACTAAAACTTTATATAATACAGAGTATTGATAGAAAATTATCTTTTGAGGACATCATATCTTTTAAAGACCTTAAAATGGATGAGCTTATTAAAGAGATGGAGTCAATTATTTATTCTGGAACTAAACTAGATATTTCTTATTGTACTGATGATATATTAGATGAGGACCAACAAGCTGAAATTAATGATTATTTCATGGAAGCTGAGAGTGATGATATTAAATTGGCAATGGATGAGTTTGATGGTGAGTATGAGGAGTTTGAATTAAGAATTTATAGAATAAAATTCTTAAGTGAATTTGCAAACTAAATTTGATATTAACTTAAGAAGATTAATCAATAGTTGTACATTCGCTCAAATTTTTAAATTATTATGAAGGAAGGTATATATGCTAATTTTGAAACTTCTAAAGGATTAATTGTTATTGCTTTGGAATATGAGAAAACTCCTGGTACTGTAGGAAATTTTATTTCATTAGCTGAAGGAAAAATAAAAAATTCTTATAAGGATATTGGTGAACCATATTTTGACGGATTAAATTTTCACAGAGTAATTAATGATTTTATGATTCAAGGTGGCTGTCCTTTGGGAAATGGCACAGGTGATCCAGGATATAAATTCAACGATGAATTCCATGAAGATCTTAAGCATAATTCTGCAGGAATTTTGTCAATGGCAAATTCTGGCCCCGGGACTAATGGAAGTCAATTTTTTATAACGCATATCGAGACACCATGGTTAGATAATAAGCATACTGTTTTTGGTAAAGTAATAGATGGGATTTCGGCAGTAAATACTATTAAGCAAGGAGATAAAATTTTAAAATTAGAGATTGTTAAAGTAGGTAATAAAGCTGAAAGTTTTGATTCATTGAATTCATTCATTGATTTCAATAATCAAAAAGAGGAAAGAGAAAGAAAATTAAAATTAGAAACTATCAAAAAAATTGATGAGAGTTCAAAAGGTTTTAAGATAACTGATTCAGGATTACGGTATAATATAATTTCAAAAAATAATGGAAATAAACCAAAAGTTGGAGACACAGTTAAAGTTCATTACAAGGGTCAATTAATTGATGGAACAATTTTTGACTCTTCTTATAAACGAAATGAGCCAATTGAATTTAAACTTGGTGCAGGGCAAGTTATTAAAGGATGGGATGAAGGAATAAGTTTGTTGAGTGTTGGTGAAAAGGCAAGATTTTTAATCCCAGGTAATCTAGCTTATGGTGAAATGGGAGCAGGAGGTATAATCCCGCCTAATGCAGATCTTATTTTTGATGTTGAGTTAGTTAGTATTAGTTAGTCTTCCACTTTATGTTACATCCTATACTTGGCTTCTGTGGTCGGATGTTAATTTCATCATTGCATAAACAATTAATTGCATTAATAAGGTCAGCACCATCACAATCAATATTATTTCCAGGTCTAGAATCATCAAGCTGACCTCTGTATACTAACTCTAAATTAGAATTATAAACATAAAAATCAGGCGTACATGCTGCATCATATACTTTTGCTGTTTGTTGAGTTTCATCGTATAAATAGGGAAAGCAAAAATTATATTCAATTGCATTTTCCTTCATAAGTTCAGGACTATCTTCAGGATAATTTAAAACATCATTACTTGAAATAGCTATAAATTTAATTCCAGATTGCTGATATTTTTTTGCAATTTTAACAATGGTTGTATTTACATGTTTCACATATGGGCAATGATTACATATAAACATTATAACTGTTCCTTTATCCCCTTTTAATTCATCAAGTGATTTAAATGAATCAATAGTTACATCTAGTAAATTAAATTTAGAAGCTTTTGTTCCTAATGAAACCATATTTGAAGGTGTCTTTGCCATTTTACAAATTTAATAAATTGTTGTAATTTTAAATAAAAGTAAATCATGAAACCACATAAAGCAAGTTTTATTAATGCCCTTACCTTAATTTCATTAGGTGCTTGGGCATATATTGATTCAAATTATGCAACAACTGCCTTGATCCCTGTAATATTTGGAGTTATAATACTACTACTAAATCCGGGCTTAAAACAGGAGAATAATAAAACAGCTGCCCATCTAGTTGTTCTTTTGACTTTCTTGATTTTAGGAGGGTTAATAAAGCCTCTTACTGGAACCATGGAAAGCGGTAATAACATTGGAATGGTTAGGGTAATTATAATGATGCTAACTACTGCATTTGCACTTGTTACTTTCATTAAAAGTTTTATTGCTAATAGATCTAAATAAAATCTACTGATTTGGATAAAGTTACATTTGAAGATTTCTCAAAAATTGATTTTAGGGTAGGGACTATTATTTCAGTAGAACCCTTTACTAAAGCAATCAAACCTGCATATAAATTAAAAATTGATTTTGGTGAACTTGGTATTTTGAAATCTTCTGCTCAGATTACTCATAGATATTCAACAGAGGATTTAATTAATAAGCAAGTTATTGCGGTTGTAAATTTTCCAAAAAAACAAATTGCAAATTTTATAAGCGAATGCCTTGTCTTAGGCGCTGTAAATGAAAAAGATGTAATACTAATTTCTCCTGAAGATACAGTTATGAATGGGCTAAAGATTCATTAAATTAGAACTGATCGCTAAAATAAATAGCATTTACTAATAATTTATTAGTACCGTACCAGAAAGCTCTGAAGTTTGTATTATCTGTAATTGAGATAATTTTCCCTTTGTTTAGTTTATTAATTTTTAAAGGAACAGTTGATTTTAAGATATTAAGATTTTCTTCAGATATGTAGCCACTTAATAGTGGTTTTTCAGTATACATTATAGGGTTGTTATAGCTGTCCTTTTCAGCTTCTAAAAATATTGTACTATTTCTAAAAAGTGAAATAGAATTATTTTTAAACCCAAAATTTATTGGATGTGTTCTATCAATACTAGCCTTAAAGATTGCGCCTCCAATAGCTTGTGCTCCAAAATAATTTCTTTTTTGTTCAAAATTTATATTTTTTGCTGTACGCTTAGTTTCCTTAAAATTATATTCTACAAGATTGCTCTTTTCCACCCATTTCAATGAATTTTTATAAGCAATAAGTGTTCCTCCATTTTCTATCCATTTTTTTATTTTATCAGAGTTTTTACTATTTAACCCTCTACTACTTGGCATTATAATAGTTGAATAGTCACTTATATTTGCTGAAGATAAATTTCTTACATCAAGTTTTGTTAGTTTAATGCTATATCTAGTATCAAATAAGTGCCATATTTCACCGCAGTCATACGCGCTAAAGCCATCTCCTACTAATAGGGCTATTTTTTTCTTGGATACTCTTCTAAAATGATTACTTCCTAAATCTATACCATCAGCTAGACCTGTATTAACTCCATGAATAGTTATAGAGTTCTCTTTAGCAAGTTTATTTAGGAAATTATAAGTGCTATCAATTTCCTTATTAAATACTGGCACTAGTATTGTCCCGTAATCAAAAGTCTTATTATTTATATTAAATCTTTTTAATGCTACTTTAGCAATCATATCATTGTTTAAAATTTCATTTAAAACTTTAGGTGTATAATATTCATGCCATTCCATTAAGTAAGCATAATTTGTTTTCTTAGTTACTCCTCCTATATTAGTTGAAAATTCTAGATTTTTATCACCTGCATTGTTCATGTCAATATTCATATCATAATCTAAATTAAATGCAAGAGGTAGAGTCCACGCCGAAACATCATAAAATAGGCTATCCCTGAATTTAGTTCTTGATTCAAACATAGCATTAATTAATTTTGATTTTTTTTGATTTTTTGGAATTATAAATGCATAATCTTTTTTATAATATTTTCCTTTATGGTTTATATCCTTCTCTAGTTCATAATAATCTATTTCGTGTCTTTTTAAAATTTCAGCTAAATGAATAGTTTTAGCCCTGTCTTTACTGTCTCCAAAGATTATCCCTTTATTTTTTGATTTTAATCCTTCTTCTCTGGAATTTTTATAAAAATTATATTGATATTTTAATAAATTTTCTCTTAGATTTACTCCTGCTTTTAATGTAGAAATAGCAGCAGTAAATTGATTTTTAATAGTAAAGGGAAAAGTAAGTGTCCCATTCGCGCTTTCTTGAATATGACCCCTTGAGCTAGCCTGCTCAAATAGTATTCCAATACCTCCATTTATATCTGGAAATGTAGATCCTTTCCCGTAATAAAAATCATCAAAACTTTCTTCTGAATAATATAGTGATCCTATCTTATTTAACTCTTCTACGTGAAAATTAGCTATTTTTTGAGTCAATTCCTGATTTAAGATGGGTGTAAGAGGATGTGTTCTTGAAGGAATTCCAGGCTGGAAGAAGAAAGTTGCATTTGTCCCCATTTCATGATGGTCAGTTAATATATTTGGAAGCCATTCATTATACGTTTTAATTCTTGCCCTAGATTCAGGGAGCTGAACAGGAAGCCAGTCCCTATTCATATCGAACCAATAATGATTAGTTCGACCTCCAGGCCATGCTTCGTTATATTCTCTGTCATTAGGATCTGGATTTAAATTGTAGTTTTTGTTTGTATTTGCCCAATATGCAAAACGTTGTAGCCCGTCCGGATTAAATGATGGATCTAAAAGTATTACAGTTTTTTCTAATAGGTCATCTATAAAATCACTTTTAGATGCAGCTAAATAATAGGCTAATAATAAACTAGCATTAGATCCGCTAGGTTCATTACCATGAATAGAAAATCCTTGATAAACTACTAGTGGAAAATTATTAAAATTAGTTATATCATTACTATTGCTTAGAGCCATATGGTTCTCTTTTATTTTTTCAATATTACTATGATTATTTTTAGAAGT
>Ga0209445_1000440_pt1 | contig 23610 bp, 22 predicted proteins | sample MarorgKNORR_S2LV_4_FD_188223 | JGI IMG/M metagenome (GOLD analysis project Ga0209445, IMG submission 188223) | Marine microbial communities from the Southern Atlantic Ocean, analyzing organic carbon cycling - NADW_A/KNORR_S2/LV (SPAdes) (version 2) | ecosystem: Environmental > Aquatic > Marine >... | reverse complement strand
GCTGATTTGTGCCAAGAACTAGGTGCAACTACTATCCATACGCTTTCTTTAATAGATTTACCAGAGTTAGGCGGATCAAAGAAAATAGCAAATAAGTATGGTGAAGTTCGAACCTTGATTGATTACTAATCTTTATCAAACATCGAAAAGAATTGCGCAAATTTCAATGTGCTACCTTCAATACTTAAATCTCCACTTAATATTGTTTTTTTTGCATCGGTAAGACCAACAGAAATTCTTTTCCAAGTCAATGTATTTACTGTGGCTACTGCAACAGGATTATTAGGGATAGTATGTGTAACCTCAATGATATTATTTCTTAGAATCATTCCAAATGTTTTTCCTGTATCAGACATAACAAAACCAACTGCCATAGACTTTCCGTCTGTTTTTTTAGGATTAAGCCTTGGAGGCATAGCTCTAAAAAATATTTCAATTGGAACTTTGTCGACTTGTCCTTCTGATACTTGATATCCTAGTATAGGGGTAATGAGCCCCATTATTTCATATGCTTCGGAGAGATACCAATTTCGAGCGATAGGATTAGTTTCTTTTTCTCCCAAAGTTATTAGAGTATTTCCATATAATTCTTTAATGGTATTATCATTAGGAAAATTAGAAATACCAATTTCACATAGTTCTGCTGCCCATTGAAAATCGCCTTCATCATTCGCTTCTTTGATTAATTGAATTAATGCTTCTTTAGAGCCAATAACATTTAACAATCTCTTATTACGTTGTTTAGCAGATAACGGTTCAAGATTGACTGCTTTACCATCAAAAAATCCAATGTATCCATTGTATACATTGCGAATACTCCAACTTACTTTTCCATATTTTTCTTGTAAATCAAAGCTGTCTTTAAAGAACGCAGGATATTCAAATTCTTCTACCAATTCATCCGGTGTTTTGCCTTGATTTGCTCCTCTTACTGTATAATCATGGATATACTGAATAGCATCCCTATAAACGGTTAATCGCTCTTGAACCTCTTCTTTGCCTGATAAGTAAGGGCCATGACAGCTAATCAAGTATTCTGGATTGTAGGCACGCATTTCATCAACTGATTTATACCATTTATAAGTATCGCGATAGGAGGTACCACGAATGGTATATAAATTAGGAAAACGCATGTAATAATTATCAGCAGAAATCACAACTTCTTTATCGGGATAATATAGAATAATCTGATCATCTGTTTCTCCAGGAGTATGGCTTACTTCTAAGGTGATACCAGCAATGTTCACCGTATTTAATTTTCCTTGAAGTAGATTTGTTGGATACATAATCGGAGGTTGTATAAAGTCCCAACCAAAAGCAAGTCCTAGTCCATGACCCCATTGTTGAATGTCGTCTGGAAGAAAGAACCCAAATTGTTTCATTCCTCTTTTTGTTAAAATAGGTCGTAATAAATTCATTGAATCATAAAACCCTTTTTCAAAAGTTTCATGCGCATATACTTTGGTTCCTTCTTGAAAAAACGCTTCGGCACCTCTCCAGTGATCTGGATGGGAATGGGTATAAAAAATTGCTTTAATTGGTTGATCAGATATTTTTTGAAACTCTTCAAAAATTTTATGTGCTGTATCATGGCTTTCGGTTGTATCAATAATAATATTTCCTCCATCACCAACAATCAAGATAGAATTTGCTAAAGCATATCCAATGGCTACATATACATTATCTACAACTTGATAGATGCCTTCTTCAACATGAAATTCATCCACTATTTGAATTTTTTCGTCAAAATCACGAGCTGGTAACTGTATTTTTTCTTCTTGTTTAGAACAACCAATCACAAAGATAAAAAAGAGAATAGGAATAAATGATTTTTTTAGCATAGATAAATATATTAGCATAGATAAATATACATTATAATAAATATAATTTTTAGATAAATTATTCATCAAAATGTTTGCAAAAGATAATCCATATTTAAGAAGCCTTCTAATACAAGTATTGTTTCTCCCATTTCTAGGATTAGCTATTCTTTTCTTTAAAGGGGGAACCGTTAGCGATCCAACAACGGTAGGATATTCTTTCTATAAAAATTTCATTAGTGAACTTGGAGCTTTTACTGCTCACAATGGGGAATTCAATAATCCTTCGATGTTTTTCTTTATCGCAGCAATGCTTTCGGTTGCGGTAGGATGTTCATTGTTTTTTTTAGAGGAGAAAAAACTATTCGATTCTACAAAAAATACATTTGTATTTGTCAAGATTGGTACATTATTTGGCGTGTTAGCTGGTATTTGTTTCGGTTTGGTTGCAATCCCGTTCGATGCTTTCGATATAAGCATCAAAATCCATACCTATAGTGCACAATATGCATTTAGATTTATGTTGTTAGCATTAATGTTTAACGGAATTGGCATTGTGTTTGATCCTAAATTCCCTACTTTTTATGGTATTTTAAATTTCTTAGCGGTGTTTCCAGTTGCAAAACATTCTGTTGATATGTATTTGAATGATTTTTATCAAGGATCTATTCCGATTGAAGACGTTGTTCTTTCCCAGAAAATTGCTGTGATTGCATTGATATTATGTTTTGTTATTCGCCTCATCGCCGCAAAAAGCATATTTAAAAAATTGACTTGAAAATCTAATACATTATCTAAGAAATTGTTCTTAATATAGATGATATTAAAAACGAGAAAGGTGAACCTATGAAAAAATATTCTTTTATTTCTATTGTAGTGTTATTAGCAATGTTTTTTGTTAGTTGTGGCGCTTCTGATGGAAAACTACCAAGACAAACAGGTACTGCTGGGGATGAAGTTGAAGCTGGTCTGTATTTGGCACATAACGTAATGTGGGATTTGGCACGAGACAAATTTGATGAAGGGATTGCAAAAGATCCAAATTGTGTATCCTGTTATTTAAACAAGGGACATGTTGAAACTGACAGAGTGAAACGAAGAGAATCGTATGAGAAAGCATTAGAGTTATCAAGTACACAACATCCTGAAACAAAATTAGCACGCGATGCAGTTAATTGGATAAACGGAGAAGGTGGCAGATTTGATAGTTATGAGAGTTTGTATAAAAAATATCCAAATGACCCATATCTAGCAAATGGTGCAGCAAGAAGTCTAATGTTCAATGATAAGTTAGATGAAGCAAGGGTATTGCTTGAGGAAGCATTCAATGCGATGCCATCTGCTGGATTCTTATCCAACTTGCTTGCTTATACTTACATGAATAATGAAGAACCAGGATCTGATGAATTTGAAAAAGCATCTGGTCATTTACGAAGATATATGCGTACAGAAAATGGCAAGGATGGCCTAGCAAATGCACTAGATTCAATGGGTGAATATTATTTAATGAAAGGTGATTTTGAAAATGCATTAGCGCATTATAGAAGAGCCATAGGAACAAACCCTAATTATAAATGGGGTCCAATAAATGTTGCAAGAACCATGAGACAAGCAAAGCTTGATAGCGGAGAAGCAAAACATTTAGCGTATTCTACAGAAAATGAAGATGCAAAAAATGCATTTAATATGGCTATGTGGAATTTATATAATATTGATTGGGATAGAGCACACGCACGATTTACCCAAGCGATTGAAGCAGATCCAAATTTTGCATTAGCTTATGCAATGAGAGCTAGAACTAGTTTCTTTTTGGGAAATGCAGATGATCTCGCTGATGATTTAGATATTGCTGTGAGTATGTCATTAAATGCATCTGAAGATGAAGGATTGTTAATCAATGCTTTAGCTGCAGATGTTAAAGATGGTACCAGTGTTTTTAATGATTTGGTTGAAGAGATGGTGAGAAAATATCCAGATAGTTCCATGTTGGCATTTGAAACTGTATTTGCCACGATGAGTGCTATTGGAGCTGATGCAGTGATTGAAAGAGCGAACGCTTTGCTTGCTATGGATCCTGATTTTACTCCCGCATATAACATGTTAGGATATGCTTATATGGATAAAGGAGATTTAGAGAATGCTGGTAAAGTACTTCAAGAGCAAATCAGGTTGGCACCAGGTCTTGCAAATCCATATGATTCTATGGGAGATTATTATCTTACGGTGGGAGATAGCGAATCAGCATTAAAATATTTTGAACAATCTGCTTCGATGGGATTAACTGCTAGTACTACAAAAGCAGATAGCCTTAAAAGTATTCCAGAAACAGAAGAAGAATAAAAGAGAATAAGAAGTGAGGCGGTAATATTGCCGCCTTTTTTCTATCTAAGTAGAAATTTTCCAAACCATCTTGCAAGCCAAAGCTGAAATCGCATAGATCGTGGCATATCATAACATGTTATTAATCGAGTATCTCTTAATCCTGCTTCACGATGTTGTATAGCTTCTTTGTACCAGTCGAAATTAATCATTTCGACAAACTTATCTAGATTAGGATACATTACAATTCCAACATCATCCCATTCATGCAAATCTGGACCAATCATTGTTAATCGTACTTTGGAATACCATAAGAATCTCCCACCGACTTTAGTAACTGCTTTCATAGCAACTTTTGCATATTTTTTATAGGCTTCTTCCCCTGATATTGTGTTTAAACTTTTATCTTCATATTTTGCGGCTTTACGATAGGATAGAAGATTAACTTGTATGATAGGTTTCCCATCATTATGATTCTTTCTAGCTTCTTCAATAGCTTCTTTACTTGGAAAAAGAAATGCATTATCTGGATTTGTATAGAGCATTATTTGCCACCTTGTTGTTATGTTTGTTTAATTTATTTGAATCTTTTATTATTTATCATTATAAAATTTAAAACTTTTGTTAAATTGTCGAAAGTAAAAGGATTCAATTGAGTAAAAATTACCAGATTTTAGCGCTAAAATGGCGACCAAAACGTTTTGAAGAAGTTGTAGGGCAAGACCATATTACAAAAACTTTAATCAAAGCTTTTGAGAAAAATCGTATTGCACAAGCTTTCTTGTTTGCCGGACCGAGAGGTGTTGGTAAAACTACAGCAGCAAGATTGCTTGCAATGTGTTTAAATGGATCAGATAAACCATCTATTAAATATGATATCGAATCGGATGTTATTAAACAGATTATTGAAGGAAGGTCCATGGACGTTATTGAGATAGATGGTGCCTCAAATCGAGGAATCGATGAAATAAGAGAATTACAAGAAAATATTAAGTTTGTACCCCTAGAAGGAAAGTTTAAGGTTGTGATTATTGATGAAGTACATATGTTAACTACACAAGCTTTTAATGCACTTTTAAAGACACTTGAAGAACCACCACCACATGTCAAATTTGTTATGGCTACTACAGATGTTCATAAAGTACCACAAACTATTATTTCTCGTTGCCAACGCTTTGATTTTTTACCAATTACTAATGAAATAATTAAAGAAAGATTAAAACATATTTTAAAAGTGGAATCTGTTAAAATTGATGATTCTTCATTGGATTTAATTGCATCAAAATCTGATGGCAGCATGAGAGATGCTTTAGGGTTTTTGGATCAGATTCTGGTGTTTAGCGATAAAAAGATTACAGACGAGATAGTTATTGATTTATTAGGGGTGATTCCAACAGAGGTTTATTTTGATATTACCAACGCATTACATGATAAGAATGGAGAAGAATTAATAACCACTCTCCGCCATGTAAAAGAGAAAGGATATATTGTTGAAGATTTAATCAAAGGGTTAATTAATCATATGCACAATTTGACTCTGATGCACTATAAAAATGGATTAGATTTAATGGGGTTGTCTCCGGAACTAAAAAAACTTTATAAAAAAAATAAATACGATTGGTCTTTAAAAGATTTGGTGCGTATTTCCAATAGTTTATCAGAATTATACGCATCTATTAAACGTTTTTCTGACCAAACATTGATCTTTGAAATGACATTAATGAAATTCCTTCAATTTGACAAAAGTATTGATATTGAAAAATTCTTACAGTCAGATGTTCCACAGGAAGACCTTTCTATCCCAGAACCTAAAAAGACCAATAGTGTTCCAAAAAAAACAGTAAAAGAAACAGTAAAAGAAACAGTAAAAAAAACAGTTAAAAAAACATCAGAAGTAACTATCGATCAAATAAAAGATTCTTGGGATAAAATTTTAGGTAAAATATCAGAAGAAAGAGGATCGGTCCATGCACTATTAAGTGATTGTATTATTAAAGAAATGAATGGCAATAATCTTGAATTAATCTCTTATGATAGCAATAAATTTAACCAAAAATTAATGAATGATAATTTAGGTTTTGTTAAAGACTCTATTAATGGAGTACTCAATACTTCTATAGGGGTAAAAATTATAGTAGATACAAAAGTTGAAACAATTGAAGAAGAACCAAATAATGATTCAGTTAATCAAGATGATGTGGTTGAATTATTTCAAGGAAAGGATACAATGTAATGTTTGGCAACATGAAAGAAATGCTTAAGCAAGCACAAAACATGAAATCTCAAATGAATGAGATCAAAAAAGAATTAGAAAAAATTGAAGTCGAAGGATCTGCCGCAAATGGTTCATGTGTCGTTAGAATGACTGCTGATATGAAAACAACCCAAGTTTCAATTGATGAAACGCTTCTTAGTGGCAATAAAGATATCATTGAGAATGCAATTAAGGTTGCTACAAATGGAGCTTTGGATAAGGCAAAAGATACAGCTTCAAAAAAATTAAAATCAGTTACAGGTGGATTAATGGATAATCTTCCAGGTTTTTAATGAGTAATATTGCAACATATATTGATCAATTAATAGAAGCTCTAACAAAACTTCCCGGTATTGGAAGAAAAGGAGCAGAACGCATTGCATACTTTATTATTCATTCCGATGATAAAACTGCAGATGATATAGTATCTTCATTAGAAGATATCGGTGATAAACTGGAGACCTGTGAAAATTGTGGGATGATTTTTCTTAAAAAAGATGAAAAATGTAGTTGTAGTTCCGCTAGCAATACAAAACATATCTGTGTCGTTGAAAATATTGAAGATGCAATTAAAATTCAAAACACCCATAGTTATGATGGATTATACCATATTTTGGGCGGAGCAATCTCTCCTTTAGATGGTATTGGCCCATCAGAGCTTTCTTTTGATAAGCTTCTAGGCCGAATTAGTAATGGGGTAGAAGAGGTTATTATTGCGACAAATCCAAGCACATCAGGAAATGCAACAGCAATGTATCTTCAAAAAATTTTAAAAGAACATAGTGTCACAATATCACGCCTTGCAATTGGCTTACCAGTGGGAAGCAATCTTGAATACATTGATGATAAGACGATTGCAACGGCGATTAAAGAAAGAGTAGAATTAAATTGAGCATTGCTGATTTTTTTACCTTTTCTAGGATTTTAGTTACTCCCTTTGTTGTCTATTTTATCTTTGTTAATAATTTTGTTATTGCATCTATTCTTTTTATCTACTGTAGCATTAGTGATCTTCTTGACGGCTATCTTGCAAGAAAATATGATTTGGTAAATGAGAGAGGCAATTTCCTTGATCCTTTGGCAGATAAAATTTTAATGACTGGAGTACTAACTGTATTTCTATATCAAGGGGTAATAGCAGTATGGGCATATAGTATTATTATCGGACGGGATGTTTTAATCACATTCTATCGTCAATATCTACGCAATAAAAATCGACCGTTGGTTACTTCAAAATATGGAAAGTTCAAAACAGTATTTCAACATCTTGCTGTCATTTTTATCTTGGTTGCACTTCCAGATCCTGCCACTCCAAATTTGGTAGTACAATTTTCTTCTGGATTTCCAATCTATTACCAAGAATCTATTAATTTGATAATAGGATTGAATGCAATATATGCAGGAGCAACAGGAATACATTATATGGTGAAAAATGGATTATAAAAATAAAATAGCTTATCAACTTGTTACTCTTTTTGGTTTAGGTAGACTGCCAGGAGGAGGAACATGGGCTTCTTTATTTGTTTTATTTTTAGTGATTCTAACAGAAAATTTTGAGATAGTGCTATTATTCTCACTTAGTTTGATTTTTTTTGGATATCTATATGAAAAATCATTACCATTCTTCGATTCTAAAGATCCCAAAGAATTTGTATTAGACGAAATCGCTGGAATGTCATTGGCTATTATGTCTGTAGGTATTTTTTCTTGGATGTTTGGTAATTTTTCTTTTGATCTTCCAAGTTATATCAATAATCAAGAATTACTATTCGTGTTAACGTTTGTTCTGTTTCGAATCTTTGATATTAGCAAAATCGGACCCGTAGGTTGGAGCGAAGATCCTAAAAATGCTCCTTTATGGTGGAAAAAATTTGATACTGGTCCTATTGATTCACCAATGAGAATTATGACAGACGATTTAGTGGCAGGATTGTTAAGTTCTGGTGTAGCGATACTCATTCTAAGTATCTATCTATGGGTTCTGTAATGAAAATAGGAATTATAACCATTGGAAATGAATTATTAAGCGGATTTACCATTGATCGTAATTCTGCCTGGATTGGCCAACGATTATTAGAAATTGGACTTAAAGTTCATGTTAAAAAAACCATTGCAGATGATGCTGATATGATTACTAAATCTCTTGATGAATTATCAAAGGATTGTAACTATATCATTATCACAGGAGGACTGGGTCCAACACTCGATGATATTACCGTGAAGACACTATACGAATATTTTGATGATAGTCCTGTTTTTGATGAAGAATACTGGAAAGAATTAGAGAAACGTTTTCAGTCAATCAATATGAAGGTTCCAACCCTAAATCGTAACCAAGCGCATACAGGGGATAAAGTCAAAATGATTGATAATTCTTTTGGTACTGCAAGGGGAATGCATTTTGAAAAAGATGGATCCAATTATTTTGCCTTGCCTGGTGTACCAAAAGAAATGGAAGGAATGATATTAAGTTATATTTTACCCCATTTAGAAAAGAAATTAACATCAAAAGTACATTGTGAGACTATTCGTACCACGGGACTTCCTGAATCAATCTTACAGGAAAAGATTATTGATTTAATTGAATCAAATAAGAATTGTGATGTTGCCTTTTTGCCGCATCGCATGTTGGGAGTTGATATTAGGTTAACAACAAGCAATCATGAATCGCTTCTAGACTTAAAAGACCAAATCGTAAATCGAATTAGTAAATATGTCTATGGATTTAATAATGATAGAATTGAAGAAATAGTTGCAGACAAATTAAAAGAACAGAATTTGACTGTTGCAACTGCAGAATCATGTACTGCTGGAATGTTGAGTGCAAAACTAACAAATTTATCAGGGAGTTCTCAATATTTTAATGGAGGGATAGTGTGTTATAGTAACGCTCTAAAAAGAGACCTTGTGGGGGTAGATGGTGATTTATTGGACAAATATGGTGCAGTTAGTGAAGAAGTAGCATCAGAACTTGCATCTAAGATTGCAAAGAAATTAAAGAGCGATATTGGTATCGGCATTACCGGAATAGCGGGGCCAAAAGGAGGAACTGAAAAAAAACCAGTTGGCTTAACATTTGTTGGAATATTTTATAAAAATAATGTCTATATTAAGCAGTACAATTTGACACCAAATCGTAAAATTAATCGACAACTTACTGTGGTGTTATGTTTAAATGAACTAAGGAAACTTTTGGAAAAGAATTGAAATATAAGGGAATAAATTAAGATGTCAGACAAAAAATATAAAGCAATTGAAACAGTAGAACAACTAATCATTAAAGAGTATGGCGCAGGTTCTATTATGCGATTGGGTGGAAATACTAAATTAGCAGTTGATACAATTTCAACTGGATCTCTTTCATTAGATATGGCATTAGGTATAGGTGGACTTCCAAGAGGAAGGGTGATTGAAGTTTTTGGACCTGAATCATCTGGAAAAACAACCTTAGCGTTACATGTGATAGCAGAAGCCCAAAAAACTGGAGGACATGCTGCATTTATTGATGCCGAAAATGCATTAGACCCTATCTATGCAAAGAATTTAGGATGCAATACGGATGACTTACTTGTTTCTCAACCAGATTCAGGGGAACAAGCACTAGATATTTTAGAGAAATTAGTACAAACCGCAGCTTTAGATGTTGTGGTTATAGATTCTGTTGCTGCATTGGTTCCAAGGAAAGAACTAGAAGGTCAAATTGGGGATGTCACCGTGGGGTTACAAGCACGATTGATGTCTCAGGCATTGCGAAAATTATCTGGGCCAATTTCCAAATCAAATACTTGTGTTATCTTTATTAACCAAATAAGAGAAAAGATTGGAGTAATGTTTGGAAGCCCTGAAATAACTCCTGGTGGCAGAGCTTTAAAATTTTATGCATCTGTTCGATTAGATATTCGTAGAATTGCTGCAATTAAAGCTGGAACCGATATGATCGGGAATAGAACACGAGTAAAAGTAGTAAAGAACAAGGTAGCTCCACCATTTAAAATGACTGAGTTTGATATTATGTATGGAAAAGGAATATCTTATAGCGGAGACGTATTGGATATTGCTTTAGAAGCAGACATTGTTAATAAGATGGGTTCATGGTTTTCTTACAAAAAAGAAAGATTGGCACAAGGAAGAGAAAAAGTTAGATCTTTACTAGAGAATGATGCAAAACTTATGAAAAGTGTTGTTTCTGATGTCAAAAAATATTTAAATCTTAAGTAATGAGTTAACCATAAGGTACTATTGAGAAGAAATATATTATTATTAGGTATTATTTTTATTTGGACATGTAGTTCACCAACCAAGAGCGAACTATCTCAACCACCACCCACTCTGAATGATTTCAGTATTACCACTAGTGAAGATACCCCTGTTGATATTACCTTACAAAAATATAGAATAGACGGACAAATCTTAACCTACACGATCGTAACTGATGCTACAATGGGAACAACAAGCATAAGTAATAATATTATCACCTATACACCATTCGCAAATCATAATGGAACCGATACTTTTGGATATAAAGCGAATGATGGCACGAATGATAGCAATACATCAACCGCAATGATTACGATTAATGCCGTCAACGATGCTCCCACAGTAGATAATATGAATGATTTATCTATCACTATTAATCAATCAATGGATGTGGTCTTAGCTGGTTCGGATGTAGAAAATGATAATCTAATATTTAGTATTGTCGACAATCCAAACAAGGGTACCGTTTCAATATCAGGGAATGTAGCACATTTTTTTGCAACTAATCTTGGAGCAGATACGTTTACTTATAAGGCAAACGATGGTATGGCTGATAGCAATAAAGCTACAGTTTTTATCGAAGTAAGCTCTGATGATGGAACTGGTGGTGGCAGTGGTGGTGGCAGTGAGGGTAGCGATACAATTTATGGTACTGCAAATGCAGACACATTATATGCTGGATCGGGCGATGATGTTTTATACGGTCTTGAGGGGGAGGATGTTTTATATGGGGAAGCTGGAAATGACATTATTGATGGAGGAGCTCAAGGAGATAAGCTATATGGTGGTAATGGCAATGATATTTTATATGGTTCCGATAATTTTGATGAGTTATATGGCGGAGATGGCGATGATATCATTGATGGTGGAGATGGTAAAGACATGCTATATGGAGGAAACGGTAATGATATTTTCATAGGACGTCCAGGTGATGGTTCAAGTGGTTTTATTACTACAAATGTTCTTCACGATTTTGAAAATGGAGTTGATAAGATTCGCTTAGAAGGTGGTTTAAATTTCTCTAATCTTTCTATTACACAAGGCACTCAAGGTTCATTCTCTGTGGGAGGATATACTTTTCATTACGATTTCAGGAATCATACTTTGGTAAAAGCTGGTAGCGAATATTTATTTACGATAACTAATACCCAGCATAACACCCTTACATCAGAAGATTTTATTTACTAAAAACAGAACAAATTAATGTTTTTCGAAATAACTGTTAGATAATGTTTTTAGCTTAGTACTAAGTAGTACAATGGCAATTAGATTTGGAAATGTCATAAATCCTAAGGCAGCATCACCAAGAATCCACACGGTTTCCAACATTAAGATAGAACCAACAAATACCATAAATATATAACAATAACGATAAAATGGAATAGCCTTGGTTCCAAAAAGATATTCTGTTGCTCTGTCCCCATAGAATGACCAACTGATTGCAGTTGAGATTGCAAACAATACCACAGCCAATGTCACAATTTTATCTCCAAAAGGAATGCCTTGAGCAAAAGCATAGCTTGTTAACACACTGCTATTCATCCACATATCTTGCGTAATAGAAGCATCAATTCTTTGACCATAGAATGCTGTATAGTGCCAAGAGTCAGTTACCATGATAACCAATCCGGTTAAGGTACAAATAATGATGGTATCAATATACGGTTCTAAAAGGGCCACAACTCCTTCTCTAACTGCATACGGTGTTTTTGCAGTTGAATGCGCAATAGCAGCAGATCCTTGGCCTGCTTCACTGGAAAATAATCCTCGTTTTACTCCCATCATCATTGTATTGAGAAATGCAATAAATGCACCTGCAGTAATACCAGCAATTTCTGCTGGAGGGTTAAAGGCCATACTAAAGATTGTACCAAACGATTCGCCTACTTTATCATAATTGCTTGTGATGATAAATAAAGCAGCAAAAACATAAATAATCGCCATAATTGGTACTAGGTATCCAGTTACATTCCCAATACGTTTAATCCCGCCTAAAATGACCATTCCAACGATAGTTGCAATGATAACACCAAAGAGGATTTGGAAAATAGAAGGTTCAAATATACCAGGAATGAGTATAGATTTTTCCATTAGTACATGTTCTGCTCCTAATAGAGGCAAAAATTGACTATATAATTGATCGGTTAATGTAAAAGATTGAATAGCATTTCCAGTAAAAAAAGAACAAATAATTGCAAAGGAAGCAAAAGCTACAGCAAGCCATCTCCAATTAGGTCCTAATCCATTTTCAATAGTGTACATAGGGCCACCAGCAACATTTCCAAGCTGATCGGTTTCTCTGTATTGAAGGGCTAATGTACATTCTGCATATTTTAATGCTGATCCAAAAAATGCGGTAATCCACATCCAAAATAATGCTCCTGGACCACCGTAATAAATTGCAATAGCTACCCCGGCAATATTTCCAATTCCAACAGTTGCTGCTAATGCAGTAGAAAGAGCTCTAAAATGGTTTAAATCGCCTTCATCTTCTACGTTATCATAGTCTCCTCGGGTTACTCTCATTCCATGTAATATATGTTTTAATTGAGGAAATCCTAATTTGAATGTCATGTAAACACCGGTTCCAAGCAATGCAACTACCATTAATGGAACACTGGCCAAAGGAAATGTTTCTAAAAAATTCTTATCCAGTAAATTGCCTGGGAATGACCAAACACTGTCATAAAATTCCACCCCGGCAAATAAAAGTAAAACCCCAATGATTGCGAAAGCTATTAAAGCATATCGTTGTTTTGACATGGATATATTTTAAAAAATATTTTTAAAAGTAAACATCAATTTTATTATTAATTTTATTTCTATGTTAATTGCTGGAGTAGATGAAGTAGGAAGAGGGGCATTGGCTGGGCCGGTAGTCGCAGCAGCAGTCATCTTAAAAAAAGATATTAACGGATTAAATGATTCCAAAAAAATATCGGAACCAAAACGACAAACATTGTATAAAGAGATAATGAAACATGCGTTATCTATCGCGGTTGGAATTAAGTGGAATAATTATATTGATGAACACAACATCAAGGTTGCATCCGAACATGCAATGATTGATGCCATCAATGATCTACCCAGACAACCAGACAAGGTATTAGTAGATGGATTTGCATTAGATATTCCGATTACCAATCAAGGAATTGTGAAAGGAGATCAGAAAATAACTGCTATTATGGCAGCATCGATTATTGCAAAAGTTACGAGGGATGAAATTATGCGTTCGTTTCACTATATTTACCCGATGTATGATTTTCTGAACAATAAAGGATATGGTACTCCAAATCATCTTAAAGCATTGAAAGAATTTTCTTTTACAAAGATACATCGTCAAACATTTAAACCTATATCTAGGATGATAAAGAAATGAATAAATTTATTGCTGAAATAAAATCATTGTTGATACTTATCCTTATCATCTTGTTTTTAAAAGAAACAGTGGTAGAAGCCTATATTGTTCCTACAACTAGCATGGAAGAGAATATTTTAAAAGGAGATTTCCTCATTGGAAGTCGTTATATCTATGGAATGAAAGTTCCAGAAAAAATATGGATTCCTTTTAGCGCGATTAGCATCCCGACATTCCTCCCTGAATATCGTTTTCCTGCGTTTAAACAAGTAGCACGAGGAGATGTAGTAGTGTTTGAATATCCCAGAGATCCAGTATATAAATATGTAAAACGTTGTATTGGAATTGCAGGAGATACCGTAAAAATTGAAGACCAAAATGTATATGTAAATGGAGAAATTGTTCCATTGCCAGAAGGCGGTAAATTCATTATGAATAATTATTTATCAAAAAAAGTTATTGATCCTGATATTTTTCTTGGCAAACAAGGTAATAAAGACCAATATCCTGAAATTACCATCCCAAAAAAAGGAGACTCATTTACCTTAGATAAGGATATGGATTGGAAATTAGTGCTCCCATTACTATTGTATGAAGGAAATAAGGTCCAATATATTTTTGGTGAAAATTCTTTAACATTTACAAATATCAGTCCAAGAGATATTGAAAGAAGAACTGGCGATAAAAGTATCTATAAAGAATATTTTCCAAGTACCAATGCTACATTAATTACCCCTTGGTCTAGCAGATTTAAAAAAGAGCATATACAATATTTATATATTAATGGAAAGCCAATTAATGAAATAGAGGCCTATACATTATCGCAAGATTATTTTTGGATGATGGGGGATAATCGGGATGCTAGTGAAGATTCACGTTTTTGGGGATTTGTTCCAAAAAGCCATGTTCTTGGACAACCACTTATCACATGGTTTTCGATTGATCTTGATAACTATTATCTTCCAAGATTAAACCGAATCGGAAAAATCCCGAATTAATAAAAAAAAGTTTTCATATTGAAGTTGCATTTATTAGTTTCAATCATCTCAAAACAAAGAAAGGGATAATACAATATGTTAACTAATACAGAAAAAGTCTTAAGCGTCCTCATGTTTTTTCTTGTTGTAGCAGTTTCGGGTTCATTTTTTCAAACAAAATCTGCAATGGAAGAAATGGTAAGACTAGAAGCTGATCATAAAGAACATGTAGATGATGTCAATACAGAATTTAGAGAAAGAGTTAAAAATGTTGAGCTTGATAATATTGGTCAAGGAAAAAAGATCCAACAAGGAAGACAAATGATTCTTGCAAACACAAAATTAATTTATGCCAAAGCTGATTCACTTGGAGATTTAATAGATGATTTAGCATATGAAATTAAACGAGTTGATCGTGATTTATCGAAGAAGATAAAAAACGTCGAACGTGATCTTGAGGGAATAGAAGACAACCTTAATAGAAAGATACGTAATAACCAAAGAGATATTTCTAACTTGAAGAAAGAAATTAAGAAACTAAATAATGAAGTATTTCCTCCAGAAGAAGAGGAGAAAAAGTAATAACGTTTTAATAAGTTAACATAATTGAAAAAAAGGGCTTTATTCGAAGCCCTTTTTTTTGTACCGAGGGTCGGGTTCGAACCGACATGAGGAAATCCTCACTGGTGTTTGAGACCAGCGCGTCTACCAATTCCGCCACCCCGGCAAAAACAATTGACTAATTTGGCTTAAAGTACTTATTTTGTCAATGATTAAAGAGATATAATTACGAGAAGAGGTATAATTATGAGCGAAAATTCACATCCAGGATATCAAGGCGTAGAAGCTACATTTACCACTATTCCTCAAATGTTTCAACGCGTTGTTTCTGAAAACCAAGGAATTGAAACTTATTTTGTTAAAACTGATGATAAATGGAACGGAACTACTTTTGAAGATTTACAGACTTGGGTAGAAGGGTTCGCGAATGGTTTAAAAAATTTAGGGATTAATGAGCATGATCATGTAGCAATTATTGGAACAAACGGCCCTCAATGGTGTGTTTCCGATTTTGCTATTGCTCATATCCGTGCTGTTTCCGTTCCAGTGTATCCAACCGAAATTCCGGAAAAATCCCGATACGTTGTAAAACATTCTGAAAGCAAGATTGCAATTGTACAAGATGAAGTGCAATTAGCAAAAATATTACCGCTATTAAATGATCACGAATGTCATTTAAGAAAAATTATTATTATGGATGATAGTTATTCTGGATCTGATGCAATAACATATTCATCAGTAACAGCATTAAACGATACTACACATGATATTAAAGCAATCTCACAAACAGTACAACCTAGTGATTTATTGACATTGATTTATACTAGTGGGACTACAGGCGTTCCAAAAGGAGTAATGTTAACTCACGATAATGTTTGTAGAAACTTACTTTCTATTGGAGAACTGATTGAATTAATTGAGTCCAGATACAATATGGAAGAAAAAGTATTTTTATCTTTTTTACCGGTTGCACATAGTTTTGAAAGGGTAGGAGGTCACTACGGTTGTTTTAACGCAGGAATGCAAATTTATTATGCACAAAGTATGGAAACTATAATTCCAAATATTCAAGAAGTTAGACCAACATTTTTAACTGCAGTTCCAAGAATTTTCGAAAAAATCCATGCAAAAGTTATGGAAGGCGTTGAAGCAATGACAGGCGTTAAAAAAATACTAGCTGAATGGTCTATTGGTGTAGGATTAAAGGCTGCGCCATATTTTCAGCGAGACGAAAAATTACCATTCTTTCTTGGGTTGAAATACAATCTAGCTGATAAATTGGTATTACATAAATTTAGAGCAGTTTTAGGGGGTAGAGTTGCAGCCGCATCTTCTGGTGGATCAGCCTTATCTCCGGAAGTAGGATCATTTTTCTGTGGTATTGGAATTTCAATTGTAGAAGGGTATGGATTAACAGAAACAAGTCCTGTGATGACCATAGGACATCCTCAATTTTTTAAATATGGTACGGTTGGAAAACCAATTCCAGGAGTGGAAGTTAAGATTGCAGAGGATGGAGAAATCTTATGTCGTGGACATAATGTAATGAAAGGGTACTATAAAGAACCTGAAGCTACTGCTGAAGCCATTGATAAAGATGGATGGTTCTATTCTGGTGATATTGGAATGTTTGATGAAGATGGATTATTAAAGATTACAGATAGAAAGAAGAGTTTAATAGTTACCTCTGGCGGTAAAAATGTCGCACCTCAACCAATGGAAGTAACCTTGACTTCAAATAAGTATGTTGAACAATGTTTGGCAATTGGTGATGATCGAAACTTTATTTCTGCTTTAGTTGTTCCAAGTAGAGACAATTTGATTGCATGGGCAGAAAAGAATGGCATGGAATCAATGGATTATGAAAGTCTTTGCGCGGATCAAAAAACTTATGATATGTATAATAGTATTGTTGAAGAAGCTATGACAAAGTTTTCTCGTTATGAATCGGTTCGAAAAATTACATTAATTCCTGAAGAATGGACTGTCGAAGGTGGAGAATTAACTCCTAAGCTATCTATTAAACGTAAAGTTGTTACTGAAAAACACCAAGCTGAAATCGATCAAATGTATATGGGGAAAAAAGAAGTTTTAGAAGGTGAATTAGGTGGTTAAGGCAATCCGCCTTGAAGAATAACCATATAGTAATTTTCCTATTAATATTCTCGCTATTTTTTGCAGCAAATCTGAATAAAAGTTTTACCAATCCTTATGTTGTTGTGTTAGGGATTGCTCAAGATGGTGGTGCTCCTCATGCTGGTTGTATAAAAGAATGTTGTGAAGAGAAATGGGATAATCCTACCCAGTATGCAAGGGTATCAAGTATTGGTATTGTTGATCCAGTAACAAAGGAATCATGGATAATTGATGCAACTCCTGATTTTGCGCTGCAACTAACGGCTCTTGACAATCAATTAAGTGGCATTTTTTTAACCCATGCTCATATTGGTCATTACACAGGACTTATACATCTTGGAAGAGAAGTGATGGGAGCAAAAGAAATTCCTGTGTATGCAATGCCAAAAATGAAAACATTTTTAGAATCAAATGGTCCATGGAACCAATTGGTTGCATTAAATAATATTTCTATTAATGAAATCAGTGATAAGGGAAAAATTAATCTAAATGAACGCTTATCTATTACTCCATTTTTAGTTCCTCATCGTGATGAATATTCTGAGACCGTAGGCTACAAAATTGAAGGACCTAACAAGTCTTTAGTGTTTATTCCAGATATTGATAAATGGCAAAAATGGGATCAAGATATTAAAGAAGTGGTCAGCAATAATACCTATAGTCTTTTAGATGGTACTTTTTATGATATTGATGAACTTCCTGGAAGAGATATGTCAGAAATTCCCCATCCTTTTATCGTAGAATCTATGGATCTCTTTAGTGATATTGTGAACAAATCAGGTGTCTATTTTATTCATTTAAACCATTCAAATCCTGCACTAGACTCTAATTCAAATGCTTTTGATAATATAAAGAAGAATGGATTTCATATTGCTCAAAGAGATCAATTGTTTGATTTATAAGTTATTTTCTAGAACATTTCTAAAAATTTATGGTTAATATTGATTATCCAATAATTACAAAAAAGAGGTAAAAAATGAAAAAAATATTACTAATGATAATTTTCTCAAGCATTGTTTTTGGGCAATATCATATGCAAACAATTTTAGGCGTTGAAGATGGGGTTAAGGTTCAAGACTTTGAAAAAGCAATGATATATCACAATAAAGCGCATGAAAATGAATTAGGCGCTGTCAATACTTTTGTTATTCTTAATGGTCCTCATGCTGGTAAATATGTTAGATCACATGCCGGAGAATGGCCAATTCCTGCAGACAAAATCGATGCAATATATAACGCACATTCCAATCACCCGCCTCTAACTTATGATAAGTGGAATGATAGCATGATAACACAAGAAACTGGAACCGAATTTTATACAGTAAGACTCGATCTGAGCTATAATGTCCAGTATGAACCTTATAAATATTTTACGATGTATGTTTATAATGTTGCACAAAGTGGAAATGCAACTATTGAGTGGGTTTTTAATGAAGTTAGTGAAATTAGAAAGGAACAAGGTTCTGATGCGCACTACTTTGTTATGGTTAAAAATTTAGGTGGTAACTTATCTGAATATGTCGTTCTAAGAGGTCATGATACAATGTCTGAAGTTTTAGACCAATCAGAATTTCAACAAGTACTTGCCGCTCTCTATCAAAAACATGCTGATCTTGATGCTAAATGGAAAAGTGCTGTATGGGGTCTTTATAGTCAAACTCTAGAATGGAGACCTGATTTAAGTACTAATTTAGATAATTTAGAATAATACAATTTTTACTTAGCATTGTTAAAGAGCCTATCAATAATATATTGGTAGGCTCTTTTTATACCACTAAATTAAAAGATAATGAAAAGACGTAATTTCTTTAAAGCGGGAGCAGTCGGTTTAATAAGCCCTGCTATTCTATCAGGTAGAAAAAAGATGAGAACAAATACAAATAATTCCATTGTAATCTCAACATGGTCTCATGGAATACCGGCCAATGAAGTATCGATGAAAATATTAAAAAAGAATGGTTCGGCATTAGATGCGGTAGAAGCAGGAGTACAAGTGACCGAAGCAGATGCTGAAAACCAGTCTGTTGGATTAGGTGGAAGACCTGATCGAGAAGGGAATGTTACTTTGGATGCATGTATTATGGATTCGGATGGAAATGCAGGGGCTGTTGCATTTTTACAAAATATTAAACATCCAATTTCTGTTGCAAGAAAAGTAATGGAAAAAACAGACCATGTAATGTTAGCAGGAAAAGGTGCCCTGAAGTTTGCATTAGAGAATGGATTTAAAGAAGAAAATCTTCTAACTGAGAAATCAAAAAAAGGATGGTTAGAATGGAAAAAGGACAACAATATTAAGGATTCTTGGGGTCCAAACGATGACCATGATACCATTACTTCATTAGCGCAAGATAATGAGGGCAATCTATCAGGTGCATGTACGACAAGCGGATTAGCCTATAAATTGCATGGACGTGTGGGTGATAGTCCGATTATTGGTGCAGGAATGTATGTCGATAACGAAGTAGGGGCTGCGGGTGCAACCGGTGTTGGAGAATTGGTGATTAAAACATGCGGCAGTTTTTTAGTAGTAGAATTGATGCGCCAAGGGTATTCTGCCATGGAAGCCTGCAAGGAAGCAGTGGACCGTATTATTGAACAAGAAGATGGCAAAACTAAATTACAAGTAGGATATATAGCGCTAGGAAAAGATGGAAAAATTGGGTATGCATCTATCCAAAAAGGGTTCCAATATGCATTACATAAGAATGGTACCAACAAATTATATGATGTTAAGAGTGTTCTTTAAAATGATTGATAACCAATCCTTTTTCTATTAAAATCCAACCATGTTTAATAAAAAATCAAAGTTTGAATTAAAAAAAGATTTAGAGAAAGAATCATTTCAACGTATTACGTGTTCTTTTTATCGATATTGCGCAATTGATCATCCAGAAGAATTACGAAATCAATTATATCAAGATTTATCCAATCTAAAGATTCTAGGAAGGGTATATGTAGCCCAAGAGGGGATTAATGCCCAGATTAGTGTTCCTGACCATAAATGGGATGGTTTTAAGGATTATATCAATGCATCATCTATTTTAAAGGGAATTAAGCTCAAAAAGGCAGTCCAAGAAGGATTATCGTTCCTAAAACTTACCATTAAGGTAAAAGAAGAAATTGTTGCATACAATCTACCAAAAGATACTTATGACTTGAATAAAGTGGGAAAACATTTGTCAGCAAAGGAATTTAACACGTCTATTGACCAAAACGATGCTATTGTGGTGGATATGCGTAATTATTACGAAAGTGAAGTAGGAAAATTTGAAGGGGCAATTACACCAGATGTAGACCGTTCAAAAGAATTGCTTCCTGAAGTAGTAAAATTATTAGCTGATAAAAAGGACAAAAAACTTCATTTATACTGTACAGGAGGTATTCGATGCGAAAAAGCGAGTTCTTACCTCTTAAAACAAGGATTTAAAGAAGTATACCAACTTGATGGTGGAATTGTCCAATATACACATGACATTAAGAAAGAAAACCTCCCATCAAAATTTATAGGCAAAAATTTTGTATTTGATAATCGTCTAGGAGAGAAGGTGACTGACCATGTGATTGGAAAGTGCCATCAATGTAGACAAAAAGCGGATTCACATACGAATTGCGCAAATGATGCATGTCATATCTTATTTATTCAGTGTGAGGATTGTGCAAAAAAATATGATCAATGTTGTTCAAATGACTGTAAAGATTTTGCACAATTAGATATGCAGACGCAAAAAGAACTAAGAAAAGATGTTACGAAAACTGTTTCTAGTGGTAAATTGTCATCTAAAATTAAACCAAAACTATATAAACTATTTAATTATTGGAAATAAGCATATGTCACTAATAGATAAAATAAAAGAAAGTGTAAGTACACCAATTCAACTTACTTCTAAGAAAAAATATAGTAAGCTAGATATGATCATATTAAATCCTGTTTTTCTTTTTTTATTGGTGACCTTTTCAGCCTGGTCAGTGTGGGATGTTTCTAGACCGCAATCTTCTTCTGAAGCAGATGCTGCATTAGGTAATACAATGGTTTATTTTGAAAGAGGGGATTTTGACAATTCAGAGCTTCAATTATCAATGATTGTTGAAGATTATAATGGCACAAAATCAGCAAATCATGCCAAGTTTTATCTTGGAAAAATTGCATTTATTAACAATGACATTGATAAAGCATCTGTGCTATTAAAAGAATCAGTTAAAAAATTGGATTATCCTAACCTTCAAACAGAAGCATATATAATGTTGGCTCAAATGGAAGAAGATTCTAAGAAGGCAATGAATCTATTTAATTCAGCACAAAAAGCTACAATTTCTCAAACCGAGAGAGATTATATCTCTATTCTTAAAGCAAAGCGCATGATAAATGATAACAACAAAGAAAAAGCATTAGAAATTCTAGATGCGATTGAACTTGACAATAATGCTTATAAGGAGATGTTTGAGCATACATACGGAGCAGCATTAAGGCTTAACTAAGTTCCTTGTTTAAACGAGTTTTAATAAATATATTCCAATGATATTTTGAATGGGCTACGGCCCATTTTTGTTACAGTAAAAAATAAGGATGGTATATGATAAATAGAGATTTAATTGATATTTTTATTGAGCTTGCTCGAGAGAAAAATATTGAACGTTCTGAACTAGGAACAATAATTGAAGACTTGTTTTTATTTATTATTGATAAAGAAAAAGGAGATTCAGAGCATTGCAGTGTTATTGTTAATCTTGATAAGGGTGAAATAGAAATTTATATTGAGAAAACAATTGTTGATCATGTTGATGATGATCATTTTGATATTACTCTTGAAAGAGCATTAGAGCTTGAACCGGAATTACTTGATTTAAAGCTTGGCGATACTTTTGTCGAAGTGATTGATCCTACAAAATTTGGTAGAAGATTAATTTCAAATGCTCGACAATTCTTAAACAAAAGAACAAGAGAAGTACAACAACAATATATATACGAAGATTATGTTCAAAGAATTGGAGAAGTTGTTATAGGAACTGTTCATCAGGTTCATAGAGAAAATACCTTTGTTAATATTGAGCATACTGAATTAAGAATGCCACATAATGAACAAATATTTTCAGAAAGATTTAGAAGAGGGGATACTATTAGAGCTCTTATTAAATCCGTTGATGTAACTCCTAAAGGGCCAGATATTATCATTTCAAGAAGAGACGATTTATTTCTATATAAGCTGTTTGAAATGGAAGTTCCAGAAATTGAGGATGGAATTATTGAAATTCAAGGGATTGCAAGAAAACCTGGAGAAAGAAGTAAAATCATTGTTCACTCTATCGATAAAAGAATTGATGCTGTTGGAGCTTGTGTTGGAATGAGAGGAAGCCGTATTCAAGCGATTGTTAGAGAATTAAACAATGAAAAGATTGATATTGTTAATTTTACTGATAAATCTGAAATCTTTCTTACAAGAGCACTTTCTCCAGCAAAACCAATTGATTTATACATGGATGATGATAGAAAATATTGTGTTGCTATTTTTAACGAAGGAGAGCTTGAAAGCGCAGTTGGTAGAAGTGGTGTTAATATTAATTTAGCAGCAAAATTAACTGGATATACTATTGATGCATACACTGAGAAAGAATATGAAGAAGTGCTATTAAATCAGAAAACTAACTTAGATACTTTAAAAGGTATTAAAAAAGCAATAATTAAGAAGCTTGAAGGAGTTGATATTGTTTCAATAGCAGATTACTTGTCAGCCAGGAGAAGAATTCTTGTTGATGAGTTAGAGTTATCTGTTGATGAAATAAGCTCTATAACTGTTGCAGTAGATGCATTTATAGATTTAAACAAACCAAAAGAAGTTGTAGAAGAAGCTCCAGCCGAAGAAGAAAAAGTTCCTGTTGAGGAAGAAGTTGTAGAAGAAGCTCCAGCCGAAGAAGAAAAAGTTCCTGTTG
>Ga0209445_1000439_pt1 | contig 23659 bp, 16 predicted proteins | sample MarorgKNORR_S2LV_4_FD_188223 | JGI IMG/M metagenome (GOLD analysis project Ga0209445, IMG submission 188223) | Marine microbial communities from the Southern Atlantic Ocean, analyzing organic carbon cycling - NADW_A/KNORR_S2/LV (SPAdes) (version 2) | ecosystem: Environmental > Aquatic > Marine >... | reverse complement strand
TGATCGCTTCCGGCTCTTCGCAGCTACTTCTTCACAAATACATAAACCGGCAGCGCCGCCATCAGCAGGATAAAACCATAGAAGACCGTCTCCGCTCCTGCCCCAACGATCACCAACAGTGAATAGGCAAAGGCGAGAGATGCCGTAAGCCTGGCTTTGAATCGGGTGGCAGAAGGCGCATCGCGGGAGAGAAAGAGCAGTGCAGCTATGGATGCAAAGGCCAGCGGTATCAGCGCCGACAATGTTGCCAGCAGAATCATCAGCCTGAAGGCGGCGACCAGGCCTCCGGTGTTATTCATGATGACCAACACGCTGGCGAGGCTGGCAGAGATTAATATTGCCAGCGTTGGCGTGCCGCCCTTGCCCAGTTCCGCAAGCTTTTGCGGAAACAGCTTGTCCAAAGCAACCGCCCGGACTACTTGCCCAACAACCAGGATCTGGACGTTAAGCGTGCCCAGCGTTGCAATGATCGCACCGACTGCGATGAGGGCGGCGCCGGTGCTACCGATGACGGCGACAGTGGCATCCGCGAAAGGGGCAGTCGAATTAAGCAACACTGACGCCGGGACCAATAAGATCACTCCAGTGTAAGCCAGCAGATAGATACCCAGTACCGTAAGCGCCCCCCAAACCAATACTTTGGGGATTGTTTCCCCCGGATCTTCGATATCATCTGCTGGTACCGTGACGCCTTCAAGCCCGGCGAACGCCCACATGACCAGGGTCACACTGGTGGCGATTGCGCCCAGCATGGATCCTCCCGTGGGATTAAGTTCCGGCAAATTGCTGACCGAACCCATGCTCAACCCCAACAGCCCGACAAAGAGCAGAGGTACGATCTTCAGCACTGTCGCCACCACTTGAAATTGGCCCGATGCACGCATGGAGTGAATATTGAGCAAGGTGAGCGCCCAAATGATAGCGAGTGTCGTTAATGTCGTTAACAGGGGGTTACGCGTCAGGGCTGGAATAAAGAAACCCACATACCCCACGCAGGCAACAGCAACCGCAGCGATGGCGGACCAGATTGAGATCCAAAATCCCCAACCGATCCAAAAGCCGATAAAGTCGCCAAACGCTTCCCGACAATACGCGTAGGGACCGCCGATCCTGGGCATCCGACGTGACAGGTCGGCCAGCATGAGAGCCAGCACAATCGCGCCGGCCCCTGTGATCAGCCAGGCGACGAGCCCTATCAAACCATAGGGTGCGAGCAGGGTTGGTAGCAGGAAAATTCCGGAGCCAATGATGCCGCCAACGACCAATGACCAGCCTCGCCAAAATCCCAGCGCTCTTTTATTATTAGACACTCATGTTCTCCGAGTTAAACCAGGGGCAATAATAAGTTAAGACCCTTGGGAGCCCATATTGTGAACTCCGGTGACAATGCACTGTGTCGCGGCAGCAGGCATTCTATAATGAACCTCAGGGCTATACGTTCGAGATACTATCTTATTCACGCCCCTCAAAATACCCTCCATGGGAGTCATCCACCTGGATCGCATAATTGCGGGCCAGTTCGGCTTCTTTGTAGGCATTGGCTTCTGATTTTGAGCAGACCTCCAGCTTTATCAGCTGCGTTAGTAAATGGCCGATATTGCCGTCATCCGAGAGATCTCCATTTTTGATGGCAGCCCGGATCACCGATCCTGTCTCCTGGGTTTGAGTACCCCTCCTAACAGCCGCATTGTCACATCGGAGACCAGAGCCAGAGCCGCGCTCATGCGGGTCAAATACTGGTAGTACCTGGCACTTTTACTGGTTACGGGGCGACGGGCGCTGAATCCGTTGCTGAGACTCAGGCGCAGTCGCCATCGCTGCATCCCTTGGTGTAAAACCGTTTTCCACTAGGTTACTATTGCCCTGGATTAAGAGAAAACTCACTGTATTCGAATTGGATTCAAGCAAGAGAGAAGCTTGCGATATTTTCCGCCGTTGAAGCGGTGAAACTTAGTGCCAGACTTATGCCCATCACCTTAAAACAAATTCAAGCTGCCGCCGAGCGCATCGACTCTGCGATCATCTGCACACGCTTTGAAAAATCTATCACCCTGTCCACGATCACCGGCGCAGAGTTGTTCATCAAATTTGAAAACCTGCAATTCACCGCTTCGTTCAAGGACCGCGGTGCGCTGAACAAGTTGTTGCAGCTTTCAAAAGCCGAGAGAACCTCGGGGGTCATTGCCATGTCGGCCGGTAATCATGCGAAGGCCGTCGCCTATCATGCTCAGCGCCTGGGTATACCGGCAACCATAGTGATGCCCAAAAATACGCCCAACGTAAAAGTCGAGGATACGCGCAAATTCCAAGCCCGGGTCATCCTGCAGGGGAGCTCTCTCGAAGACGCTTCAGAACACGCCGTTAAACTGGCAGCCTCTGATGGTCTTGCCTTCGTTCACCCCTATGACGATGCACACATCGTGGCGGGTCAGGGCACGGTCGCCCTGGAAATGCTGGCGGCACAGCCCGACCTGGATATTATTGTGGTGCCGGTAGGAGGCGGCGGCCTGATCGCAGGAGTAGCAACCGCAGCCAAAACCTTGAAGAGAGATATCAAGATTATTGGTGTCGAAGTGGCGGGCTATCCCGGGGTTTATGATGCGCTCCATGGGGAAACCGGTCAGCGTGGCGGTAGCACCATTGCCGAGGGTATCGCCGTGAAGCGTCCCGGCGAGCTAGCCATGGAAGTCATCAGACGACTTGTCGACGATGTCGTGTTGGTCTCCGAGGAAGCCATCGAAGAGGCGGTGAATCTTTACATCAATATCGAGAAAACCGTGAGCGAAGGCGCCGGAGCCGCTACGCTTGCGGCGGCATTGATTCATCCTGATTTATTCAAAGACCAGAAAACTGGGTTGATCCTCTCGGGTGCGAATATCGACTCCAGGATACTGGCTTCGGTATTGATGCGCCGACTGGTCAAGAAAGGTCGTATCGTGCGTTTTCTGATAAAGATCGATGATACGCCTGGCATCTTGTCAGATGTTACCGCTCTGGTAGGTGGTCTGGGTGGCAACATTCTGGAAGTTTCCCACCAGAGAATGTTTTCCAGTGTGCCCGTGAAGGAAGCGGATCTGTATTTGACGGTGGAAACTCGCGATGCCACTCAGAGCCAGGAAATACTGAAAAAACTGTGTGAGGCAGGCTATAGCACCGAGCTGATCCAGGAATAAGCACTAGTACCGACCTGGGTTTCAATGCGCTTTGAATCGGTTGCACTAATTAGCCCAGTTATACCGATGTAGTAAGCAGTAACAATACACTTGCTGCCACCAGCGCCATGCCGGCGTATTCTCTGCCCGTGATTCGTTCGCCAAAATACAAATAGGTAATCAGCAGGGTAAGCACAAACTCTGTCTGGCCCAGGGTTTTCACGATCGCTGCGTTTTGCAAGCTCATGGCTGTAAACCAACCCACCGACCCGGCCACCGAAGTAAAGCCAATAAAAACGGCGGGCAAAATATTTTGGGCTATCAATCTAAACTGGTGTTTTTCTTTGATGGCTATCCAGAGCAAGCAGATGACAGTCTGCAGTGCAACCATGTAAACCAATACGGTCGCCGCACTTAGAAGGCGCGGCAACTCCAGCCCCAGTGAAGCATCTCTTATCCATAATGAAGCCAGAGCGAAGCCGAGTCCGGCGCCGATGCCATATTTAATACTCTTGTTGTCTACAAGATCTCGCAAGGTGATCTTCCAGTTACTCGCGACCAGCACTCCGAGCACACCAACGGCCACCGCCAGGTAAGCAACGAAACTCAGTGTGGCTGAGAAGAACCAGGCACCGATAATAGCTGTCAGGATTGCTTCGGTTTTTGCTAATGCGGTGCCGACGGCAAAGTTTCTTACCATCAACGCTTTAACCAGGAACACCGTAGCGAATATTTGTGAAACCGCCGCCAGGCTTGCGGAACGGAAAAACGCCCAGTCGGGATCGATTACTTCAAGCTGATAAGTGCTTTTCAAAAACAGAAAGTAGGCCACCGCAAACGGAAGACCGAATAGAAATCGCACCAGAGTTGTCGCTTGAATTGAGATTGATCCCGCAATCTGCTTCTGCCCCGCCGTACGTACCGATTGCATCACGACGGCGACCAGAGTAAAACCTATCCATAATTCCATGGCGCTAATATACGGAGATAACAGCAGACAGACAATCCGGGAGCTGCTTTGCCGCGAAAAGCCCTATCATGAGCTGGATTTTGGGGTTCCGGGGAGCCTATCGCGCCATTATTAGATTTCTCAAATAGCATCCCCTGTGAAGTGATCTGATAGCCAGAATACGTTAAAATGAAGGCTCTGATGGAGTTTAACTACCATCTATCTAGCGGAGGAAATCTCTTGGGCGTAGTGCCATTACATAGGCCAGCGGCCAGTGCCAAGCAAACAAACTGGATTCGTTTCCTTACCGCTGCGAGCTTGTTTGACGGGCATGATGCTGCCATCAATATCATGCGCCGTATTCTCCAGGCCAGTGGCGCCGAAGTTATCCACCTCGCTCATAATCGCTCGGTGCAGGATATTGTCGAAGCGGCTGTTCAGGAAGATGTTGATGCAATTGCCATCAGCTCTTACCAGGGCGGACATATTGAATATTTCAAATACCTGGTGGACAGACTTCGAGAACTGGGTGCTGACCACATCAAAATATTTGGCGGTGGTGGCGGTGTCATTATTCCCGACGAGATTGATGAATTGCATGCCTGCGGGGTGAGTCACATCTATTCTCCTGCCGACGGTCAGAATATTGGCTTACAGGGTATGATCGATGACATGCTGGCAAGGTGCGCAGATGGTGAACAGCGCCCTTCGGCTCCGGACCTGGGAGAGTTGGCAAAGGGAGATCGGCTGCTTCTAACCCGTGCCATTACAGCAATTGAAAACGCTGGCTACTCAAGATCCGAACTTGAAAAGCTCGTCAAACTGGCTGAGAAGACGAGGAATACCCCAACCTTGGGTGTCACTGGAACCGGTGGCTCTGGAAAATCCTCCACCACCGACGAGCTTATTCGTCGTTTTCGTCAAGACAGTAATGACTCGCTGAAGATTGCAGTGCTGGCTATCGATCCGACGCGAAAAAAGACAGGTGGCGCCTTATTAGGCGACCGCATTCGTATGAATGCAATCTCTCATCCCAATATATTCATGCGCTCGATCGCGACACGATCCGCCACGATTGAAATCCCTGAAAAATTAGGCGAGATCTTGTGCGCGCTTAAAGTTTCCCAGTTTGACTTGATTATAATAGAGACCCCCGGCATAGGTCAGGGGGACGCCGGAATCGTTCCCTTCGTCGACACCTCGCTGTATGTGATGACGCCGGAGTTCGGCGCCGCCAGTCAACTTGAAAAGATCGACATGCTCGACTACGCCGACGTCTTCGCCATTAACAAATACGATCGCAAGGGCAGCGAAGACGCTATTCGCGACGTCGCCAAACAGGTACAACGAAATCGAGAAGCCTTTTCGCTGCAGCCTGAAGACATGCCGGTATTTGGGACCATCGCCTCTAAATTTAATGATGATGGCATTACCGCGCTGTACCAGGCAGTGCTCGGTGAACTGCGGCAGCATGGCTTGCTCGAATTCGAATCACAGCTGCCGGCTGTGGATACGAAAGTTTCCAGTCATCGCAGCCTGGTTATTCCTGCGCAGCAACAACGCTACCTGGCGGAGATCGCCGAAGTCGTAAGGAACTACCACGATCAGGCCAGGGCGCAATCCAGGATCGCTCGTGAGAGACAGCAGCTAGTGGCCAGCAAGGCGATGCTGGATGCAAATTCCCTGGACAGCAATAATCTGGATGCCCTGATTGAGGAGAAGGATGCGGCGCTGGATGCCCGCGCGAAGCAACTGCTGGAAGCCTGGCCAAAGCTGGTACAAGACTATTCGGGCGAGGCGTATGTGATCAAGGTCCGGGGCCGTGAGATTCGCACAGACCTGTCTCGCGCTTCGTTGGCGGGAACAAAAATACAGCGGGTATCACTACCTAAATATGAAGACCAAGGCGAGTTGCTGAAATGGTTATTACTGGAAAACGTGCCAGGGAAATTCCCCTTCACCGCAGGCGTATTTCAATTCAAGCGCGATTCTGAAGACCCCACACGCATGTTCGCCGGCGAAGGTGATGCCTTCCGAACCAATCGCCGCTTCAAGCAATTATCCGAGCATTCCGCTGCCAATCGCCTCTCCACCGCCTTCGACTCCGTGACTCTCTATGGCTTCGATCCCGCGCTAAAACCCGACATCTACGGCAAGGTAGGTAACTCCGGGGTTTCGATCGCCACCCTCGATGACATGAAGGCGCTGTATGATGGCTTCGACCTCTGCGATCCTGCCACTTCGGTGTCCATGACAATTAACGGGCCGGCGCCAACCATCCTCGCCATGTATCTGAACGCAGCCATCGACCAACGCCTCGACCGCTTCGCGCACGAAAACTCCAGGCAGGCAACCGCTGCCGAGCAGGATGAGATTCGAACTTACACCCTGGAAAATGTTCGTGGCACGGTGCAGGCGGATATATTGAAGGAAGACCAGGGGCAAAATACCTGTATCTTCTCCACCGAATTCAGCCTCAAGCTGATGGGGGATATACAGGAATATTTCATTGCCCATCGCGTGCGTAATTTCTACTCGGTGTCCATCTCCGGCTATCACATCGCCGAGGCGGGAGCCAACCCCATCTCACAGTTGGCTTTCACGCTGTCCAATGGCTTCACCTTCGTCGAAGCCTACCTGGCTCGAGGCATGCAGGTTGATGACTTCGCTCACAATCTCTCGTTTTTCTTCTCCAATGGCATGGATCCCGAGTACACCGTAATGGGCCGCGTAGCGCGCCGAATCTGGGCCACTGCCATGCGCTTTCGCTATGGCGCCAATGAGCGCAGCCAGAAGCTGAAGTATCACATTCAAACCTCAGGCCGATCCCTGCACGCCCAGGAGATGTCATTCAATGACATTCGTACCACCCTGCAGGCGCTGATCGCGGTCTATGACAACTGCAACAGCTTACACACCAATGCCTACGATGAGGCAGTCACCACGCCTACCGAGGAATCGGTGCGGCGAGCCATAGCGATTCAACTGATAATCAACAAGGAGTGGGGGCTGGGGATGAATGAGAATCCTAATCAGGGGTCATTCATCATCGAAGAACTGACCGGTCTGGTAGAGGAGGCGGTGTTGCTCGAATTTGAGAACATTTCTGCTCGCGGCGGTGTCCTGGGGGCGATGGAAACCGGCTATCAACGGGGCAAGATTCAGGATGAGTCCATGGTCTATGAACATCGAAAACACGACGGTAGCCTGCCCCTGGTTGGCGTCAACACCTTTCTCAATCCGCAGCCGGCAGCTGCTTTCGATATGGAACTGGCGCGTTCCACCGAGGCAGAGAAGCAGAGCCAGATCAGTCGGCTCGGCGAATTTCAGTCACGGCATAGCGAGCAGTCGGCTGATGCCCTGCAACGGCTGCGCGCGGCAGCGATTAACGATGAGAATGTATTCACTGAATTGATGCATGCGGTGCGCCATTGCTCACTGGGTCAGATCACCGACACATTTTTTGAGGTAGGTGGACAGTATCGCCGCAATATGTGAATCTTCAAGCAGGCCAGATTCTGTCAGCAATGTATAAGCAAAAGGGCGGATTATCCGCCCTTTCCATGCTGCTTGTCCCAGCAGCAAATTACTCGCTTACATTTACCGTGATGTAACCATCGTGATAAAGACCCCCATCGTCGGCCCGCGCCCACAACACGTAAGTGCCGGGCTTGTCGAAGGTAACAGTGACGGCATAGTTTCCATCTTCAGGCACTGGCGGAGGTGTCCACAACGCTCCCCAGGGAGAATTTGCGGAGGTGCGAGTATCTTCCCATGGTTTCGATAGTGGCGGATCGAAACTCACGTCGCCGACGCCACGGTACACATTCCATGACAGGAACAAGCCATTGATCTTGCCTACTGTCACCCGTATCGGTGGCGTCAGCAGGAGACGATCTCGAATGGAGTCTTCGGTAATAAATGCGGCGGCCAGCGGGCCACCAACGAACTCTGCAAATCGCCGAGCCTCGGTGACGCGATCTGTTGGTGTAGGCAGGCCATCATCGGCAACGTGTGTTTCCAGTGTTAACGGCTCGCCAACCCGGACTGTGCGAATCACATCGCCCTGCACGCTAACCACCGGTGGTATATTGGACCGGGATTCCGGGCTGCTGGTACCAGCTCCCAGGGAACCCGTCTCAGAGGCGATCACCATGTTATCAACCAGGTAGTCTGGCTTTAAGGTCGCGTAGGCTTTCCGTTCTACGCCGTTTACATTCAGCGTCCACACCAGTTCACGATCACCCCAGTCGGATGGTACCGTTACTTCGAAGGTAAATCGATTGCGTCTCGGCAGGAAATGGGTGGGTTGGCCTCGATCTGCATCACCGGGGCTGAAAAAGTTGCTATCGCCGACGGCCATGTCCGGCTCCTCTTCCCAGTTTTCATTCATATAACCGAACATGAAGTTGAAACTGCCATCGTCGTTTGGCCGCCAACCCTCGTACGCGGGCTCTACGTGACGGCCCTTATTATAAGTATCGGCAAAAACACCCTGTGAAAATATTGCCGCTACCGCAGCGAGTGCAATGATCTTAGTCGTCGAGCTTATTCCTCTATTTACCAAACTGTGCATAACTAATTTGTCTCCCGTAATGCAACTTAATTACTCTACTCTTCCGCAGAGTCTTCCTCATGATTCATATCAGGCGCTACGATCGGTGCCAGACACAGCGGGCATCCTATCACGTGATCATTCGGGCCCAGATTCAGATCGTTGCGCCTCTGCGCCATCTCCGCCATGAACTGATCGTCTGTTAGTTTCACTCGCATACCCAGATCGATAAACATATTGGTAACCGAGCGATTGCCAGAACCCTGCCAATTTCTCGGGTCGGGAACATTGGGGTTGGTCTCGGTGTTGTTCATGTAGCCTACGATGTGCAGAATAGTGCCCTTTGGCAACAGTGGTGCGGCATGATCGGCATAGGCGTAGCCCCTCACCCAGTTATGGTCATAGCCAGTACAGGATAAGGTTTCCACCGTATAGCCCCAGATCGCTTCCAGGCACATACGTTCACCCGGTGCATGCAGGTGGGGCTCGAAGGTAATAATCTTGGTGTGTTCGCTTAGCACGCTGTAGGCATGCAACTCCTGATCCCTTTCATTGCCTGCGATACTGATATCGACACCGTTGCCCAGCCCAACCCTGATGCGCTCGTATTTTGGTTCGTAGCCCAGCGGATGAAATCGAAAGCCAATTTGCAGATGGCCCGTCGTATCTTTACCATTGGAATGTATATGCACGGAATCGGAGACGACATAGGAGTTCGCTCGCAGCAAACGACCGGCATCGGGATCGAAGATATCCGGATTACGCCCCACCTCATGTACCGGCCAACCGGTATTGGTGTCCGGGATTCGCTCGCCGTTCTCATCGAGTTCTGAAGTTCCCCAAATCATGTGATGAAAAATGTAGCGGCCGCCAACGGTTTCCCTACCGGTTCCGGCCTGAAAATCCACATCGTTGACTTCTACAATCTCGACTGATTTTACATAGCGATCTTCCGTGAGTCCGATTGGCACCCTATCGATTTCTCCCCACCAGTCTGGAGTACCGGCAAGTTTGGTAACGGAGTTGGTTGACACAATCAAATCGGGCAGACCCGCAGTCCACTTGATGCTGTCATCGAAAACCAATGCCTCGGGCGCATCACTGGGCTCACCCTTCGGTGTACCGTTACGCGCCCAGCGGGATATAGCGACAATTTCTTCGTCGCTCAGAGAGGGATCGAATTTGTAGTCCTGGATGCCGATGTCTTTTTCCATGTACCAAGGTGGCATGGCACCGGCACGATCTCTCAAGGCCGTCTTGTACTCAATCAGACCCGCAAATGGCGCGACCTGGTCATAGCTCACCAATGGCATCGGCGCCACGCCGCCCTCTCGGTGGCAGTTCTGGCAACTACGCTGCAAAATTGGCTCGATGTCCTTATGAAAAGTGATTTCACTGGATTGTGCGGACGCGATCACTGGCAGCGCCAGAGAGAAGCACAAGACTGCGAATTTCAGGGAAGCAGATACGGTGGAATCGTTAATCTTTAGCATGAATACACTCTCCTCAATGAGGCCCCGATAGCATCGAATGATGCATTTATTATTAGCGTTTGTTGTAACTATCGTACTTTATTCACGGCAGCGGATGTACAGATTATCTGCTTAGGCCCTGAATTTAGAGCTAATTCTAACTGATATCCAGCCGCAACCCCATTAGCTCGCTATTGCTAAGGCTATCCTATTGATATTATTATATAAATTCTTTTAATAAGTGTGCCATCATCAGAATTCCATGGTGACTAATATTGAAAATGGCGCCGCCATTAGTCTGCAGTCGAGATCAAAAACCCGGGCAACACCCGGGTTTTCTGCACTGCGACCAGATCAACGGTCTTACTCTGCGAAGGCGGCTTTTTCCTCGTCGGTAATTTCCTTGATACTCAGCTTGATACGACCCCTGGCATCCAGATCGGTGACTTTTACTAGCACGTCTTCACCCTCCTTCAGAAAATCCGTCACGTTCTCTACTCGCTGTTCCGCAATCTGCGAGATGTGAACCAGTCCGTCCTTGCCGGGAATGATGGTGACGAAGGCACCAAAGTCCACAATACGAGCAATCTTGCCCATGTAGAGCTTGCCGATCTCCGCTTCCGCCGTAATCTCATTAACCATTTCTACCGCCGCATCCCTGGATTCGGCATCTTCGCCATAGATGCGAATACTGCCGTCGTCATCAATATCTACCGATGCACCGGTCTTTTCGGTGATGCCTCGAATCACAGCACCGCCTTTGCCGATAACATCGCGAATCTTGTCTGGGTCGATTTTCAGCATGGCCATTGCCGGCGCATTATCAGACACTGATTCTCTGGCAACCGCGATGACTTTATTCATCTCATCGAGAATGTGCAGCCTGGCAGTATGGGCCTGCTCCAGGGCCAGCTCCATAATCTCTTCGGTAATGCCCTGAATCTTGATGTCCATTTGCAGGGCAGTAACACCTTCCGTTGTCCCTGCCACCTTGAAATCCATATCACCGAGGTGGTCTTCATCACCCAGGATATCGGTCAGAATTGCGAAGCGGTCCCCTTCCTTTATCAGGCCCATGGCGATGCCAGCAACCGGTGCTTTCACCGGCACTCCAGCATCCATCATCGCCAGGCTGCTGCCGCAGACGCTGGCCATGGAGCTGGAACCGTTGGATTCAGTGATTTCTGACACTACTCGAATGGCATAGGGAAAATCATCTTCTGCGGGCATGACTGCGGCCACACCACGACGAGCCAATCGACCATGACCAATTTCTCGTCGCTTCGGTCCGCTCATGAAACCGGTTTCGCCAACCGAGTAGGGTGGGAAATTGTAATGCAACATGAAAGGATCTTTCCTGGAGCCCTTGAGATCTTCGATAATTTGCGAATCACGCAATGCTCCCAATGTAGTAACGACCAGAGCTTGGGTCTCACCTCGAGTGAATAATGCCGAGCCGTGTGCCTTCGGCAACACCCCGACTTCTACTTCAATCGCTCGAACCGTCTTGGTATCGCGGCCGTCTATTCGAGGCTCTCCATCGAGGATACGATTACGCACAGTGGTTTTCTCCAGCTTGGCAAATACATGTTTCACATCGCCGTCGCTGACACCGGCTTCTTCGTTGGCCAACTGCTCAATCGCTTGCGCCTGAAGTTCACCGATAACGTCGTAACGCTTCATCTTTTCCGAGATCTGATAGGCTTCGTTAACTCCGGCTGCAAATGTTTCAGCGACCGCTGAACTCAATTCAGCGTTTTCGGCGACCGGCTCCCAATCCCAGGCAGGTTTGCCAGCTTCGGCCTTCAGTTCTTCTATCGCGCTAATCGCGACCTGCATTTCCTGCTGGGCAAATAGAACCGCGCCCAGCATCTGGTCTTCGCTGAGCTGCTTGGCTTCAGACTCGACCATTAATACGGCCGACTTGGTACCGGCAACGACCATGTCCAGTAATGACGTTTCCAGGGTGGTATTGCTTGGATTCAGTACATAACCGCGCTCCGCATCGTATCCAACCCGCGCCGCAGCGATGGGCCCCGCGAAGGGAATACCGGAGATGGAGAGAGCTGCAGACGCACCCAGCAAGCCGGCAATATCTGCATCTTCATCTTTGTCTGCAGAAACGACAGTACAAATTACCTGTATCTCGTTCATGAAGCCTTTGGGGAAAAGGGGTCGAATAGGTCGGTCTATCAATCGGGAAGTAAGAGTTTCTTTCTCTGTAGGTCGTCCTTCACGCTTGAAGAAGCCGCCGGGGATCTTCCCTACGGCGTAAGTTTTTTCCTGGTAGTTAACAGTCAGTGGGAAAAAAGCAGCATTTGGATTCGCTTGTTTTCTTCCAACAACGGTTGCCAATACCTTGGTGGCGCCCATCGTTACTACCACTGCGCCAGTCGCTTGTCGTGCCATCTTTCCTGTTTCGAGAGTGACCGTCTGGCCACCAAATTGAAACGTCTTGGTTACGGGGTTAAACATAATATATTCCTAATGATTTGTGATACGCGACGCCAACTCATCAGGCACCGCGCAATGTCTTCTTGATTAATTTTTATCGACGCAGACCAAGCGCCTTGATTAAAGCGGCATAGCGTTCAACGCTTTTGCGCTTCAGATAGTCGAGTAATTTTCTTCTGCTATTCACCATGCGAATAAGACCGCGTCGTGAATGGTGGTCGTGAACATGCTCTTTGAAGTGAGTCTGCAATTCATTAATGTTGGCTGTTAACAAGGCTACTTGTACCTCGGGAGACCCAGTGTCGCCATCCCCTGTCGCGTATTCCTTAATGATTGTTTCTTTCTGTTGGGCTGATAAAGCCATTTCATTTCTCCATAATATGCGGTTAGACCAAGTCGTTGACAGCTATTTCCACTAGTTCTTTTAAAACCAGATATTCAAGCCGGACGACACCAAATCCTTTTAAAATCAGAATAACCACGCATATTGATAGTTAGCTGATACTTTCCATTTAATTAGTTTGCGTAGCTGCGTTCGATCTTCCAGTTTCCACTATAAAAACGTTGTCATCCCTATTTTTCACTAGTTGACAATCAAACGCCTTGGGGCAACCTTGCCATCATCATCGATACTGCCAATGCCAATAAATTGTCCCTCTTCATACAATCTTACCAAGCCTTCTTCTGGCAAGTGTCTCACCAATACTGCCTGCCCGTGCCGCAGGCAACTGGCCGTAAGGCTGGGTAGTATGACTTCGGGCAAATCACTTATTGCCCTATCCATCGGCACCAGAATTTCATCGATGCCTTGCATCCCGAGAGCTTCTTTTTCCTGCATCAGAAATTCTGTGCTGACACAGTCTTCTTCCGTGAATGCACCGGCCTGTGTCCGATGCAGGGCGGTGATGTGCGCACCACAAGCCAATATCTGACCCAGATCATCTGCTATGGTGCGGACATATGTTCCTTTGCTACAGGCTATCTCCAGTTCAATTTCGTCCGCACCGAACTCCGTCAACTCAATACTGTAGACGGTTATCTTGCGAGGGACTCTCGCAACAGTCTGTCCCTTGCGTGCCAGCTTATACAGAGGCACTCCATCAACCTTGAGCGCCGAATGCATCGGGGGTATCTGTTCGATTTCCCCTCTGAAGCTCTGCAATGCTTTTTCCACATCCTCGGCTTTGACGACAAAGTCTTCACAGCGTTCAGTGACGATGCCCTCGCTGTCGGCACTATCCGTCCGGATTCCCAACTTAAGGCGTGCCCGGTACTTTTTATCGGACTCCAGTAAATACTGGGAAACCTTCGTCGCCTCGCCCAGACATATCGGTAGCACGCCAGTCGCCAGCGGATCCAGAGATCCGGTATGGCCGGCCTTATTGGCCCCATAAATCCTTTTTACTTCCTGTAATGCCGCATTGGAACTAAGCCCTTTGGCTTTGTCCAACACCACAATCCCACTAACATTCCGGCCCTTTCTGCGACGCGATCTACTCAAAAAAATGGCCTCGAAGTGCGCTGATCAAATGTTCAAGAACAGACCGGTCAAGAATGCAAATCCCGATCGGCCGCTAAGGCGTTGTCTATCAATTCAGAAAGATGACGCCCTCTTTCTACACTGCCATCATAGTGAAATCTAAGTTTTGGTACTGAGCGCAGTGTTAATCTCTTTGCCAACAAGGATCTCAGATAGCCGCTGGCCTTATTTAATGCCTTGAGATTCTCTTCAATCTCCAGCTTGTCCAATTGCCCGGGGGCAGAAAGCGTCGAGCTATTTACTGCGCCGCTATCGGCCAGAGAGTTCAGCACCGTGACATAGATCTTGGCATAAGATAGATCCCTGCTGACTTTGACTGCTGTCACCGAGACCATGCCTATGCGAGGATCATTCAGCTCCATCTGAATCAACACAGCAATTTCTCGCCGAATCTGATCGGCTACCCGTTGTGTTCTGGCGGACATTTCTGACACGATTCACATTTGGCATGGAGTCATATTCAAAGACTTCGAGCCACTTCTGTAGTTTCATAAACTTCGATCTTGTCACCGACCTTTACGTCGTTATAATTACGCACTCCGATACCGCATTCCATGCCGTTACGAACTTCACTGGCGTCGTCTTTAAACCGGCGTAGCGATTCCAGCTCCCCTTCGTAAATAACCACGTCGTCGCGTAATACACGTATTGATTTACTGCGATACACCGTTCCCTCTATTACCATACTGCCTGCGATCTGACCGAACTTCGGCGAATTAAACACGTCTCGCACTTCGGCAACACCAACGATTTCCTCGCGTATTTCCGGAGACAACATGCCACTCATAATGGCCGTGACATCATCAATCACATTATAGATCACGTTATAATATCGTAACTGCAAACCTTCGTTCTCTACTATATCCCGCGCAGACTTGTCTGCCCGCACATTAAAACCAATAATCATAGCCTTGGAGGTTGCTGCCAGATGGGCGTCGGTTTCCGAGATCCCGCCGACACCGGAGCCTACAACATTTATTCGAACTTCTTCTGTGTTGAGCTTCTGCAGGGAAGCGGCGATGGCTTCCAGTGAGCCACGCACGTCGGCTTTGATGATGACGTTGAAGATCTTCACCTCTTCCTTGCCGAGGCCCGCAAACATGGTTTCGATCATATTAGCCTGCTGTTTCGCCTGCAGACTGTCTTTGTGGCGAGTACGTCGCAGCTCTGCCACTTCCTTGGCTTTCTTTTCGTCGGCAACTACCAGAAAATCATCACCCGCTTCCGGCACGCCATTGAGCCCTAAAATTTCTACGGGTATGGAAGGACCAGCAGACTCGACTGTGTTGCCGTTTTCGTCCAGCAACGCGCGCACCTTGCCGTACTCGTGACCTGCTAACACAATATCGCCGCTACGCAAGGTGCCATTCTGAACCAATACGGAGGCTACCGGACCGCGGCCCTTATCGAGTCGGGATTCGATGACGACACCGTGACCGGGTACGTCGATGTATGCCTTCAACTCCAGCAATTCGGCTTGCAACAATATGGCTTCCAGTAATTGATCGACGCCTTTGCCGGTGAGCGCGGATACCTCGACGAACTGGGTATCACCGCCCCAATCATCGGGAATTACTTCCATGGCCGACAATTCGTTTTTAACCCGTTCCGGATCGACGCCCTCCTTGTCAATTTTATTGATCGCCACAACCAGAGGCACCCCAGCCGCCTTGGCGTGCTGAACCGCCTCCTCGGTCTGTGGCTTGACGCCGTCGTCTGCTGCAACCACCAGAACGATGACATCGGTAGATTTGGCTCCTCGAGAACGCATGGCCGTGAATGCGGCATGACCTGGCGTATCGAGGAAACTTACCATGCCCTGCCCGGTTTGCACGTGGTAGGCACCAATATGCTGAGTGATTCCACCCGCTTCATGGGATGCTACATTTGTTTTCCTGATGTAGTCGAGAAGCGATGTCTTGCCGTGGTCAACATGTCCCATGACGGTGACAACCGGGGCTCTTGTCACTTCTTCGTCTCCGGTCTCCGCCGCTAGTGAATCGGCGAGTTGTTCTTCGACTACATCTTCTGAGACGAATTTAACTTTGTGCCCCATGTCTTCAATCAGCAGGCTGGAAGTATCCTGGTCCAGGACCTGATTAATCGTCGCCATGACTCCCATATTGAATAAAACCTTGACGATTTCGGCGGACTTTACCGACATCTTCTGTGCCAGATCGGAAACACTGTTGGTCTCGGCAATCACTATCTCACGCCCTATGAATTCTGTCGGCTTCTCGAAGGCATGCTGTTGGGCCGCAATTCTAGCCTTGCCGCGACGACCGCTGGCGCGTCTTCCGCGTCCACCAATTTCATCGAAGTCATCGCCCTCCAGCACAAAGTCATCATTTACATGAATTGTCTTGGCCTGGCGCTTGGGGGCTTGCGCCTTGGCTTTGTTCCTGAGGTGCGTCTTCTTTTCTCCAGCGTCGTCGGTCTTGGCCTGGGTCTTGCGTTTTGCTCCAGATTTCGTTGCGCGTCCTTCCTCCGGTGGAGGAGCTTCCTGTGCCACGGTCGCTTCGGGCTGAGCCTCGCCTGCCGCCTCTGTATCTACGGTTGTAACATCGGCCTTGACCTGATCCGCCGTTTCCTGGGCTGCTGCTGACACATCTGTTTCAGCATCAGCCTTGGCCGTGACCAGGTTTTCCAATTCCTCTTCGACTGCCGAAGTATCATCGACAATAGTGCTACGCTTCACGTAGGTGCGCTTCTTACGCACTTCTACATTAACTGTTTTACCGCGACCATGAGTCGACGCCGACTTCAGCGTTGCAATAGTTTTTCGCTTTAGCGTGATTTTCTTGGGCGCACCATCGGTGGCTTCTTTATCGCCATGACTTCGGCGCAGGGAAAGCAGTAAGGTATTCTTGTCGTCGTTTGAAATCGTGTCCTTGGCTTTGGAATGAGGCAGGCCTGCCTCCTTAACTTGAGACAGCAACTTGTCCACCGATACTCCAACCACTCCGGCGAGTTCACTTATTGTTGCATCTGCCATTCAACCTACTCCCATTTGCCTTCGTACCAGCGGGCAATATTTCTTGCCCGAAACTATCTGTCTGAATCTGTGATCAATCGTCATTATTCAAACCACGGAGCTCGAGCCGTCATGATTAACTTACCCGCCCGCTCTTCATCCATGCCCTCTATCTCCATTAATTCATCAACCGCCAGCTCGGCCAATCCTTCCATATCCAGGATATCTTTCTTCGAAAGATCTAATGCCAACTTGCCGTCCATGCCTTCCATATTCAGCAAATCATCAGCAATGTTTGCCGATGACAAGTCCTCTTCTGACGTAATCGCCTGAATCAGTAGTGCATCCTTGGCGCGATTCCTCAGTTCGTCTACTATTTCTTCGTCAAATTCATCGATTGCCAGCAACTCATCAAGCGGGACATAGGCTATTTCTTCCAGGGAAGTAAAGCCTTCCTGTACCAAAACCTCAGATACATCTTCATCCACGCCGAGTTTCTCCATGAAGACCTCGATAAACCTGCTTGCTTCCTGCTGTTGTTTTTCTGCAGCATCTTCTTCACTCATTACATTGATGGTCCAACCGGTAAGTTCGCTGGACAAACGCACGTTTTGCCCATTCCTGCCAATTGCCTGAGCCAAGTTCGCTTCTTCCACTGCAATGTCCATGGTGTGACTGTCTTCATCTACGATGATGGACGCAACTTCTGCCGGCGACATCGAGTTGATTACCAGTTGCGCTGGATTGTCATCCCACAAAATGATATCGATGCGCTCATTCGCCAGTTCGTTCGAAACCACTTGCACTCGAGAGCCTCGCATACCGACACAGGCGCCTACGGGATCGATGCGGCCATCATTTGTCTTAACCACGATCTTGGCTCGCGAGCCCGGATCACGCGCCGCCGCTTTGATCTCTATGATCTCTTCTGCTATCTCAGGCACCTCGATCTTGAACAACTCCATCAGCATATCGGGCGATGTCCTGCTAAGAAATAATTGCGGTCCACGCTGCTCGGGCCGAACATCTGTCAGTAATGCCCGCAGCCGATCACCGACACGAAAGGTTTCACGGGGAATCATCTGATCGCGAGGTAACAACGCTTCGGCGTTGCCCCCCAGATCAACGATAATGTTATCGCGAGTTACTTTTTTAACCGTGCCAGCGACAAGGTCACCAATTCGGTCCTCGTATTCACCAAGTACAATTTCGCGCTCCGCTTCACGCACTTTCTGAACTATTACTTGTTTCGCGGTTTGTGCGGCAATGCGACCAAATTCGACGTTCTCGATTTTCTCTTCCCAGGCATCTCCAATGGCGAGTGATTTATCTTTTTCGACCGCTTGCTCCAGCGTGAATTGTGAACCCTCTTCCAGATACTCTTCCTCTTCGACGACAGTCCAGACCCTGAAGGTTTCATACTCGCCGGTGTCTCTATCGACTGCTACGCGGCAGTCAATCCCGTCTCGGTCGTGTAGTTTTTTGGTTGCAGTGGCGAGCGCTGATTCAATCGCTTCGAAAATCACACCGCGTGATACGCCCTTCTCATTCGAGACCGCATCAGCAACCATTAATATGTCACTGCTCATCATAGTCGTGTCACCTTACTTAAAACTCGCTCCCGCTATCACCTGTAGTACATGGAGTAAAAACTAATCTTCGTAAACAATACTCGCCTTCTCAATATCCGCATGTCGCAATTCAAAGTCGCTGCCGTCCACCTGCAAGCAAATACTGTCTCCATCAACTCTAGCGATACCTCCCTTGAACTTTCGCCTGCCCTGGACCGCGCTGTGCAGTCGCAAACTCACTTCGCTGCCAACAAACTGCTCAAATTGCCTGGCTGTAAATAGCGGCCTGTCCAATCCCGGAGAAGACACCTCGAGTGTGTATTCACTGGTAATAGGATCTTCTACATCCAACACCGCACCAACTTGTCGACTCACGTTCGCACAATCTTCGATCGTTATCCCTTGTTCCCGTTCGATATAGATTCTCAGCAGGGAATATCTTCCTTGCTGAATATGCTCGACTCCCCACAATTCAAGCCCCAGGGCTTCGACTGTCGGTTCGATCATTTCTGTTAACAAGGTGACGCTACTTTTCACTGTACTCAATCTGCGGCACCTGTTTCTGCCCTATTTGTTTCCAGTGTTCCGGGCAAATCCTGTAGATACAAAAAATGGGCCAAAGGCCCACTCTCAGATCCTTTGTGACCAACTCAAGCTGAGCGAGCACAAAGATTAATATTTAACAGTCTAAGGCCTCAAATTCACTCTTTCCAGCTTTAAAAAAATTGGTAGCGGGGGCAGGATTTGAACCTACGACCTTCGGGTTATGAGCCCGACGAGCTGCCAGACTGCTCCACCCCGCAACAAACTTCAAAATTCACTTCCTGGCTGGCTCCGATTCTTCTAACCCTTGGAGCCCTGGTCGGACCCAGCGCCATAAGAGCTAAATCCGACATTTTACACTAATTCGTAACCCTTTGTTTTACCAGATAAATTATAGAGCTCACTGGCTTTAATTACAATCTCACAAGGGACGCGAATTATAAAGACCAGACAGGGCCAAGGTCAAGGAATTACGGGGGTTTCACAGGATTTCTTGCAATACCACGAAATCCTGTAATTTGAGGGATTTTCTAAGGCACCTCTGAATAATACAATGACGTTCAGGCATTCAGGCGGGTCTGCAATCACGGCAGGGTTGTGCAGGAAGGCAGACGGCCTATCAGTTTTGTTGACCTCCTCCCTAATATTGGAAGTGTAAGCATCGCCATTTCGTCTCGGAATCTGTTACTCATAGAGAGAATTTTGTGATCCCGGTCGAGTGCTGACAACAATCGCCGACTCTTCAAGTATTGCATCTGTCAATTGCGAACCTGCGCCCACAGCAATCGGCGCAATCAATAGCACCCAACTAACGAACACACAAAAGGTCGCTATTTCATAGGCTCTCTTGCATATGCTATCGGGAATCAGACTGCTCATTATAGAACCCTGTCCTTTCGCGTTTTAACCCAAATTCAGGGGACATGAATTACTTAGCAACCCAAGCAGTTCACAATATACTTTTCTAAAGGGTATATAGGGTAAAATTCGCTTAAGTTATTAAGTAATCAGAGTTCCATCGTTTTACTTCCGCATTAGCAGTGCCTCGGGCAAAAAGGCTGGCGTACCTTCCTCGTATTGATTATCTGTCAAGGGCCGTTGGTTCGAACCATCTGCATTCATAATGAACAGCTCGGCGTAGGGCTGCGGTTGATTGATAGTCAACGGCGACTCATCCTTGTAGCCGAAGCGAGAACTGCTCCACAGGATGTATTCACCATCGGGCGACCAGGAGGAATGTGCATCGTTTCCTTCCGCATCGGTCAAACGTTTCAAGCCAGTACCGTCAGGACGGATGCTCCAGATGTCGAATTCGTCATAGGGATAACGTTCATCAGGGGCGTATCGCGTGAACATTATCTGGTCCCCCTTCGGCGACCACAGCGGCAGTGTATCGTATTCCCGGGTGAGGACGCGGGACTCGCCAGTGGCAACATCCACGATGCGCAATCCTTCACTCAGCTCGTTGTTGGTCCAGTAGCGATAGACGATCTGGGTTCCATCAGGAGACCAACTTGGGAAGCCGGCGTTGCCTGATTCTGTGGTCACAGCGCGTGCACCAGACCCATCGCTCCTCATGATCATGATCCGCGCCGGTGCGCTGGTACGCTGCTGGAAGAATCCTCCCGCACCAAATGTCAGCCATTCTCCGTCCCGTGACCATTCCAGACCCATCACTGTGACATCATCGGTGTACACGCGCCTGGGATTGGTGCCGTCGGTATCCCACATGACCAGCGCCATGCGGTCTGCACTCGGCGTTCGTTCGCTCACTGCAAGGGTGCGGCCGTCGGGTGAAAGCGTGGGCCAACCACTGGCGTGCTTCAATTCAAAACCAGAATCGTCGACTACGCCCAGCAGCTCCCCGCCAGGCGTGTTCGAATAGTGGTGCATTGTCTCCAGTTGGCCAGCCTGATAGACCACCTTTGTGCCGTCGAATGACCAGGAGGGGTTGGAAAGGTCACGGGGCTCGCTCGCTTTAGCGTTGGTGAAATTGAGCGTCCCGCTATCCCGCGTCCTGGAGTAATACGCAATGTGTTGCGGCGCAATGAAGTGCGGTAAAACTTTTAGCCCGGGACCCGCAGCGTGAACAGTGCGCTCACCGGTTTCCAGGTCGATAGAGACAATACTTGAAGCGGGCCCGGCATAATGAGCCCGGAACGTGTCCAGCACAGGCAATTCATAGAACACAAGTCTTTTACCGTCTGCGGACCATTTCGGTGACCCTACCATCATGTTCGGGTCCGTTGTGAGCTGGCGAAGTCCAGTGCCATCCGATTCGATCAGGTACACGTTTGCCGCCTGCACATGCTCCCATCTCCCAGCAGGTTCGGGGTAGCCCTGGTGGGGAAAGCCGGTGCCCCGGTCAGAGCTGAAGGCAAGCGTCTGTCCGTCCGGAGACCAGCTGGGACGGAAGTCCCCGCCCGGCGAACTGGTCAGATTACGCACTTGGCGATTTTCCAGGTCCATGATGTAGATGTCAGTAGAGCCATCCTCTCGACTGGAAACAAAGGCGAGCGATCGATTGTCCGGGGACAGCGCAGCCTGATCGTCATAGGCCGGTGAGCTGGTGAGCCTTTGCACCCCTGTGCCATCCACCCGTGTCCGGAAGATGTCCGCCGATCCACTCCGGTCCGAGGTGAAGACGACCCACTGGCCGTCCAGTGAGAATGAGGGGTTATAGTCGATCTCTCCTCCAGGCACGAGTTTACGCGGGTTGCTGCCATCGCTATCGGCAATCATCAATTCGGAGCGCAGTGGCCGGTACTGGTCAACATAGATGCGATCTTGCGCATCCAGTGGAGTTACAGAAACCAACATAATGGAACTCAGTGATAAGAATGCACTGGTCATGGCAAATTTCATTTCGTTCTCCTGGGTGTTCCCCTTCCTTCAACAGTGGAAGGAAGTGAATGGTGAAAGCGAAAGACCATAGGTTAACGCATGGCTTCCTCTAATATAAGTATTATCTATAAGGGAATATGAATCGCCCCGGCTTTATCGGAGGCGCCATTTCTTGAGAGGATGGAGCTATGAAAAGATCAATCAGATATGCCCCGGAAGACCGGAAAAGAGCAGTGCGGCCAGTTTTAGAGCAGCAGCAAGAGTATTCGTCAAAGTGATCAGCGATGTGTTCGATTGCAAATAAAATTGGCTGTACGGTGCATTGTGAAACAATTTGGTGCCGAAGGCCGGACTCCAACGTCCTTATTAATCAATAGGTTATGGAAATAATTAAGATTTACCTACCATGTCACCTACCATAAACCGTTTCCAGATTGCCTTTTAGCCCCCCCCCTTCAAACATTTACGGGCTGCCCTGCTAAATATAGGGACGGGGGAGGATTTCCCTCTGCCTTAATAATTACAGTTGCCAACCTCATGCTTAAGAGTTAATTTCTAGAACAAAATAGAGGATACCGGAGTGATTCCTGAAATTTTTATATCAACAGAAAATAGTCGACAAGCCGTTTTAGATACAGTTTTACTTGGCTTCTCTTCAGTCCCTCTCATTACCTCAAATCGATGACTTGGTAGGTATTATGCGCAAGGGTCTTGAGTTAACGCTTGCTGATCTACGTAGTCAAGGTGTCTGCATGAATTAGTGTTTGGGCTAACTGAATGATCTAGCCTTCAATTTATAGCAATGAAATTACGATTGCTGTATTTCATCACAAAAAGGATTAGTTATGTCCGACAACGATGTTTTAGATAGCCACTCAATGTTTTCAAATGCATTCAGTTATCTGGGCCTTCCTTTCTCTCGGGAATGCACAAACATCGATTTGGCAGTACTAGGTATTCCCTACGATTTAGGTACCACTGGTCGAGCTGGTACCCGTCATGGACCTCAAGGCATTCGATTGGCCTCTGCTAATTTGCGTTGGGAAGAGAGAAGATGGCCATGGACTTTTGATGTCTTTAAAAAAATTGCAATTGTGGATTACGGAGATCTCGAATTTACGCCCGGCGAAACTCTTCCAATGATAAATACCGTCATTGAGCATGTCGGAAAAATTCAGGCTCAAGGGGCCCGAACGCTAGCGTTTGGAGGCGACCATTTTGTAACTCTGCCATTATTGAGAGCAGTGCATCAACATCATGGGACTTTAGCTCTTATCCATTTTGATGCCCATACAGATAGCTACAAAGAAAGTAACGAGTATAATCATGGGTGTATGTTTTATTATGCTCCGAAAGAAGGTCTTATAGACCCTAAGCACTCAATTCAGATTGGCATCCGAACGGAATATGATATCGAAGATCATGAGTTCGAAGTCATTAGTGCGGAGGCAGTTAACGATTGCTCAGCTGCAGATATTGTGTCGGCAATAAAGCAGCGAGTTGGAGCCATGCCGGTGTATCTCACTTTTGATATTGACTGTCTTGATCCCGCCTATGCGCCAGGCACAGGTACGCCTGTTGTTGGTGGGATGAGCACAGACAAGG
>Ga0209445_1000437_pt1 | contig 23676 bp, 27 predicted proteins | sample MarorgKNORR_S2LV_4_FD_188223 | JGI IMG/M metagenome (GOLD analysis project Ga0209445, IMG submission 188223) | Marine microbial communities from the Southern Atlantic Ocean, analyzing organic carbon cycling - NADW_A/KNORR_S2/LV (SPAdes) (version 2) | ecosystem: Environmental > Aquatic > Marine >... | reverse complement strand
CCGCCCCCCCCCGCGGCCCCCGTTCATCCGCACCCCTCCACCATTGGTCGAATCCAGCCCCTAGCCCCATTCCTCCACAACTAGCCTTCCCTCGACGAAAGCATGGACTCGGGAGGGAGGGGATCGAATGGGAAGGGAATGGACACGGAGCGCCGGACGGAGTGCGAGATGGCCCGCCGGATGGAGCGCGAGATGGAGTGCGGGATGGAGTGTGGCGTGGGCCGCGCCATCCAGCACGCGATGCCTCGGCGCCTTCCTACTAGCCGCTTGCCTCACCCCGACAGTGGTCGCGGCCCAAGCCGCCCCACCCATGGACCTCACTCGCCTGACGAGCGAGGTGGACATCGATGGCTCACCGACGGAGGCTGCTTGGGACCAGGTCGAGCCGCTTCCGCTCACGATGTACTTCCCGACGTTTCGTGGGACTCCCGCACAGCGCACGGTAATCAAGGTCGCCTATGACGACCGCTATCTATACGCGGCGGGCTGGTTCTACGACGAGGACCCCAGCGGGATCCGCATCAATTCGCTATATCGCGACCGTTGGAATGGCGACGACGCATTCGCGATCTATGTCGACGCCTTCAACGACAACCAGAACGCGAAGTGGTTCGGCGTTAATGCCGCCGCGATGCGCTTCGACCTCCTAGTGTCGGACGACGGCACGGTTCTCAACGGCAGTTGGGACACGTTTTGGGACGCAGAGACCGTCATCACCGATGAGGGATGGTTCGTCGAGGTGCGCGTTCCGTTTTCGAGCCTCGGCTTCCAGGTCGATGACCAGGGCCGGGCGGTCATGGGGCTCACCGTGACACGCCTCGTCGCACGCACAGGAGAGAGGGTCACGCGGTTTAGCAGCTGCTTGGCTAGTCCGCGAACGGAGCCCCACGCATCGCGTCGAAGATTCGCACGTGCGCGCCGACGATGCGTCTGCGAGCCTCCTCGTCCGGGTCGAGCGACCATTCGCCCTCCTCCGACGTCCCTCCCAGCGCGATGCCGTCGCTTCTCGGTTGCATGTGGATGAAGCCACCGGCGCCAGGGAGACCTCCGAACGTCGCGTAGTTCACGTCCTGTTGCGGCACGAGTACCGTCAGCTGACCCTTCAACGGAGTGAGTTCGCGATCGCCGAATAGATCGTGCGATCCGAGTCCAGTGCAGTTCACCACGGTCTGCTCGTCGAGCCCCGCCAGGTCGCGCGGGGTATCGAACTTCCTGATGACGATACGACCCTCGAAGCGCAGGAAGTCGCGGACCAGGGCATCCAGATAGATGGACGGGTCGATGCGCAGCGTCGTGCCCGCCGTCGCGTACCGAGTGGGGAACGGGTGCTCGCCCGGACCGAGCAACGTGGAGCCGGTCCGCAGCTCGAGCGGCAAGAGCGGGTCGGGCGCCGCGTTCCGACCGCCGCCGGACGGTACCGTCTCCCGCAAAGCGTAGGAGTCGATCCAGGAAACTCCGTACTCGGGACGGATGAGCAGTTGCAGCTGTCGATAGGCGATGCGTGCGGCCTGCCGGAGCTGAGCGTCCCACGCGGCGGTGCGGCGGCTTCGGTCCACGAGTCCGGACGTGGGGGTCCATGCGGCGAGAGACATGTTCGAGGTCGTGTCTGGCGGCACGCTCATGGCGTAGATGGTCACGTTGAAGCCGCGCCGCTGTAGCTGTCGCGCCGTCGTCAGCCCCACCACCCCGCACCCGATCACCGCTGCGCGCCTCTCGTCCTCCTGCACCGCGATGTCCGCGGCCATCGATGCCGTGCCCCAGGAGAGCGACATCCCCGAGCCGCCGTGGCCGTAGTTGTGGATCAGCGTCTTGCCGTCGAGACGCTGGGCGCGAAGGACGAACCCCGACGCCCGGTAGGGTCGCAGTCCCACCGTAGTCCGGATCACACGATCCCAAGATGCGTTGACCGGCGTGAGCCGGAGTCGCGGAGACAGAGAGGAGAGCCCCGACGTACGTGAACAAGCTCCGAGACCCAGGCCCAGCAGCCCCATCAGCCCGGTGCCGCCAGTCTTCAGCAGTGTCCGTCGATCCATGTCTCTGCCTCAGCCGTGTTGAAGGGGCGGCCGAAGTTATCTCGCAGCTATCCCAAGGGATATGGCCCCGGCCCGCTAGGTTCGTGACCAGCACATCCATACTGCAGGCGAATCCCGGTGCCCTCCAAACCGGTAGTATTCAGTTGAGGCTCAGATTTCCTTCACGGTCAACGACATGAGTGTCCTTCTTTCCATCGTAGTCGTCCTGGTCATGCTGGCCTGCCTGGTCCTGATCCCGCTGGGCCTTCCGGGGCTGTGGCTCATCGTCGCCATCACGATGGGGCTAGCTCTGTTCGGCAGTCTGTCCTGGACGTTCGCGCTCGTCGTCGCGGGGGTCGCTCTCATCACCGAGGTAGGCGAGTTCGCTGTGCTGAAGAAGTTCGGCGACGCGTACGGCGGATCTCGAAAGGCGTTCTGGGGAGCGGTACTGGGTGGCATGGTGGGCCTCTTCGTGGGTGTGCCCGTCCCAATCATCGGGCCCATGATCACAGCGTTCCTGGGCACTTTCATCGGCGCCGGGCTCGTGACCTACGTCGAAACGCTCTCTCTCAAGACGTCGGCCAAGGTCGGGTGGGGCATGTTGTTCGCCCGCACCGCCGCGGTCGCGCTCAAGATCGCGGTGTCTGTGGCGGTCATCGCCGCGGTGGGGGTGGGCCTCCTGCTTTAAGGGCTCACCGACTACTCCATCCGCATCGACTCCAGCGGGTCGACTGCCGAGGCTCTGCGCGCTGGCACATAGCTCGCCAGCAAGCCGACGAGCATCATCACCGTCGCCATGGCCGCGAAAGTTCCTGGGTCCAGTGGTTCGGTGCCGTAAAGCAGGCCCTGCAGCAAGCGGGTCAGCCCGACCGAGGCGATGAGTCCCCCCAGCATGCCGACCGAAGCCAGCTTGGCGCCCTGCGTCACCACCATTCGGCGCACCTGGACGGGCTCCGCGCCTAGCGCGAGGTGCATGCCGATCTCTCTGCGTGCGTTGGCTGACGAGGTAGGAAAGCACCCCGTATAGCCCGACAGCACCGAGAATGAGCGCCATGAGGGCCGAGATCCCGAGCGCGAGCATCGTGAACGATAGTCGAGCCACGGATTCCGCCACCACGTCATCCATGGTCTGCATCGCATAGATCGGGAGCGATGGATCCCTGCGACGAATCACATCCCGGACGACGGGCATCAACGATGCGGCGTTGGCGGCTCGGATCGTATAGGCGGGAGAGCCCACGAACCAGTCGTCTGCGCCGTTTCGGCCGACGAACGGAAGGTACACGACACCGCGCGCTTCTTGGCGAAGGTCCACGTCGCGCACGTCCTCCACAACGCCCACGACCATCTGCCAGTCGGTTGTATCGCCCGCGAAGCGGGGCCGATTCGGTAACGCCCGGAGGACTACTCACTGGCATGTCAGGTCCGTCGCAGCACGTCTTCGAGCCCGTCCGTCATGGCGAGCCACGCCTCGTGCGCCTGCTGAAGAGCGTCGACGCCCGCCGGAGTGACTTCGAAGCACCGCTTCGGCTGGCCACCGCGCTCCGACGACGCCGCGCCGATTTACCAGCGCAGGTATCCCTTCTTCTCCAAGCGATCGAGGCTGGAGTAAAGAGCTCCGCGCGAGACCGCACGGCCAGCCCGCACCTCGAGCTCGCTGGCGATCGGTGTGCCGAATGCGCCGTCCTTCAGCCGGAGGATCGCGAGCAACAGGATTTGCTCGAACTCACCCAGCGAGTTCTTCCGCGTCATGGTTGCGCCCTTGTTCTTGCAGTGAGTCTGCAAGATAGATTGTGTCTACAAGACAGATAAGATCATCTGGCGGGGCATGGCCATGCTCGCGTGGGACCGACTCATCCGGTGCCGGGCGGCCTGAGTTCGTTCCAACGTTCAATGAACGCCACGGCTGCGTCGACGAAGCTTTCGGCGCTGACGCGGCCTCGCTCCAACGTGGCCTCGGCTGGGTCCCGCACACCCCACACCCCGGTGGTCGACATCTGCGCGGCCGAGGTGCCTTTGCTGGTGGCTTCGTCCTTCAGCCCTTCAGCCAGGAAGACGACGAGCGCGGTGGGGTCGCCTGCCACCACTTCGGGCAGCATACGCTCCATGTGTGGCGGGAGCGTCAGCTCAGCGGCAGTAACGCCGTCGAGGTCGACCAATTGGGGAATCAGGTAGAGTGAGTTCGACGTCTCGCTGGTTCCGCCGTGACGGTCGAACACAGGCTGCGCGGGGCGGGGCAGCGCGCGCGCCGGCTCTCGGTCCGTGAACGGGCCCAGGACCGCGCCGAGATCGACAGCGATGCCCCCGGTCTCCTGATTGATGCGATCGACAATGAATGTCGTGATTGCTCGGTTGCCGCCGTGGGCGTTCAGGATTAGGAAGCGCTTGAACCCGTGGCGCGTCAGGCTCTTGGCAGCCTCGACGTAGACCTCCTGTATGAGCGAGGACGGCAGCGTCACGGTGCCGGCGAACTCCATATGGTAAGGGGACTGTCCGGGCAGGAGAATGGGCGCGACGAGCACGTCGACACGCTGCGCTACGAGCTTCGCGCGCTCCACGCCGTTCAGGTAGTCGGTGCCTATGGGGAGGTGTGTTCCGTGCTGCTCCAGCGATGCGACGGGGATGATGACCATGTCGCTTCTCGTGAGCAGACTCTCCACGTCGGGCCGCGTCATGTGCGGCAAGTAGTTCTTCACTTTTTCGATCGGCGGCAGTGTCGTGTTCTGCGCCGCTAGCGGCTGGGCGACCGACGCTGCAATGATCAGTAGCAGGGCGAGGCGCTTCATCGTGCTTCTCCTTCCAGGTGCGTGGGTTGCCTGGCCGATCGTACGGTGTACTGTCCGGCCTGGCCACTTCACGGAGGGTGATCGTGGAGATCAGAGACACTGCGTCGTTCCTGAAATACTACGAGAGTGTTCGACGTCGCACGCGCGCGGTAGCGGCGTGTGTGCCCGAGGATCGCGTCGAGTGGTCACCGGGTGATGGGCGCTTCAGCCCCGGCGACCTCTTGCGCCACATTGCCGCCACGGAGCGCTGGATATGGGCGGAGAACGTGCTAGGCCTCCCTTCCCGATATGCGGGACATGGCAGCGACCTGGCCGAGGGCAAGTCTGGCGTTCTGGACTATCTCCACTCGATGCAGGACGAGACAGCTCGCATCATCGCGGGCCTCAGCAACGATCAGCTCAAGGCGAAGGTCGCCACGGTCGGCGGTGTCGAGATGCGCGCGTGGAAATGGTTACGCCTGATGATCGAGCACGAGATCCACCACCGTGGTCAGCTCTACTCCGTACTCGGCCAGATGGGCGTTGCAACGCCACCGCTTTATGGGCTCACCGAGCCGGAGGTGGAGGCCCTCAGCGAGTGAGGTTACTCCTCGTCGTTCAGCCGCAGCCAGACGCGTAGCTTCTCGACCGCTGCCGGGTCGGCGACGATGCAGCGTCTTGCCACGTCGATCGGGTTGGGACTATCTCGGCCGGCGAGCTGGGCCATATCAGCCGACATGAACACCACGAGCTCGTCGCCGTGGCCCTCGATGTCGGTGACCATTGCCATGTTGATCCAGCGATCACCGATCCGAAGGAAGGCGTAGGGACGGTCGCGCAGGGGCTTCGGGCTGAGGGTCCGGACGAGCAGCATCCGAAGCTACCAGGTTCCCCCGCCACTCGCCCGGTTGCCATGCCCCCATGCCGCACCGCACAATGGGTGCACTCACCCGACATCGAAGTGGGATTTCGCCAACACGGCTAAACCTCCGTGCCGAACCTGTCGAAAGACAGATTATGCTTTGGCAATGAGTGGAGTAGGAGCAATGAGCGAAGGCTTAGCGACGCGTCCACCCTCGATTGGCGAGGACATAAAGCAGCAGAAACCGTTCCGGACCCGGAGTCAGGAGGTGTACCTGGGTCTCGTCCGCGCCGCTGACGATCTCAAGCGACGGACCTCGGCGGTCCTGGAAGCGGGAGGCGTCACGCTCCAGCAGTACAACGTGCTGCGAATCCTACGCGGTGCGGGAAAAGAGGGATTGCCGACGCTGACCATCGGTGAGCGCATGATCGAACGCACGCCTGGCGTCACGCGCCTGATCGACCGCATGGAGAGAAAGGGCTGGGTCGCGCGCAAGCGCTGTACCGAGGATCGTCGGCGTGTTTGGTGTAAGATCACCGAAGAGGGCCTCGCGCTCATCGAACCGCTCGACGAGCCTGTGAATGCCTTGGACGACTTCTTGCACGGCCCCTTGGACGAAACCGAACTGTCCCGGCTCGTTGACTACTTGGACCGCATTCGGGCGCACGCCGGCACGTAGGCGAGTGCGGCGGCGCCGTTGCATCCGAATGCAAGCAAGGCCAAGGTGACCAACCCACCCAACGACAGGGCACTTGGGCTCTTACGATGCATGCCGCCCTCCCTCATCGACCCCGACCGAAGTGGGTGCTGTCCCGGTGGGTATTTCGCCGGATACCCCGGTTCATTGATCGCTGTAACTTTATCCGTTGTCGTGATTCTCCCACAGGACTATAACCAACGATGAAGCGTTTTTCGATATTTCCGGCTCTCGCCTTCGCGGTCGCGTGTGGTGGTGGTGAGCCCGCTGAGGGCGCCGCTGACTCCGCTCCTGCCGTAGCGGCCCCCGCTGCAACCGTGTCGGCGCCGGTGGCTCCCACGGGCCCGCTGACCATGCCGGACTGGTTTCACGTCGATGCCGATGCGCAGACGGTCCACATGACCCTCACCGCAGGCGGGACGCCCCCTTGGCACTACAACGACGCCCAGCATGGCGGACAGGCGATCACGGTGCCGGTCGGATATACGATCACCATCGACCTCGTCAACGACGATCCCGTGATGGCCCATAGCCTGGGGATCTCGGCCGATCCGCCGCCGTTCGGTGGCGTTGTGGAGGCCGTCACGGTGTTCGATGGGGCGATCACGGAGAACCCCGCTTCGATGGTCGACAGCACCATGCCGGGCGAGACCGAGGCCGTCACGTTCGTCGCCGAGACCGCGGGAGACTACTGGATCGTCTGTTACATCACCGGGCACTCTTTCTCCGGCATGTGGCTCTACTTCAACGTCTCGAGCGACGGCTCGGTTGGAGTCCAGGGCGCGTAGAACTTCCTGTCGGGTCCGGGGAAGCTGCGCGGCTAGGTTGCTTCCGCGGAGTCCGGCAGGCTAGGACCGCGTAGGTGCACCGGCGCCTTCTTCGCTTTGATGCGAAGGTTGAGCATCTCCACGAAAATGGAGAAGCCCATCGCGAAGTAGATGTAGCCCTTGTGTATCTCCTGTCCCATGCCGTCGGCGACCAGCGCCATGCCGATGAGCAACAGGAAGGAGAGCGCGAGCATTTTGAGCGTCGGGTGAGCGTTCACGAAGCGACTCACGCTGTTGGCGGCGACGACCATGAACGCGCCAGCGACGACCACCGCGATGACCATCACCGCGAGCTCGTCGGCCACGCCGACCGCGGTGATCACCGAATCGAGCGAGAAGACGATGTCGAGCAGTGCGATCTGGAACAGCACCGAAGCCATTGAGGAGAGCTTCACGGACCCATCTTGCTCTGCTACGTCGCCCTCCAGCTTGCCGTGGATCTCGCGCGTCGACTTGAACAACAGAAAGATCCCGCCGCTTATCAGGATTAGATCACGACCGGAGAACTCGTGCCGCAGGATTGAGAAGAGCGTCTCAGTCAGCCCCATGATCCAGACGATCGAGAAGAGCAAGAGCACGCGCACTCCCACAGCGATGGTCAGACCGATCTGACGAGCCTTCGCGCGTGACTCCTTCTTCACGCGCTCCGCCAAGATCGCGACGAAGATGATGTTGTCGATGCCCAGGACGATCTCGAGCGCCGTGAGTGTGAGCAGGGCTATCCAAGCCTCGGGGCTGTTGATCCAATCCATGTCTTGCGTCGGATGGGGTGAAAGGCGGCTTCCGGCCAATGCGCCGGGGTGAACAAGCTACCAAGTCCGAACCATTGCCGCGCCACCGGCATCCAAGTTGTCGAAAGTGGTGCAATCGGAATCAGCGAGGATCGATGGACGAGCTCATCCAGAATCTCAGTTACAGCGTTCGACAGATGGCCCGCAAGCCCGGTTTCGCGGCGGTCTTGATGGTAACGCTCGCGCTGGGCGTGGGCGCGAACACGGCGGTCTTCAGCGTCGTGCACGACGTGCTTCTTCCCTGGCGAGGATCCGACGGGACATCGAATTCGACAAAGTGGGTCTGCGTGGTCGACCATTGTGGGTGTGGTAGGTGGTGTGCATCAGGAAGGTCTGGACATCGAGCCGCGCGCTCACCTGTACCTGGTGCATGCGCAGAGTCCTGCCACGTGGTTTCCCGTGCGGAATATGACTGTGCTATTGCGCACCGGTGTGGAGCCACTGGGCCTCGTCTCGTCGGTGCGTCGGGTCGTGGCGCGTGCGGATCCCAACCTGCCGGTCTACGAGGTTACGACGATGGAGCACCACGTGGCGAGCTCGACCGCCACAGAGCGCTTCTCGATGTTCCTGCAGCTCGTTTTTGCCAGTGCAGCGCTCACACTAGCGGTCATCGGCATATACGGGGTGCTCTCGTACTCGGTTGCGCAACGCACACAGGAGATTGGGATCCGTATGGCGTTGGGCGCCGAGCAATCGACGATCCTGAAGTTGGTCGTAGGTCAGGGCATGGTGCTCGTTTTCGTGTCGATCGCCTTGGGCGTCATTGGCGCTCTGGCCACTGCACAGGTCCTGGCGAGTCTTTTGTACGGCATCAGCCCGCGTGATCCTGTCACCTATGTGGCGGTCACGAGTGTGCTCACGGTGGTGGCGGCATTCGCCTGTTACCTGCCCGCGCGCCGGGCGAGCACCGTCAGCCCGCAAACCGCGTTGCGCTACGACTGAGCGCGGCTGAAGCCCCTACCAGATGGCAGAGACCCCCGACGCTGAGTCGGGGGCCTTTCTCTGGATTCACCAGGAATCGACCGGGACTCGCGATTCTGATCCGTTCGAACGCCGATCTTGTCCGTTCGAACAGTATACATATTGATTTGACGAATCAAAATACTTATCATGAGGCCAAGCCAAATTGTCCGAGTCAGGCCCGTGCGACGGTCTCGCCGGGTCGGGTACGTCCAGGAGGTGCCATGTCGGATGTGCAGACGCTGCTAAGCGCCTATCCGCGCATCTATTTCGCCTGTCATACACGGCACGTGCGGGATCCGGTGGACGGCAGGGTCCTGAGCGCACACCAGGCGAGCATCCTGAGCCATCTGGATTCGATGGACCCCACGATGGTGGGAGAGCTCGCCGATCACCTTGGTGTCACGGCTTCTACGATGTCGCTCAACCTGACGCGCCTTGAGAATGCGGGGTACATATCCCGGCAGCGCGACCCTGCCGACCGCCGGGTGATGAACGTACTGCTCACCGAGTCGGGCGAGCGCATGCGTTCTGCGTGGACAGTACTCGATCCCGAGCGCGTGGACCGCATGCTGCTCGCGATGGCTCCCGGCACGCGCCGTGAAGCTATTCGCGGCCTGGTGCTTCTCTCCGAAGCGGCCGACTCCTTGATCCGCCGGGGCCGGGCCTACCTCGAGGCCGTGGTCGAAGGAGAGGTGTCATGACACCGGCCGGGTACTCTGGTACTCCGCTCCCCAAGAAGCTCGCCATCAAGGATGGTAGCATGGCGGCCGCCATCGCCGCGCCGCAGCACTTCTCCAAACTATTGGTGCCGCTTCCATCAGGCGTCCGGATCCGGAGTGACGTACGCGCCAAGAGGCCGTTCGACGTGTTGGTGGCGTTCGTACGTAGCGAGGCCGAGCTCCAGAGCCGATTCGACCGTGCGCACGCACGCCTCCACCCCGAGGGCGCGACGATCTGCATGGTGACGCACGATCCGCGCTACGCACACATGGCCGACCGCTCTGTCCATCTGTTCGATGGCCAGGTGGTCAGCGAGGACCAGGCTCAGAAGCATGCCCTGGAAGAGGCAGGCTTCGACGTCGCCTAGTCGATTGCGGTGCGCCCGCTAGAACGGGCGGCTGTGGTAGGGATGGAAGAGGCCCGGGGGAGACCCCGGGCCTCTTCGTGTACTCGTGGCCAGCTAACGAGGACGAGGGTAGGTTGCGCTTCCGCATACCCATTCCACGTTGCCGGAAGAGTACAGATGTCCGCCGTCCGGAACGCTTTCACGAAGCTCGTTCTCGTTTCCCTCATCGCTGCGGCTCCTCTGTCGGGGCAGGCCTTCAACGACCTGCTCACGCGCGCGGAACGCACCGAGTTCCGGGAGACCAGCTCCTACGACGAGGTCATGGAGTTGTCCGAGCGACTCGCCGATCTGTCCCCGGACATCCATCTCACCTCCTTCGGATATACGAACGAGGGCCGGTCCCTGCCGTTGCTGGTCATCGGCGCTCCGGACGCCAGCGCGGAAGCAGTGCTCGCTACGGGCAAGACCCGGGTCTACGTGCAGGGCAACATCCATGCGGGCGAAGTTTGTGGCAAAGAAGCCTTGCTCATCCTGCTGCGACGGTTCGCGACGGGCGACTACCCGACTTGGACCGACGAACTGATATTGCTCATCGCGCCGATCTACAACGCGGACGGGAACGAGCGCGTTTCGCTGAACAATCGTCCGCGCCAACACGGCCCCATCGGTGGCATGGGACAGCGGCCCAACGCGCAGGGCCTCGACCTCAATCGTGATCACACGAAGCTCGATTCGCCCGAGGCCCGAAGTCTGGTGGCGATGATGAACGCATACGACCCTCATGTCGCGGTGGATTTGCACACCACCAACGGGACTCGGCACGCGTACTATCTGACCTACTCGCCGCCCTTGCACCCGAACACGCCCGCCTCGATCGACTCTCTTCTGCGCGATCGCTGGCTGTCCGAGGTGACCCGCCGCATCAAGGAGAAGCACGGCTGGGATTACTACTACTACGGCAACACGGGGGGGCGTGGTGGTGGGGGCGCCGCGTGGCGCACCTTCGACCACCGTCCTCGCTTCAATAACAACTATGTCGGGCTCAGGAACCGCATTGCGATCCTCAGTGAGGCCTACGCGTATGCGAGTTTCGAGGACCGGGTGCGCGCCACACTGTGGTTCGTTGAGGAGATCCTCGACTACGCGCAGCAGAACGCTGCCGAGATTCGCCAGATCGTGGAGGCCGCGGATCGCGTGCCTGTCGTCGGTACCGAGCTCGCGACTCGTGCGCAGCCGCAGCGCTCTGCCCAGGAGGTGACAATCCTCATGGGTGAGGTCGAGCAGCAGCGCCATCCCAGCACCGGACAAATCATCCTGCTACGCCGAGACGTCGCGAATCCGACTCGCATGTACGAGTACGGCACCTTCGCACCTACCGAGACATCCGTCGCGCCCGAGGCCTACTACGTGCTGCCTGATGCGGAGGCTGCGATCGAGCGTCTAGAGGCGCATGGCATCACGGTGGTGCGGTACGCTACCGAGCGCGAGTTGCCCGTCGAGCGGTTCGTGATCGACTCGACGACAGTCGCCGGCCGCGAGTTCCAGGGCCGCACCGAGCGTACCATCTACGGGGAGTGGGTCCCGACGATGCACACGTTTCCGGCGGGTACCGCTTATGTCTCCGTCGATCAGCCTCTGGGGCGCTTGGCGTTCACGTTGCTCGAGCCGCGCTCGGACGATGGATTCGTCGCGTGGGCAATCCTCGATGAGCAGATCGAGCAGGGACTGTTCCCTGTCCTCAGGGTGGCGGCTCCAGGTAGGTGACCTACAGCTCGTCCACGGTCCGGAAGATCTGGACGTTGCGCTCCTCGAGGTGCTTGATCACGGAGTCGAAGCACTCCGCGTTGCGCCCTACCACCTCCGGCGGAGCCACGCCGGGTTCGGTCCATAGCCCGCGAGCGACCAGGCGCGCCATGCCGGTGCATGTGTATCCCGTAGTGCGCGCCATCGACGACGTCTCGGTGTCCGTGTTGTAATAGTCGAGCATTTTGTACGTGTGGCGAAGCGCGACGTCGTCCTTCGCGCCTTCGATCACGATGCGCATCACCGTCAGGTCGGGCTCGCCCTCATCGAACTGCCAAGCTCCGATGAGCAGCGCGGCCGTTACATCGCGTGGCTTCGCTTCGCCGGACGCTACCAGGATACTGTCGGTGGAGAAGAATCCAGCCTCCTTGAGCATCCGCATTTTCTCGGCGTGTCCCGGGTAGCGCATGGTCTTCTCGACCATCTCGGGTGTCTTGGAAGTCTTGAGCAACGAGCGCAGGCCGTCTGTGTTGAAGGCCTCCAGGGTGCCGAGCCCCGCGAATTCGACGAGTTCGACCTCCGAGAGCGCGGGTAGCGTGACCTGGACGCCTTCCCGGCGCAGGCGGGCCGGCTTCATGTAGATCTGAATCACGTCCCCTGGGCTGAACGCCGCTTTGTACTCCCATGGCCACGCACGTTCAACGGGAAGTCCACCGACGAGACACCGGTAGGTGTAGGTCTCGTCGAGGTGCTCTTCGAGTCTGCCCAGGATCATGTTGCTCAGCCCCGGTGAGACGCCGCAGTCCACGAGGCAGGGGACGCCGGCTTCCTTCGCGAGTTCGTCTAGCCCGAATGCGTCTTCGCGGAAGAAGGAGATATCCACGACGGGGTGTCCTTCCTGGAGAACACGCTCGACCGTCGCATAGCCCATGAATCCCGGCACCGCACTCACGACCAGGTCAGCGCCCGCGACCGCCTTCGACACCGTTTCCGGGTCCGATAGGTCCGCGACCACACCGTCGGCTCCGTGCTCGGTCAGGCGTTCGACCGCGACCGGGTCGACATCGACGACGAGTACCGAAAAGTCTTCTTCCGCGGCCAAATCACGCACGATGGCGTTTCCGACTCGCCCGCCACCAAGTACCACGATCTTCACGGTCCTACCTCCACGATTGCCCGATATGCGGACACGGAATGAGGCAACACCACTTTGTGTGTGCAAGGGGGCATGCTTCGTGCGTCAAACAGGGCGAAGGAACCAAACGGACGGGAGGTGCGCGATGCGAGCAAAGTGCTGGGAACGAACGGTGATGGGTGTGCTCGCTGTACTCATGTTCGGTGCGTCGTCTCTCGCGGCGCAGGGCTGGATCGAACCTCGCATCCTGCGCGGTGGCTTCTCGGTCGAAAAGACGCGCAGCACCGTCAGCATTCGCGTCGAGGGGCGGGTGGCATCAGTCGAGGTCTCGGAGTGGTTCCTGAACGATGGCGACGGGATCGCAGAGGGTGACTATCTCTACCCTCTACCGGGAGAGGCCGTCTTCCAAAGCTTCTCGCTCTTCCAAGGCGACACCGAGCTACTCGGCGAGATCATGGATGCCGATGAAGCTCGGGCGATTTATCAGGGCATCGTTCGTCGCCGCGCGGACCCCGCGCTCATCGAGCTCGCCGGACACGGTCTGTTGCGCGCTCGCGTGTTCCCAATCGAGCCCGGACAAGAGCGAAAGGTCACGCTGCGCTACACACAGGTCCTGCCGCGCGCGGGCAACGCTCTGCAGCTCGAGTACGCCGGTGCAGTTCAAAGGACGCCCGGCATCGTGGGCGACGACTCACCCGGGGGGCGGACCATGCCGGTTGCGGTCGACATATCCTTCGAGATCGACGTCGCCGACGCCTCGCGTTTCCTGGAGCCGTTCTCGCCCACCCACGAGATCGACGTCAGACGGCATGGCAATGCCATGGTCGTGACGATGGAAGAGGAAGTGCTGGGGCGGTTCTCCGTCTTCTTTCCGTTTGCCGACAATGAGCTCGCGCTCTCCGTTGCGACGCATCGGCCCGTCGGGGAAGACGGCTATTTCATGCTCACCCTGACTCCGGGACGAGTCAGCGGTGAAGCCGTGCCCCGGGACGTGACCGTGGTGCTCGACGTCTCCGGTTCGATGTCGGGCGACAAGATCCACCAGGCCAAGCAGGCGGTCCATCAACTCCTGGCCTCGCTCGACCGGGATGATCGATTCCGGCTCATCTCGTTCTCGAACGCCGTGCGCATCTACAGCCGGGGCTGGCGCGACGCGACCGGGCACCAGGTCGCGCGCGGCCGTGAGTGGGTTGACGAGCTCGTTGCGAACGGCGGCACCGACATCGGAGCCGCCTTGACCGAGGCGTTTCGCTTGCGCAGCCCGGGGGAGCGCCTGCCCATCGTGGTCTTCATGACGGACGGGCTGCCGTCTGCCGGTGAACGGTCTCCGGAGCGACTCGCGGACCAGGCTGAGCGTCAAGCGGACCACGCGCGTGTTTTCGCCTTCGGCGTTGGCCACGACGTAAACACACATTTGCTCGATCGCTTGGGTGAGGCAGGCCGTGGCAGTACGGATTACATCCAACCGGGCGAGAGTGTCGAGCGCGTAGTCGGATTGCTCGCTGCCAAGATCCGGTATCCCGTTCTGACCGACCTCGAGCTCGACGGGGGGCCGCACCGCTTGGTGGAGGTGTATCCCACGCGTCTGCCCGACGTGTTCGCCGGGCAGGAGCTCGTGCTCTTCGGGCGCTTCAAGGGTGATGGCCTAGGGCAGATCTCGGTCGACGGCGTGCGGGGCAGCAACGCGCTCGAGTTCAGCACCGAGCTGCGTTTCCCCGAGGTGAGAGCGGCCAACTCCTACATCCCTCGGCTTTGGGCGTCGCGCAAGCTCGGGCACCTGGAGCGGCAACTCTGGACCGAGGGTGAGACGGCTTCTCTGATCGAACAGATCCGCGACCTCGCGCTGCGCTACGGACTTCCCACTCGCTACACGTCGTACCTCGTGCAAGAGCCGGCTGCCGCTGTGGACTTGGTCCTCTCGGCGCGCAAGATGCCGTCGGCGATGCCGGCGGGAGTTGCTGCGCGGACCGTCGGAGTACGAGATCAGGTTGTTCGAGTGACCGCCACGCGCGCCAGCGGCCAGGCCGCGGTGCGACAGGCAGCAGCCGCGCGCGCCCGTCGCGTGCTCACCTCCGTGAACGAAATGCGGGCGTTCGACGCGGAGCTGGATTCCTCGCTCCGGGAGCGGCGGGAGAACACACGCGTCCTGGCGGGCAGAGTTTTCACGCTGGACGGCGCAGTGTGGACCGACGAGGCGCACAGTGAAGACCAGGCCGTGATCGAGGTAAAGGCGTTCAGTGCAGTATATTTCCAACTGGTCGCGGCGTTGCCGGAGATTGCTCCGGTATTGAAGGAGTTGGATCAGGTATTGATTGCGGGGGCCAATGTGAGCTTTCGCATATCCGATGAAGGAATAGAGGAGCTGACTGACACGACGATGGATGAGCTCGTGCAACGGTTCCGGGTCGCAGGGAGCACACCGTGAGCGCAGACTGGACGGAAGTGTATCGCAGCACGTTCCCGGACCTTGTGCGGTTCTTACACCGCAAGGTTTGGGACTTGGAGCGAGCGCAGGATCTAGCTCAAGAAGCGTTCGTAAGGGCTCTTCGCCACGAGCCTAAGCAGCCGCGAGCATGGCTTTTCCAGGTCGCGTCGAACCTCGCGCGTGACGAAGCTCGCACGGCGATCCGGCGGAAACGCCACCTCACCCTCCTCAAGAGTGAGACCGAGGATCGACAAAAATCCATGCCGGATCCTGCGCGTGAATTGGAGGAGCGTGAGCGTATGGGTCAGGTCCGGGACGCATTGGACGCGCTCAGCGAACGAGATAGAGAGGTCCTGCTCCTGTGGGACGCGGGACAGAGTTATACGGAGATCGCTCGGCAGGCGAAGCTGGCCGTAGGCGCGGTGGGCACGACCCTCGCGCGCGCACGTCGTCGCTTGGCAGAAGCGTACAGCAACAAGGAGCTCGTCGATGTCGCACGTTGACCAGGGCATTCTGCACGCCTATCTGGACGGCGCTCTCGATGAGCTGCCGTCGGGTGACGCGAGGGCGATCCGCGAGCACCTCGCTGCGTGTCCCGAGTGTCGCGCGCTTCTGGAGGAAGAGGAGGGCATCCGTGAGCAGACTTTGGCCATCCTTGCCGGCCCGCTGCCCGAGGTCGAGCTACCGCCGCTCGAGGAGTTACGGTTGCGTGCTGAGGCGACGAGCCCTCCGCGGGCGTCCCGTGGTAGGCGTATCCACCGCATGGGATGGGCCGCTTCTGTCATTCTGGCGATCGGCGTGGGCTACGCCCTGCGCGGCGATCAAGTGATCCCGCTGGGCACGATGGATGCCATCGATGGACCGAACGTGCCCTGGCTCGAGTCGCCGCCGGCCGAAGCGGGCCCAGCAACTGTCCTGGACGCGTCCGCCAATGACTTGTTGAGGCAGGCCGTGCAGCAGAGCGACGCTCGTGCCGATCGGGCGGCCTCTGCGCAGCGGGAGCGGCGGTTGCCGAATTCCGTCATCGCGATTTCGACCGAAAGGTCGGTACTTAAAGCGCCTGCCGATGGGGACGTGGCGGTGTCGAGTGCCGGGTCGGTGGTCGCGGAAGTCGACAGCGGCGATCCGTTGGCCGCGGAGCTGCTCCGAGCACTGCCGCTCGAGAAGCTCGTGGCCCTGGACGTCGTCACGCTCCAGGATAGGCTCCTGGGCGTGCCCGCGCAGCAGCCGCTCGCGAGCTCGTTACTGGACCTCACCTCGGTTGCGTCCACGACGAAGCGGCTCTTGGGCGGGCTCTCCGTGCCCGCCGTGCGGGCGATTCGCTTCGCGAACGAAGACTTGGATGAAGGGCGTGTGGCTCGGCGCGGACGGGTCGCCATGGCGAGTGCGAGCCGTGCGGCGGCCGCACCCGCGTTCTCGACCAGTGACGCATCGCTGCGACCGCGAGAGCGGCGCCCGTCCGCGCGTCGAGGCGGGGCCGAGGGTCAGTTGGTGGTCCCAGGATTCGAGCTCATTAGTCTCGAGAACATCGAGGAGGGTCCGGCCGCGGGAGGCCTACGTACGCTCCAGCGTCTGACTCAGGTGGACACCTTGGAGCTCCTGCATCTGCCGGAAGGCGTGGTGCCTGGCGATCTGGCTGCGGCCGAGCAGGACGGCATTGTACAGCACGCCGCCTTCAGAAACGGTGAGTGGCTGGTCATGCGGGCGCCGCGTTCGAAGCAGGAGCTCGAGGTCTTGCTGGAGCGTCTGGACGCGAACCGGTAGTTTCTGCGGTCCCGTTCGACAACATCCTTCTGGCGGCCCAATGACACAGAATCTCTGCCGTGCCCTTCTTGTGCTCGCAGTCCCCATGGCGCTAGCCGCCCAACAACCGGGGCTGGAGCAGGCGGCCGCCACCATCACCCCAGACGACTATGCCTGGCGTGTGGGAGTCATCGCGCATGACTCTATGCAAGGCCGAGACACTCCGAGTCTCGGTCTGGACAAGACCGCAGAATGGATCGCGTCCGAATTCCGGCGCATGGGCCTTCGTGGCGGAGCCGAGGACGGCGGCTTCATTCAGCAGTATCCGCTCACGCGGGTCGTAGTCGATGCCGGCGCGTCGACGCTGACGGGAGGCGGTGTCCGGCTCGTGTTTGGGGAGGATCTGCTGCCTGGGCGCCGCGCCTCGTCCGCCCAAGCCAGCGGCGGTCTCGCGATCGTTTCCGGCACGCTCGACCTCGAAGCCGCGACTGCAGATGGGGCGCTACGCGGGAAACACGTGGTGTTCGTGCCGACCGAGACGTCCCCGAGCCTGAGTAGGCGAGAGTTCGCCGGTATCAGCTCTGCAGGTGCGCTCTCGATCATGATCGCGACCGATGCCGGTGACCAGGAATGGGATGCAGGGGTGGCTCGCGCGATGCGCCCGTCGGTGCGCAAGGGATGGGGCGAGCAGGCCCGCCGTGCGTCACCGGTGCCCAGCCTGACGATCCGACTGTCGTCCTTGGCACGTCTGGTCGAGGCTCATGGTGCAGAACTAGCTACGCTGCGCGCGCGCGCGGCTGCAGGCGCTGTGGTCCAATCTTTAGCTGGGCTCGATATCACACTCAGCATCAACCTTCGCGAGCAGATGATCAGCGCTCCGAACGTCGTGGCGATCCTCGACGGAAGTGACCCCGAATTGAAGGACGAGTACGTCGTCTTCTCCGGGCACATGGATCATGTGGGTATGGGCAGCCCCGACGCGAATGGCGACTCCATCTTCAACGGTGCGGATGACGACGCGTCCGGCACCATCGCCGTAGTCGAGATCGCCGAGGCGATGGTCGCGTTACCGTCGCCGCCGAAGCGCTCCATGGTGTTCCTCCTGGTCAGCGGTGAAGAGAAGGGCCTCTGGGGCAGCGAGTGGTTCGCGGACAACCCGACGGTACCGATCGAGCAGCTCGTGGCGAACCTCAACACCGACATGGTCGGCCGAAACTGGCCGGACACGATCGTGGCGATCGGAAAGGAACACTCGGATTTGGGTCAGACCCTCAATCGAGTGAATGGCGACCATCCGGAGCTACGCATGACGGCCATCGACGACATCTGGCCTGACGAGCGGTTCTATTTTCGGTCCGATCACTACAATTTCGCGCGCAAGGGCGTGCCGATCCTGTTCTTCTTCAACGGTACGCACGAAGACTACCACGGTCGGGACGACGAGCCCGATCGCATCGATGCCGAGAAGGCGGCGAGGATCGCGCGGCTGGTCTTCTACCTCGGTGTCGACATCGGGAACGCGCCGGAGCGACCGAAGTGGAATCCGGAGAGCTACGCCAGAATCGTCTCAGACGGCTGAGCAGAAAGCACCGGCATAAGCTGTGGCACACGAGCAGAGCTTCCTCGAACTGATCGAGGCTTGGGACGGGTCAGGCGTGGTAGTCAAGCACGACGAGCTAACTGGGTCCTGGATCTTCATCGCGCTGCACGATGACACCCTCGGTCCGATGGTTGGTGGCTGCCGGATGAAAACGTACGCGCGCCCTGAGGATGGGCTTCGCGACGCTATGCGTCTCGCACGAGGCATGACGCACAAGTGGGCGGCGCTGGATCTGCCCTGCGGAGGCGGTAAGTCGGTGCTCGCGATCCCGCGGCCGCTCAGCGGTGCAGACCGACGAGGCCTGCTCCATCGCTTCGGCGAGATCCTCAATACGCTCGACGGCGCCTATGGTACGGGCGAGGATCTGGGCACTACGCCCGAGGACATGCGTGTGGTGGCGGATGTCTCCAAGCACGTAGTGGGTATTCACGGCATCGAGGGCGCTCCATCCGATCCCGGGCCGTTCACGGCCCGAGGCGTGTTTGCCGGGATCCGCTCGGCGTTGCGCCACCGGCATGGCACTGACTCACTGAGCGACCGCACGGTGCTCGTGCAAGGAGTCGGGGACGTTGGTGGGCCGTTAGCGCGTATGATCTCCAAGGCAGGCGGCACGGTGCTCCTGTGCGATCTCGACCAAAACCTCGCGTTCGCGGTTTCCGTGGAGATCGGTGGCAGCGTGGTGACCCAGGACAACGTGTACCAGACCGAGTGCGACGTGTATGCGCCCTGCGCCGTCGGCGCGACCCTCAATCCGGGCACCATACCGAGTTTGCGCTGCGACATGGTGGTGGGCTCAGCCAATAACCAACTCGAATCGAACGCGGACGCTGATGCGCTCGCCGAGCGTGGCATCTTGTATGCGCCGGACTACGTGGTGAACGGGGGCGGCGCGTTGGCGTTTACGCTCATCCATCAGGGGCAGCGCAATGTAGCCGAGCTCGATCGCCGGGTGCGGGGCATCGGCGACATGCTGGACGAAATCTTCGCCGAGGCTGTCGCAGCAGGGGAGTCGCCACTGAACTCCGCCGCGCGGCGGGTCGAGCGAGTCTTGCAGAACGCCAAGAACAAGGACTAATCCCTGCCCTCCCGGTCGTGATTCGTCCTCTCTCGAGGACGCTTCTCGCTGCACGAGAATGCCCCGGAGCGCTTGTGCGCCCCGGGGCATGTTCAATTCAGCGTGCAGCTGAGACTAGTTCATCACGCTCGAGCCCGGGTACGCCCGGAAGAGGTGGTCCAGGCCGAGTGCACGCAGCACGCGTGCGGTGCCAGGGTCGATCGCGCGCACCCAGACGCTTTGATGGACTGGGCTCTTGAGGCGTGCCGTGAAAATTAGGGCGAGATTCGCTACACCCGGCTTTCGGAGCCCTGTAAAGTCGAAGACGACGTGTTCATACGAACTGGATACTTCCTGCCGTGTTTGCAGGCGCTCTTCCGCCGCTCTCGGCTGGTCACTCCCGTTTCTTTTATCCTTCTCGTCCTGTCTCATAGCTGCCTCCCGTATAGTTCGTACCCCTCGTCCACCGAGGCTGCGGGGGCTTATAGATCAAGAGTCGTGCCACCCCAAAGCCGAACGGCCTGTCATGATGACGCAATTTTGCGGGTCCGGTGGGACACCGCGATGGCACGATGCGCCCGCCTCTGGCCCGATTCGTGTATTGGACACATGATTGAGCGGGAGCCTCGATTTTCGTGGGAGGATGGTGTGGGCACGATCCGACGTACTGCGGTGGTGTGGGTCGCTCTGGCGCTGGCCGTTGCCGGGGCCGAGGCACAGGAGCCTGAGGCGGCTCAGGAGGTGTACTTCCGAGCCGTCGGAGAGTTCTTCGACGTGCCGTCGTTCGAGCTTGAGATCCTTCGCGACTGGAGTCTGCCCCCCGACGAGATCCCCGTGATCCTGTTCATTGCGCAACGTGCTGGTGTGGTGCCCGAGGCTCTAGTCGCGCTGCGCCGCGGGGGAGAGAGCTGGTCTCGTCTGGCAGAGACGTACGGTGTCGGTGCTCCAGAGCTGCACGTTCCCGTTCCCGCCCAGACCGCGGCGGGCCCACTGAGCTCGGTCTACCAGAAGTTCCGTGATCTGCCCACCAGCCGCTGGCGTGAGATCCGGCTCGCCCCGGGGGAGATCGTGGCTTTGGTCAACGTGCGCCTGCTCGCCGAGACTCTGGGCGTACCGCCCGCGGAGGTTCTCTCACGGGCGGGCTCCACAGACTCGTTCGTGCAGCTATACGGCGAGTTGCTCCGATAGCAGAAGGCAAGAAGTCGATAGAGGACATGGCCATATTCGTGGAGTGACTATGGTTGGCCCCCGGGGAGCGCCCTAGCAGGTGTGTGGGCGCTACACGCTTGGCACCGATGAAGAGGCGCTCATCGAGGCCTTTGACGTCCCCTCGCTGACCTTCGAATGCGTCGCCCGATACAACATCGCACCCGGCCAGCAGGCTCCCGTCGTAGCGGAGGACCGGCAGGGACGCCGCATCGGCCAGCTCACATGGGGGCTGGTGCCGTCGTGGGTGGACACGCCCAAGTCGGGGTTGATCAACGCGCGCTGCGAGTCCGTGGCGAGCAAACCGTCGTTCCGCGAGGCTTTTCAACGGCGACGATGCCTCGTGCCCGCGGACGGTTTCTACGAGTGGAAGCGCACGGCGGCGGGGAAGGTGCCTCACTGGTTCCATGCGCCGGACGGCGGCGTGCTCTCCTTCGCCGGAATCTGGGAGTTGTGGTCCCGCCCGGGCTTCGACCCTCGGTTTACATTCGCGATTCTGACCACGGATGCGAATGAGGACACTGCACCCGTACACGATCGCATGCCGGTCGTGGTAGATGCTCGCGACCGTGACTCATGGCTGGCGCGGACCACCGACGAGAGCACGCTGCTCGCGCTGCTGCGGCCGGCGCTAGTGGGCACGTTCGCAGCACACGCGGTCTCCACCCGGGTGAACCGGGTGAGTGAGGACGACCCTGGGCTGGTCGAGCGCGGGTAACGATGTCGGGACCCTAGTCTCTATTCGTCAATTCGCTCTCACCGCGCGTTCCTTGGCTCAATCCCGCATCTTCTGAATCTTCTCAGCCATGGTGACCGATAGCGGTTTGGTCGCCGTGATCTCGAAGGCCAACGCCTCCGTATCGAGTGCGCCCTCGTTCGAAAAAGCGGTGTAGAGTGCCGAGACCACGACCTCTTCGATCTCCGAGCCGCTGAAGCCCTCCGTCTGCTCGGCGAGCGTCACCAGATCGAAGCCGCCCGCGTCGTGGCCGCGGGAGTCGAGATGGATCTGGAAGGTTTGCTCGCGTGTCTCCGTGTCGGGCAGGTCGACGAAAAAGATCTCGTCGAAGCGGCCTTTGCGAAGGAACTCGGGAGGCAGCGCCTGGATGTCATTCGCAGTAGCAACTACGAAGACGTCCGCCTGTCGTTCTTGCATCCAGGAAAAGAAGCTGCCGAGGATCCGCTGCGTGACGCCTCCGTCCTCTCCGCCGCCCGAGGCAAACGCCTTCTCGAGCTCGTCGATCCAGAGCACGACCGTCGCCATGCGCTCCGCCGCGCGCATCGCTCGCTTGAAGTTGCTCTCGCTCCAACCGATGTACTTGTTGTAGAGATTCGAGGGATCGAGCTTCAACAACGGCAGCTCCCACTCTGACGCCACAGCCTTGGCGGAGAGGCTCTTGCCGCATCCGGGCACCCCGAGTAAGAGCACCCCGCGCGGAAAGGTCAACCCGAATTGCTCGGCGCGTTCGGAGTCCTTGACCACGGCTTTTCGCTTGGCGAGCCACGCCTTGAGCGTGACCAGGTCAGCGACGCTTGCCATGGTCTTGCTCGCCGGGTAGTACTCGAGCAGACCTTCTCGCTCGACCACGCGGCGCTTTGCTTCGATGAAGTGCTCGATGTCCTTCGAAGAGAGCGCTCCGTCTTCGATGATCGCCCTGGTGAGGATCTTCTCGGCCTCCATGAGCGTGAGGCCCGAGAGGTGCTGGATGAGGTGCGTCGTCTCCTCACGAGAGAGACCGACGTCGACATGTTGCGCCTTGGAGATGTCCTGCACGATTGCCGCCAGCAGCTCGCGGAATTCTTCGTCCGATGGCCCCGGTAGCGTGACGTGCGCCGCCAACTCCTTGAGTGGCCCAGGCAAGGTCTATGCCTTCCCCGGTGAGCACGATGGCGCCCCTGAGTTGCTCCAGGCTGCGCGTGGCGTGGCGTCGCGCACGAGCGAGGTGAGCAGGTCGTTGCCCGTGAGCGTGTGCGCGAAGGAGCGGAGGTGGTATACCGCGTCCTGTCGGGAAGCGATGACGTGCTGTACCGCCTTCGTCACATCAGGGCTCTCGTAGATCATGTCGCCGAGGTCGGCGCGGGAAAGGCCCTGCGATCGCGTCCATGTGAACAGCGGTACGCCCAATCGATCTGCGACGTGCCGGAGCAGCACGTTGGCACGGTCTTCCTCGGGCGTGTCGAGGTAGATCAGACCTTATCTCGAGCGGATCAGCAGCTCGATGTCGTGGAGGGCGTCCTTCGGCATTTGGACTCTTCGTCAGCTAAAAGTCAGCCTCGAATCGTTCATTCACTGTTCCGAGATTGGCGCGCCATCTCGGCGCGAGGTGATCACTTTGCCTGGTAACGAGTACAGGATCTCACCGCCCTCGACGACGAACTCGCCGTTGACGATGACCTGGTGGATCCCCGCGGCGTGCTGGTGCGGATCGAAGACGGTCGCGCGGTCGGCGATCGTCTCCATGTCGAAGACGACCAGGTCTGCCCAGTACCCCTCGCGGATCTCGCCGCGATCGTTGAGACCCATGATACGCGCGGGTAGCGACGTCTGCGAGCGGATCGCGGCCTCCACGGAGAGTGCCCCGGCGGTCAGCGCGTATTGCCTGATCTTGCGCGGGAAGGTGCCGTAGAAGCGCGGGTGTACGGACCCGTCTGATGGAACCGCGATGCCGCCGTCCGATGCGGTCGCCACCCAGGGCTGGGCGGCGTAGGCCTCGACGTCGATCTCGGACATGGAGAAGCCGCGCATGCGGCCCCCGCCACGCCGGTCGGGGTCGCCTTCGAGCTGGAGGT
>Ga0209445_1000436_pt1 | contig 23722 bp, 19 predicted proteins | sample MarorgKNORR_S2LV_4_FD_188223 | JGI IMG/M metagenome (GOLD analysis project Ga0209445, IMG submission 188223) | Marine microbial communities from the Southern Atlantic Ocean, analyzing organic carbon cycling - NADW_A/KNORR_S2/LV (SPAdes) (version 2) | ecosystem: Environmental > Aquatic > Marine >... | reverse complement strand
CACCAAGAGACAGGTTGTAGTCTACTTTTAGATTACCATATCTCTGCCATGGTGTGGTAGAAGAGCCAATTGGTTCCTGTGGTTCACGTGAACGAGCGTCTGCAAGGATCGCACCTGCGTCTGCAGAACGCTGACCCATACCACCATCACTGAGTGTGTACGGATGTCCACTGTTAAATTTGTATTCAAAATTAACCCCGAGACCGCTTAGAAGGCCGCTGTCTGCACCAAAACGATAGTCCAGCGCCACAGCACCACGATGCTTGTTGTGGTAGTAGAGCGGAGAAATCATCAGCGGTGGAGGACCATAAAATTCTTGGTTAAGGTTACCAGCTCCTGTGTTTGGATCTGAGTTTATACCTCTCGCATCGGACCATGTGTAAGAAGCAAAAGTCTGGAGATTACTGATTCTGCGAGTTCTTAGTGTAAACTCAAAACCATTTACTGTGGTAAAATCACCGTTCTCATAAAGTACACCATCTTTTGCAATTCCGTATGTATTATCAATCTCAACATCTGAGTTGTGGGTGATAACGATCTGACCGGTTGTGTTCTTAGCAAAAGCGGTTATGTCAATTGCAGCAGATGGTACAAACTGCCAGCTCATACCAACCTCATACTGCGTAGTCTCAATCGGGTCAAGATCAAATCCCATAGGATCTGGAGTATAGTTCTGACCGCCCCATACTAGGTGCATGTAACGGGTAGCTGCATACGGTAGATCCAGTTCTGGCATCTGAGCAAATTTTCCATACTGTAGGTGGAAAACTGTTTCATCAGAAATAGGAAACGCTAGACCAATACGCGGCTGCATAATGGTCTTTGTATCAGACTCTGAGAACTCAGACTCAATGATACCCTGGTTAGACTCGTCCCAACCTGGATTATTAGGATCATTCATTTTCCAGTCGTCCATCATAAAATTATCAATACGAACGCCGGCGCTTATAACAAGATCACCGGACTCATACTTATCATTGATATAGATTGAGCTTGTCGTAGGCTCACGAGGACCGTCCCAGCCTTCGTCTACCTCGTTACCATAGTCATCATAACCAATCTGACCACTGCGGTTATAGTTAGAAAGATCAGTGGTTACTCCTGCATCTGAACCGCTATTAACCTGGTCGCGGGTGTAGTCACCATCAGCGATTTTCTTATTTAGGTTGTACATCGCGCTAGTACTTAGATAGTATCTGCGGTATGTATAATTTTTCAAGTCAAACCCGGCACGGATCTCATGATCGCCCCTCTGCCAGGTTATTCCTGCGTCCATACCAAAAGAATTACGCTGGTTCATGCTCCAGCCGGTTCTTAAATCACCAGGCCTTGCAAACGCAAACGTGTTCGCCACATAATAGTTGGCGGGTGAAGTATAGGTTGCCCCAGGAGTAGCAAACAGGGTATTTCCAGCACCCCACCAGGAAGCATCAATGCCCGCTGCTGCTACGGATGCTGAATCACCCCAGCTGATAACGTCACCAAAACCATCAGGCTTGCCCATACCATCATCATAAGACTCAAAACTACGTGAGAATGTGCTTATGCCGGCTGATATTAACATATTAGGATTAAGAAAATAGTTTACACGAGCAGTTGTCATCGTGAGCGAACGCTCACCCTTTGATAGGCGTGAAGGACCATAATCAGCATTTGAACCATCAGCAAACATATTATAAGTAGGAAGACTGTTACTCTCATAGGTATTGTTGTCTACCACTGCTGACAGACGAAAGTTAAGAGCGCCAAGGTCTATAGTCCCGGTAGCGTTTATCTGAAGGATATCACGCTTACGGTGAGGGAGACCATTCTTTCCGCCAGAGTCAAATACAATAGCAACCGATTCGCCATCAGGAGTGCTACCAGCGACGGTACTCTCCATCGGCTCTCCATCATTAATGCTAAAATCTGTCCAGTAAGTTGGGGTGTGGTCATCATCGTGATGGCTACGGATGGCGACAAAGGTTTTAATATTATTGCCAATTGGAACGCCAACGGTTGCTGTCAGGTCTGTGTGACCATAGTCACCAGATTCAAAACGAACCGATCCGCCTACTTCACTGCCACCGGTCTTTAACGTTTGTCTTACAACGCCTGAGTTCGCACCACCAATGTGAGCACCATAACCACCTGATTCAACAGTGATCTCGGCAAGTGCCTCAGGGATAGCAGAAACATCACGGCCAGTATTAATAACATCTGTGATAGAAGCACCATCTAAAGTATAGGCAACCTCTTCCGCCCTACTGCCACGAATCGATAGTCTGCCATTTGTAATGTTCACGCCGGCCTGCAAGTCTAGCATACCAGAAACACTACGAGAGGCTGAGTTCCCGATTTCTTCGGCACCAACACTGCGAACAGAGTTTGTTGCACTTTTTTCTATTAATCTTTTTTCTCCAACGATAGTAACAGCCTCACCCTCAACCGCAGAAGCCGTTAGGCTAAAGTCAAGTGATCTGGTTCCATAAACCAAAACCGAAACGTTGGACTCAGTACTGCTCTGGTATCCAATGTAGGATGCGGTAACACTGTAGACTCCCGCCTCAACATTAAGAATGGTGAATACACCATCCGCATTCGTTGCGGCACCTTTTGATGTTCCATCAACCGTTACGTTAGCACCAGCAAGTGCTTGTCCGTCTGATGAACTGACAGTACCTCTTATTTTACCAGTTGTCTGCGTCCACGCAAATGATACTAGTACTAAGAGAGCGACTATTTGTGAGATTTTTCTCATTTTTCTGCCTCCATATTGCAATTAACACTATTATACTAAAGTTCTGGGAATCGACGTAGAGGGGCTTGTTTTAGCTTGCCCCTACTACCAAAATTTTGGACGGGTAGTATACTCCTACCCGCATCTCCCCAAGAACGCTAGATTGGAACATACCCGACTACGATGATTCGTGTCAAGCTTAATTTTTTATTATTTTTTTCATAGCCTACACCTTATATATATACTATATAAATTTTAATATATTTTCCGGTGGGCGGCAAAGAACTGCTTTGCTTTCTAAGGTCACTATTGGCCTTTCAATAATTTTGGGGTAGGAGACCATAGCCGCAAACATTTTTTCATCATTTTCAATATATTTACCTAGATTGTTTTCTTTAAAGTCCTTCTCATTTTTCCTAACGAAATCCTTTGGACGAAGGCCAAGGATATTAGATATATTTTTCAGTTCATCTTTTTGTAATGGCGTTTTTAAGTATTCAATAATGTTTGGCTCGATGCCTTTGTCTCTAAGTATTTGTAAGGCCTGTCTGCTCTTACTGCACCGAGGATTATGATATATAGTGAATGTTTTCATTTAACCCCCTCAAATATTCCTGTTTCTCTATTTTTAATAACCTTATCATGTTCAAAGATTCTGCCATTCATGGCAACATATACTCCATTGGGCAGCGTTTGCACATACGCAAGCGCACTCGCTATGTTAAACAGCCCGTCCGATGTGCCAAACTTATACGGGATCATTGCGCCTGTAATAACGATTGTTTTCTGTAGAATTTTTTCTCCAATCTTGGCCGCTGTTTGTGTCATCGTGTCTGTGCCGTGAGTGATTATTATTTCATCCTCCTTAGCATTAGCGCAGCTTTTAACAATCAGCCTCCGATCTTTATCCGTCATATCTAAACTATCAATCATCATTAGGGTTTCTATATCCACCTCTACCCTTGAGCGGCCCAGTGACAATATCTCATTCATGTGGGTCTCTTTAAAAAATAGTTTTCCGTTTTTTTCGTCATAGTCTTTGTCGAAAGTGCCTCCTGTTATAAAAATTTTTATCATACTATAAAGTAGTCGCGACCTCTGTATATGGTTTTTTTATTAACTCGGGCACCTCAGCTTTTTCATCAGGATAACCAACTGGAATAAGTAAAAATGCCTTTTCATTTTTTGGCCTGTTGAGAATTTTTTCAAGAAACCCCATAGGGCTTGGTGTATGAGTAAGTGTTACCAGGCCAGCATTATGCAAAGCAGCAAGCAAGAACCCACACGCTATTCCAACAGACTCGCTTACATAATAGTTTTTCTTTCTTGTAGAGCCACGATCCGAATAACTCTGGCGAAAAATAACGATCAATACTGGGGCTTTCTCTAAAAATGGCTTGTTCCAGTCCGTTTTAAACTGGTTTAAATCCTTGAGCCATGAATCAGGCGCGCGATACTCATAAAAAGCTTTTTCTTCTTTCTCAGCGGCATCCCGAATTTTTTTCTTTATATCTGGGTCCTTTACAATCACAAAGTGCCAGGGTTGCTTGTTTGCCCCAGAGGGGGCACTGGCGGCAACTTTTACAGCATTTTTTATTACACCTTCGGGTATACTTTTTTCTGAAAAATCACGAACTGTGCGCCTTGTTTTTATCATCTCGAAAAAACTTTTTGACTGTTTAGTCATGTTCTTCTCTGAATAATTTTTAAACTCTAATCTTTGGAACTTCATGATATTTATTCCCAGTTTTATTGATAGCTTAAATATACTATCAGAAAAAGAAAACCTAGTAAGAAGAAAACAAGATTATCTAATATCATCAGTCATTATATATATAAATTTCAATCTTCATTAGACCTATACAAAAACCATATGGTAAAACACACATTTAGGATTACACTTGGGATTGTTCTTGTAATTATTGGAATGATCGGCGGGCTTATACCCGTTTTTCAAGGATGGTTATTTGGCATCCCCGGGCTTATCATTCTTGCTGACTATTTCCCCCCCATTAATAGGCTACTAAAATGGGCGAAGAAAAAAGCCGGCTACTTAAAAAAATCAAAAGATAAAAAATAATATCGAATAGAACTTTAATTGATGCCACGGTTTGATTAATCTCTCCATCTATATTGATCATGGTTTTGTGATATTAATTGATACTCTTAATAATCCGCCCACATTTTGATGCCAAATAAATCATCTAAAATAACTGCAATTGTAGGCGCTCAGTGGGGAGACGAAGGTAAAGGAAAGATCACTGATTTTTTTGCAGGTGAGGCTGATTTTGTGGTTCGTTTTCATGGAGGAAACAATGCTGGCCACACGGTTATTGTTGACAACAATATATATAAGCTTCATCTTATCCCTTCCGGTGTTTTATACAAACATCCTGTTAGTGTAATTGGGAATGGGGTTGTGGTTGATCCAGCAGCCCTAATCAAAGAAATAAACTATCTCAGAGACAAAGGGGTTGATCCCAAACTAAAAATAAGCGACCGGGCACATATCATTATGCCGTATCATATTGAGATGGATGTTGCGCTTACAAAACACCAGGGAAAGCTTGCTGCTGGAAGCACCAAGCGAGGCATAGCCCCGGTATATGCTGACAAAATGTATAGACATGGCATTCGCATTATTGATCTCACAGAGCCAGATATTTTTAAAGAAAAATTAGATAAGGCATTTAGCTTTAACCAAACTCTCATAGAAGCATTTGGACATAGTACTGCACTAAACAAAAAAGAAATATTTGATCAATATATCAAGCATGGAGAAACGCTAAGACCTTATATATCCGATACTTCTGTAGATCTTTACAACGCCCACAAGCAGGGTTCGTCGATACTTTTTGAGGGTGCCCAGGGGATAAGCTTGGATGTAGATCACGGAGTATACCCTCACACAACCAGTAGCAACACGGTTGCTGGTCACATTGCCGCTGGCACGGGGGTCAGCTTTCGAGATATTAGTAGAATTATAGGGGTCACAAAAGCATACCTAAGCAGAGTTGGGCAGAGCCCCCTGCCAACTGAGCTTGATGGCCTAGAAGCTGAAACCCTTCGAGAAAAAGGCCGTGAGTATGGAACAACCACGGGAAGACCGCGTCGGGTCGGTTGGCTTGATCTTGTCCAGGTTCGTCAGGCAGTAAGAACAAATGGACTAACAGAGATAGCTCTTACCAAGTTAGATATTTTATCTGGGTTTTCAGAGCTCCCCGTTTGCCACGCGTATAGTGTAAACGGAAAGAAAATCACAGAAATGCCCGCCTCACTTTCCCAATTCAGAGAGGCTAAGCCTGTTTATGAAACCCTGGCTGGCTGGGGGGATCTAACTCCTGACATGATTGAGAGAGGCTTTAGTGCGCTCCCTAATACTCTCCAGCAATATGTTAAATACATAGAAGATCAGGTAGACTGCTCTGTTTCTATTATTTCTATGGGCCCTCAGAGACACGAAACTATCATTCGCTAGTTAATGAGCTTTACAGAAGAAATTGTTGACCTAACAGGATTAAATGATGATCAGATCAAAACAAAACTATCTGAATTAAATATCCCCCTCACGCCTGAAGAAGCAAAAAAAATTCAGCACGAAATGCTTAAACGACCCCCATCTCTTGCTGAGCTAGTATTGTTTTCGATTCAAGGGTCAGAACACTGCTCCTATAAAAGTAGTAGAACTCATCTGAAACAGTTTGTTACAGAAGGCCCCGATGTAGTTCTTGGCGCCAAGGAAGACGCTGGAGTTATTGCCATAACCAAAGACACCTCTGGAAATCGCTGGTGCATTGTAATGAGTCACGAGTCACACAACCATCCGTCTCAGATTGTGCCATACGAAGGGGCAGCCACTGGAGTAGGTGGAAATGTGAGAGATGTAATGTGTATGGGTGCTGAGGTTATTGCATGCACAGATTCGTTTCGATTTGGGAACATAAACAGCAGCAAAACAAAATGGATTCATGATGGTGTTGTGTCTGGAATAGCCGGATATGGAAACCCACTGGGGATTCCAAATATTGGCGGAGATATTTATTATCATGATGGATATGGAGAAAACTGCCTGGTAACACTGGTAACCCTGGGGATTGTCCGAGAAGATCATATTATCCACTCTTATGCTCCCAAAAATGCAGACAATTATGACCTAATATTGATTGGGAAACCTACCGATAATAGCGGCTTTGGAGGAGCAAGCTTCGCCTCTTTAGAGTTGGAAGAAGAAAAAAAAGAACAAAATAAAGGTGCTGTACAAGAACCGAACGCGTTTTTAGAGAGACACCTGTTAAAGTCTACCTACGCCCTTTTTAAGTATATACAAGACAACAAACTATGTGAAAGCGTTGGGTTTAAAGATCTTGGGGCTGGTGGCGTGGCCTGTGCTAGTGTAGAGCTCGCAGACACCTCTGGCTATGGGTCGGAGGTCTGGCTAGACAAGGTTCACACTGGTATGGAAAACCTTCATCCAAGCGTGTATCTGTGCTCTGAAACCCAAGAAAGATTTATGTGGGTCTCCCCGCCCGATTTAACCGATAAGATAGTAGCCCACTATAATAAAACATTTGATCTTCCTGGCGTGTCTTCAGGTGCGCTGGCATCAGTGATTGGAAAAATTCGTAGTGACAAACAATATATTGTCCACAACAATGGAGAAAAAATTATTGACGCTCCTGCAGAAGAGGTAACAAAAGGGTTCTTATATGACAGGCCCTATCAAAACCCGAATCATAAATTTCACGAACCAAAGCTTCCTGATTGTGAAAACTATAATAATATATTGAAAAAAATGTTATCCCATGAAAATATAGCCTCACGCAGTGTGGTTTATGAGTCCTATGATAAACAGGTACAGGGTAGAACTATCATAGAAGCAGGTAAAAGTGATAGCGGCGTGATGGCCCCTTTTAACAGTGAAAACTATCCAAAAGAAATCAGAAAAATAGGAATTGCACTATCTACTGATCATAACCCAAGGATCAGTATTATCAGCCCCTATTGGGGAGGTGTGAATGCGGTTGTAGAGGCAATGAGAAATGTTGCGTCTGTTGGAGCAACACCACACGCTGTATCTGACTGTCTATGTTTTGGGAACCCGGAAAAGCCACACCAAATGTGGGAGTTTGTAGAAGCCGTTCGTGGAGTGTCAGACGCTTGTAATGCGATCACACTAAAAGAAACCCCAGAATGCTCAACTCCTATTATTGCGGGCAATGTTAGTTTTTATAATGAGTCTAGGTCTGGGGCAATTCCTCCTAGCCCGATTGTTAGCTGTCTAGGACGTATAAAAAATGTAGAAAAAACTATCACAATGTCACTGAAAAATGTGGGCTCTGTTATACTAATGATTGGATCAAGAAAAGATGAGCTTGGCGGGAGCCTATTCTATGGCCTAAACAGTGAGCTAGGAGCTAATGTGCCAGCCCCAAACCTTGAAGAGGTCAAAAGACAAATTTTTGCTGTAACAGATTGTATTGATCAGGGGCTTCTTTATGCTTGCCATGATATATCTGATGGTGGAATCGCGGTAGCAATGTCAGAGATGACATTTGATAATAATATTGGATGTAGTGTTAAGATCCCTGGCGGTCTACCTTTAGAAAAACTACTTTTTACTGAAACTGGGGGCTTTGTTATTGAGGCTAATAATAAGAACCTTGAACAAGTAGAAACCATTTTAACAAGTTATGATTTAGACTACAGCAATATTGGGACAACAAATAATAAACCACAAATTAGTATAAACGGTACTATAGAAATTTCAGTGCAAGAGGCAAAAAGTTTGTGGTCTAATGGACTTAGGGATAAAATAAAATAGTGAGTAAAAAAAAGATAGATTATAAATCAGCCGGTGTTGACATAGATGCAGGAATTGTTGCTGTAGATCTAATAAAAGATAAGGTGAAAAGTACTTTCTCAAAAGATGTGCTGACCGAAATCGGAAGCTTTGGTTCACTGTTTAGTCTAAAAGCTGTGTTAGAAGAGTACAAAGACCCTGTTCTGGTGCAAAGCATTGATGGGGTTGGAACTAAAACGATCATCGCTAGAAAAATGAAAAATTTTAACACAATTGGTATTGATCTTGTTAGCGCGTGTGCTAATGATATATTGGTAATGGGCGCAAAGCCTGTAACATTCTTGGATTATATTGCAAATGACAGACTGAATCCAGAAACTGTGTCTGAAATTGTAGAAGGATTGGTTACGGCCTGTAGAGAAACAGGGGTTTCCTTGGTGGGTGGAGAGACAGCAGAAATGCCAGACACATATCTCCCGGGAGAACATGACCTGGTAGGAGTGATTACAGGAATAGTTGATAAAGACAAAATTATAACTGGCAAAAACATACGCCGCGGAGATATTCTTCTGGGGCTTCCTTCAAGCGGGCTACATACCAATGGATACTCTTTAGCCAGAAAAGTGTTTTTTGATATTGCGGGACACTCAGTAGGCACGTATTTGAAAAGTCTGGGTGCTACAATTGGAACCGCTCTTTTAGAGCCGCATATTAATTATACTAACCATGTTTTGACTGCATTAGAAACCAAAGAAAATATTAAGGGGATAGCACATATCACTGGCGGTGGATTAACAGAAAATATTCCAAGAATTCTTCCGAAAGGATGCGCTGTAACAATAAAAAGGGGCTCCTGGCCAAGTCTTCCAGTTTTTGAAACCATCAAAGAATTAGGTAATATTGATACTGAAGAAATGTATCGGGCGTTTAACATGGGGATTGGAATGGTTTTTATTGTTGAACAAAAATCATCAGACATTATTTTGAGATCTTTAAAAAAAATGACAAAAGTTTACGAAATAGGAGAAGTTGTTGAGGGTGACAATATTATTAACTATGTATAGACCTCTCTTTTTTAATTCAGAATTAACTTTTATATAATGGCGCATTATTATGTCTAATAATTCAACAGCAATTCCTGAGCTAAATCTGAGAGTAATTATTATTGGTTTGATTCTTTCTGTTGTTATGGGGTCAGCAAATGTATACCTAGGTCTTAAGGCCGGCATGACCGTTTCAGCATCTATACCAGCAGCAGTCGTTGGAATGCTTGTTCTTAAATATATGCGAGGAATCGGTGGTAGATCTCAAGGTGGCTCCATCCTTGAGGCGAACCAAATTCAAACCGCAGCATCAGCTGGAGAGTCACTTGCAGCGGGAATTATTTTTACGATGCCAGCGTTAATTCTAATTGGAGTCTGGCAAGAGTTTGATATGTTACTCACTACGATCATCGCTTTCACGGGAGGACTATTAGGAATATTATTCATGATCCCCATGAGACAGGTTTTCATTGTCTCTAATGAGGATAATTTACAATATCCTGAAGGACTAGCTTGTGCATCTGTTCTTGAGGCTGGACAAGAAACAGATGGCTCAAACAATGCTTCATCTGTGATTAAGGGTGCGTTATTAGGTGGAGCGTTTAAAGGGCTTATTTCATTTGCAGGGATTTTAAAAGGAGGCCTCGAGACCGCTGTTTTGAGCGGGAACAGAATCTTTTTCTTTGGAGGAGATATTTCACCTGCTCTTCTTGCGGTTGGTTTTATTGTAAGACTTAATGTTGCGGTACTTATTTTTATTGGCGGGTTTTTAGGTTGGCTTGTTGGAATACCGCTTTTAGGTCACGGGCTGGAGCATGCTGCGGATCCTATTGAGGGCGCATGGACTCTGTGGTCCACCAAAATTAGGTACGTAGGTGTAGGCGCAATGGTGGTCGGAGGGATTTCTTCTATTTTCCGAGTCCGAAAAGGTTTGGTGGATGCAATAAAGGTATTACGTGATAGTCAAACAGGCAGTAAACAGGCTAACACGCCTGTTAATGAGAGAGACATTCCAGCAAAGGCTATTAATATTTTTTCAGCCATTGCGATTGTACTTGTTGCAGGCGTCTATTATTATTTAACTAATAATATCGCTATCACAATGGTAACAACTGTGATTATGATTATTATGGCATTCTTTTTTACTGCTGTCGCTTCTTACATTGTTGGTCTTGTGGGGAACTCTAACTCGCCAGTATCGGGGATGACAATAACAGCAGTGTTGTTCACCGGTGGGCTGCTCTATGTGTTGGGTTTTTCGGGTACAGAGGGCATGGTCGCAACCCTTGGGGTTGCCGCAATTGTATGCTGTGCTGCTTGTACCTCGGGCGATGTATGTAATGATCTAAAAACGGGACAGATCGTTGGAGCCAGTCCCTATAGGCAACAGATAATGCAGATAGCGGGGATTGCTGTTGCCTCTCTTGTAATGGCCCCCATAATGCAACTTCTCCATGAAAATACTCCTGGCGGAATTGGTGGGCGAGAACTGGCAGCTCCTCAGGCTGGTCTCTTTGCAAGCCTTGCTGATGGATTCTTTGGTGCGGGGGTTCTCCCTTGGGACATGGTAGGGATTGGATCAGTGCTGGGGATTTTTCTTCTTATTGGCGACTCATTTTTAGCATCAAAAAATAGCACATTCCGACTTCATTTAATGCCTGTTGCTGTTGGAATGTATCTGCCATTCGGGCTCTCTACTCCTATACTAATAGGAGGGTTGCTTGCTCATCTTATTCTAGTAGAAAATAATTCTGGTGAAGAGCCTGATAGCATATTGCAAAATGGTGTTCTTTTGTCATCCGGCCTAATAGCGGGGGAATCATTAGTGGGTATCTTATTGGCTTTTGTTGCAAGTGCGGGGATACAGAACCTTGGTCTTGGGATTCATCCAGATCTAGTAACTGGACTTACTTTCCTTGCTGCAGCAGGAACTATTTGGTGGTTGTATAATGGTTCAAAATCGAGAAGGTAAAAGAATTATTTTTTATTATTTTTTCGGTAATTCTTATATCCAGGGTCATTAAGAACAAAACCTATTAAATAATGAATAAGCGGACGACTGTCTTTAAGTGTTAACACAAGCTCATCCAGAGTAAACCATTTACACTTTGTTATCCCTTCTTTTTTTTCCGGGACCAGTTTCATTTTAGAATTACCAGAGTATTGAATTAAAAACCAAAATGTTTCTTTCACTACTGTCCTGCCATTTATCTTATTGTGGTGGTGGGTGGGGATAATAGGCTTGATAATATTTAAGTATTTTTTTTTAATCCCTGTCTCTTCGCTGATTTCTCTGATTGCTGTTTTTTTCCTATTGGCACCCTTTTTTAACCTCCCTTTAGGAAATTCCCAGCGACCATTTTTCTTTATGAATAAAATTTTTTTTCCACGGATTACAACGCCACCAGCGGCTTTAACTATGTCGGTCAATTAAGTGCTCCCCTTCAATCGATATAATAATTCATACTGCTCTTTTGTGAGGCCCTTAAACTTTACTTCATCAATCTCAATGTCATACTCGGGGATTTCTTTTGACCATCTTTTATCTTTAAGTGCTTTTTTGCCAGGATAGTTAAAACTGGTCAAAACATAACGCATCGCGTTCAGCCTTGCTATCATTTTATTATCTGAGTTAATGATCACCCAGGGATTTTCACTAGGAGCGCTATTAGAAAAAACCTGTTCCTTGTAGTATGTAAACAGGTCCCATTCTTTGGCCGCATTTATATCGTTAGCACTTAGCTTCCAGTATTTCAGTGGGCTGTTTTGGCGAAAGACAAATCTTTGTTGTTGATTTTCTTTTGATACAGATAGATAAAACTTGATGAGCAAAAGACCATTTTCTATGTGAGCTTTCTCCCAAGTGTTTACCTTTTTCATAAAATATTTATACTGTCTCTCAGTACAATAACCCATTGCAGGCTGAATAAGTCCGCGGGTGTACCAAGATCGATCAAAAAATACGATCTCTCCAGATTTAGGTAACAGCCTATCATAGGTTTTAAACCACATTCTGTTTTGTGAAGCTGTCGGGACGCCAAGCTCAACAACTCTCATTGTTTTGGGAATAAGATTTTCAATAAACCTTTTTATGGTCGCTCCTTTCCCAGCAGCGTCTCTACCTTCAAGCACAATAGCCAGTCTTTGCCCAGAGTCAATGATCCACTCTTGAAATTTTAATAACTCAATCTGAAGCCTTCGTTTTTCTTTCTGGTAACTTTTTAGTGTTAGCTCTTTGTAGCTCGTTCTATTATAAATAATCATGTATTTATTTTTTTTAAATCTAATAATAAATAAAAACAGTCAACATCTTTGCTTTATGTGTCATGCTTTTATTTTTACCAATAAATTATATAACTAAATTTCATTCCTTTTTTTAGATAATCTAGGATAATTAAGCATTATGACAGCAGCTATTGGGGTTATTCAGTTTCCCGGGTCTAACACAGAAAGAGAAACGGGGCTTGCGATTAAACGCTCAAGAATGGATCCTATTGAAGTACTTTGGAATGCAGATCCTGAAAAAGTTGAAAGCTGTGATGGGTACATCATTACAGGTGGTTTCTCCTTCGAGGATAGATCTAGGGCAGGAGTGATCGCCTCACTTGATCCAATAATGGATCTGCTAAAGAAAGAAGCCAAAAAGGGCAAACCTATTTTTGGTATCTGCAATGGCGCACAAATATTAGTGGAATCTGGTTTAGTACCGGGCACAGGAAAAGACCAAACATCAATTGCTCTGACAGATAATAAACGTATTAAGGATGGGCATGTTGTCGGGACAGGATACTATAATGCCTGGGCACATCTATTAGTATCAGTCCCTTCAGAGAGTACAGCGTTTACCCGCCACCTAAACCCCGAAGAAATTCTTTACATTCCATTTGCACATGCAGAAGGAAGATTTATTATTCCAGAAACACTTCTAAACGAACTAATCAAAAATAACCAAACTGTTTTTAGATATTGTGACAAAAGTGGAGAAATATCAAACCAGTTCCCAACAAATCCGAACGGGTCAGACTATAACCTTGCTGCCGTTTCTAACCCAGCGGGAAACGTGCTGGCGATGATGCCGCACCCAGAAAGAACCAACTTTGGCGATAAATTATTTTCCTCTATGAGAGAGTTTATAAAAGACGGTTGCCCAATGATAAACAATAAATTATCATATACACCTCATAAAAATTCAATCGACCATTATAAACCGGATAGTATGGCGTCAGAGTGGGTTATTGATATGGTTATAACAGATAATGAAGCGGCTACGGTACAGAACGCCCTACATAGAATGGGCCTAGAAGCAACTGTCTCTAGACAGCAGCATTGGGAAATCACAACATCAGGAAACTCAAAAAATATTCTAAATAAAATTGAATCAACTGGGGAGCTTTTTAACTCTAACAAAGAATATATAAGCACAATCACTAAAAAAAAGAATGCCACATCTTTTCTAGTAAGACAAAAAGAAGATATGCATAGCCAGGCTAAGTTTGAATCAATCAGAGAACGATTCAGTATTAATGAACTGATTAAACTTAAGCGAGGTGTGGTCTGGAACATCAGTATAAAAAACGCTAACTTTGAATCTGTTTTAAACAGTATCATAGACACAAACATATTTTTTAATCCACTATCGCATGAATGTTTTAGAATCAGTTAATCAGTATAAAGATCGTATTTCGGTTGAGTTAAGCAACACCCTAACAGAGACAGCTCTTGGCTCTATCAAAAAGAAAAAAGGTAAGGTTAGAGATCAGTATGAACTAAATGGCTCCCTGGCCCTAATCACGACAGACAGACAAAGTGCCTTTGATCGTGTCCTTGCTTCAATCCCATTCAAAGGACAAGTCTTAAACCTTGCAAGCGCGTGGTGGTTTGACCAAACAAAACATATCATAGACAACCACGTGGTTAACGTTGCAGACCCTAATGTTATTATCGCTAAAAGGTGTGAAGTCTTTCCCATTGAGTTCGTCGTTCGCGGCTTTATAACTGGAAGCACTAGTACCTCACTCTGGACTGTTTACAATAATGGTGATCGCGAATACTGTGGTAATAAACTTCCTGAAGGATTGAAAAAAAATGAAAAGCTAGAAAGCAATATGCTGACACCGACAACAAAAGAAGAACACCATGACAGGCCAATCTCTCCTGAAGAAATAGTTAGCGAAAACTGGATGACAAAGGAAGACTGGGGCTATTGCAGTCAAAAAGCTCTAGAGCTTTTTGAGTTTGGGCAAAAAAAAGCACGAGAAAATGGTATGATTTTGGTAGATACCAAATATGAAATGGGTAGAGATGAAAATGGGAAAATTCTCCTTATAGATGAGATACACACTCCGGATAGTAGCCGTTACTGGATCACAGACACCTACGAAGAACGTATGTCAAGTGGCCAGGAACCACAGAATATTGATAAAGAGTTTCTAAGGCTGTGGTTTGTTGATAACTGTGACCCATATAATGATAAAGAGCTCCCCCCTGTGCCAGATGATCTTGTTATTGAACTTTCAAGCAGATACATATGTCTCTATGAGACGATAACCGGAAGCGTATTCCCCTTCCCTGATAAGGGGAAGCCTGTACAAGAAAGAATAAACGAAAACCTGAAAGAATATTTATAATGAAAACAGTAATTATTATGGGCTCTACATCCGATGAGCCACACGCAAAAAAAATAACAGACAAGCTTGATGAATATGGTATTACATGGGAACAGCACGCTGCATCGGCACACAAACAGCCACTAAAAGTTTTAGAAATACTGGAGACTAATAAAAACCAGAAAGATATCATCTATATCACCATTGCCGGGAGGTCTAACGCACTATCAGGATTTGTAGCTGCCAATTCTAAATTCCCAACAATTGGGTGTCCTCCTTTTTCTGATAAATCAGACATGCTAGTAAACATTCATTCCACACTTCAAATGCCAAGCCAAACACCCGTACTTACAGTCATAGATCCAGGAAATTGCGCACTGGCCGTAAAAAGAATTTTTGGTGTCTGATCCCTTAAAAAACATTTCTCCCCTTGATGGGAGATACAAAAAAGATACTGAAAAACTTTCAGATTATTTTTCTGAGTCTGCCCTTATCAGATTTAGGATACAAATAGAAATTGAATATCTAATCGCTCTCGCGAACCAAAAACATATAAACGAGCTTGACCCCATATCAAAAACAGACAGGTCAAGACTAAGGAAATTATATAGCTCATTCAGTGTTGAAGACGCCAAAAGAGTTAAAGCAATCGAAACGGCTACTAACCACGATGTAAAAGCTGTGGAGTACTATGTGCGAGAGAGACTGGAAAAAATGAACAAAAAACGTCTGTTTCCATGGATACATTTTGCTTTGACCTCAGAAGATGTAAACAATCTGGCCTACTCGCTTATGTGGCAAAACGCAATAAAAGAAATCTACGATTCAGAACTAAATAAGATTATAATGAAGCTAAAGTCGATAGCAAAACAATTTTCTACTACACCCATGCTTTCTCTAACTCACGGACAATCTGCAACCCCAACAACCTTTGGGAAAGAGCTTGCAGTGTTTATTCAGCGTCTAAAAAGACAGCATAAACAAATGAATAAACATCAGTTGCAAGGAAAGTTTGGAGGAGCCACAGGTACCTGGGCAGCTCATTATGTCGCTTATCCAGAAATAGACTGGCTACAATTCGCAGAAAAATTTATTCTTTCTTTAGGCCTAGAACCCAATCTTGTAACCACACAGATTGAACCACATGATTCGGTTGTTGAGAGCTATCATATGGTTATAAGAATAAACAATATTCTTATTGATTTTTGTAGAGACATTTGGTCCTATATCAGTCGTGGTATAATCCAACAGAAAAAAATTCCCGGAGAAGTAGGTTCTTCTACTATGCCTCACAAAATAAATCCTATTCACTTTGAAAATGCTGAGGGAAACCTAGGGATCGCAACCGCTCTTTTAAACCACCTGTCAAACAAACTGCCAATATCAAGAATGCAGCGCGATCTAACGGACAGTACAACGCTACGAAACCAAGGAGTGGCGATGGGACATAGCTACCTTGCTTGTAAAAATATTCTAAAAGGCCTGAGAAGAATTACTGTAAACAAAACAGAAATGAAAAAAGAACTAAATAATCACTGGGAAGTTTTAGCCGAAGCGGTCCAGACTATTCTTCGCAAATCGGGCTCTGCTAATGCCTATGAACAGCTCAAACAAATGACGCGGGGACATACAGTCACTCAAGAATCATTACTTGATTTTGTTATGCTTCTTCGTCTTCCTGAAGAAGACAAAGAGCGGCTTAAAAACCTAACTCCAGAAGACTATATAGGGATCGCACCCAAATTAGTGAGTATTATATAATGTGTGGTATAGCAGGAATATTTAGTCATAAACAAGTATCGGCAGAGCTATATGACAGCATAATACATCTACAGCACAGGGGTCAGGATGCTGCAGGTATTATGACCTATGATGATCGAATGCATAAAGAAAAAGGCCTGGGACTAGCGAGAGAAATCTTTTCAGAAGATACGATGAAACTACTTACGGGAAATATTGGGATCTCGCACAATCGTTATCCAACACATGGCGGTTTTAGTCATGGAGAGGTACAGCCTTTTTGGACATCTGTTCCATATGGTATCGCCCTAGCTCATAATGGGAACCTAACAAACTATTCTGAGCTGGCTGAATCAGTAACCAAAGAAGAAACTCGATATCTAAATACAACTAGCGATACTGAGGTTCTTCTACATGTCTTTGCAGATGGCCTACATAAAGAAATTCCCCCAAAAAGCAGCGAAGATTTTTTTGAACTTCTCTGTGAAAGCGTAAACAATATTAATAATAAAGTACAGGGAGCTTATTCTGTTGTTAGTATCATTATAGGAAAAGGGCTGGTCGTGTTCAGAGACCCTCATGGAATAAGGCCTCTTGTAAAAGGCGAACGATCTAATGGCAACGGCGGCAAGGATTATATATTTTCATCTGAGAACACTATGTTTTATCCTCTCGGCTATACGCCAACGGGAACCGTCCTTCCTGGTGAATTGATTTATATTGATGAGAGCGGGAAAGTGTTTAGTAGGCGACTTAACAAAAAAAAGTTTAGCCCTTGTATATTTGAATATGTATACTTTTCCAGGCCAGATGCTACACTTAATGATGTAAGCGTATACAGATCAAGACTTCGTATGGGACAAAACCTCGCACAGGCCTGGAAAGAGAAATACCCAAAAAAAACACCTGACATTGTTATCCCGGCCCCCAGTACTGCAAATACAGCTGCTCTCTCATTCGCGAATGAACTTGGAGTCCGATATTCTGAGGGCTTATATAAAAATCATTTTATTGGACGTACATTTATTATGCCTGGGCAGAGTGAAAGAAAAAAGTCAGTAAAGTACAAGCTTGTGCCGCAAGAAACAGAAATAAGAGACAAAAAAGTGTTAATCATGGATGATAGCATAGTTCGTGGAAACACAAGCAAAGAGATTGTGAGAATGTTAAAAGACTTTGGCGCTAGAGAAGTCTACTTTGCTTCTGCCTGCCCACCAGTAAAATTCCCATGTTACTATGGGGTTGATATGCCCACAAAACGTGAGCTCATAGCTGGAAACAAGGATGAAGATGAGATTGAAAAGTTTCTTGGGGTTGACGCTCTGCTATATCAAAATATAGGCGATCTTGTCGAGGCCGTCACCAGAAAGGGAGATCACCATATTGACCGTTCATGCATGGCCTGCCTAGATGGTAACTATATTACCAACGACATCACTGAGGAAAGAATAATAGAAATGGAGTCGATGAGAATCTCCCAAAGAAATGGTAACTAAAATTCTATTGATTGGGTCGGGAGCCCGGGAACATGCTATCGCACGCGCTATATCTCGATCCACGAAAGAAAAAGAGGTTTACTGCCTAGCGACAAACCTAAACCCCGGGATAGCAGATTTATGTAATGAGCTAATTGTTGCTGATATTAATTCTCCTGATGTGGTAAAAGAATATGCCCAAAAACACAGCATAGACTTTGCAATAATTGGGCCAGAAAATCCTTTAGCTAATGGTATTGCAGATGTTTTATCTGATATAGACATTGGATCGATTGGGCCCAAAAAGGATCTTGCTCAGATAGAAACCTCAAAAGCGTTTACTAGAGATTTGTTAACAGAATATAAAATCCCGGGATCCCCAAAGTACAAAACATTTAACTCTATGGAAGGTGTAAAAAACTTTTTAGAGGATCTTGGTGAAAACTACGTTGTAAAGTTTGATGGACTTGCGGGGGGGAAAGGGGTCAAGGTAGCCGGTGACCATTTACGCTCTCACAAAGAAGCAGTGGCCTACTGCGGTGAAATAATTAGTGGTGGTGGAGAGTTCGTGATTGAAAAGAAGCTTATAGGTCAGGAATTTTCTCTAATGAGTTTTTGCGACGGCAAACACTTAAGCCATATGCCAGCGGTGCAAGATCACAAAAGAGCATACGAGGGAGACATGGGTCCTAACACTGGTGGGATGGGAACATACTCTGACTCTGATCACAGCCTCCCTTTTTTAGATAATAATCACATAAGCTCTGCAAAAAAAATAAATGAAAAAACCGCTAGCGCTCTTAAAGATAAGTTTGGGCAAGGCTATAAGGGGATTCTTTATGGCGGATTTATTGCCACCAAAGATGGGGTTCAACTGATAGAGTATAATGCTAGGTTTGGTGATCCCGAGGCAATGAACGTTCTTTCGATACTTGAGACAGACCTGATTGATATTTGCAAAGCAATTTTAAATGAAAGCCTAGATAAGCTAGACATCAGTTTTAGCAATCTAGCGACAGTCTGCAAATATGCTGTTCCTGATGGCTATCCAGAAAACCCAGTAAAAAATAAACAGATTGACATCTCGGGTGTAAGTGATACAGATAAATTATTTCACGCATCGGTTGAGCTAAAAAATAATAAACTGATTGAGGTTGGCAGCCGAACTGTAGCCATTGTAGGTGCCGGGGAAACAATTTGGGAAGCAGAAAAAATAGCTGAAAAAGAAATATCTAAAGTAAGGGGCCCACTTTTTCATCGAAAGGATATTGGTACTACAGAGCTTATACAGAAAAAAATAAATCATATGTATTCCTTAAGATGATAAGTATTGGGGTACTTGGATCTACAAAGGGAACTGATCTACAAGCCATTTTTGATGCCATAAATAATAATATAATTAATGGATCAGTTAAAGTTGTTATCTCCAATCGTAAAAAAGCATTTATCCTTAAAAAAGCGGCGGCTAATGGAGTCGGGACTCACTTTGTGTCTCAGAAAAATAAAACACGCGAAGAATTTGACAGAGAAGTTAGTGCTTTGCTTAAAGATTATGATATTGAGTTAATTCTACTCATAGGTTTTATGAGAATACTCTCAAAAGAGTTTTGTTATGAGTGGCAAGATAAAATACTTAATGTGCACCCCTCTCTTTTGCCTAAATATGCTGGCGGAATGGACACAAACGTTCACCAAGAAGTACTTAATAATGGTGAAACTGAAACAGGTTGTACGATTCACTTTGTAACAGAAGAAGTTGATGGCGGCCCTATCCTAATACAAAAATCATGCCCCGTTGAGTATGATGACACCGTAGAATCATTAAAGAAAAAAGTACAAACCCTTGAGGGGCATGCCTTTGTTGAGGCCATTAACTTAATTACTAGTCGATAATATGTTAAAACCCCAAAAAATAAATAAAAACAAAACTCACATAAAAAGAGCCTTGGTCTCTGTATTTGATAAAACAGGCCTCCCACAACTAGGGAAATCTCTAGAAAAACTAGGCGTAGAAATACTTTCTACTGGGGGTAGTGCGAGAGCACTGCGAGACGAGGGAACAAACGTAACTGATGTCAGTGAATACACAAAGTTTCCTGAGATAATGGATGGAAGGGTAAAAACCATTAACCCTTTGGTTGAAGGCGGAATCCTTGGACTTAGAGATAGGCATAGTAAAGACGCAAAAAACAATAATATTGAGTGGATCGATCTTGTGGTCTGTAATCTCTACCCGTTCTCTGATACAATAACGCGTGAGGACTGCGACCTTGCACTGGCCTTAGAAAATATAGATATCGGTGGGCCAACCATGATCAGAAGTGCAGCAAAAAATGTTGGCTGGGTTGCCGTTATTGTAGATCCAAATGATTATAATAATATTATCAAAGAACTAAGGGACAACAGTGGAATTAGTTATGATACCCGTGCAAATCTTTCCTCAAAAGCATTTGGCCATACCGCTCATTATGATACTATTATTCATAATTATCTAAAAGAAACCCCGCTGTCAAATGATTTTAGTTTGACCTACAAAAAACACTCTGAAATGCGTTATGGGGAAAACCCGCATCAATCAGCCGCTGCCTTTCAGGTTCCTGGTGATAATTCAAATAGCATTCTAAACGCGAAAATTCATCAAGGAAAAAAGCTCTCTTATAATAATATTATGGACGCAGACGCCGCGCTTGCATGCCTCAAAGAATTTAGCACCCCAGCCTGTGTGGTGGTTAAACATGCAAATCCTTGTGGCGTGGCTATAGGACAAAACATGCTTGATGTGTATACCAGAGCATTTTCTGCTGACAGCTTGTCTGTATTCGGTGGAATAATAGCAATGAACGAAGAGTGCGATCAATCTGTTGCCCAAGAAATTTCAAAAATATTTGTGGAAATTGTTTTAGCACCCTCTTTTACTGATGATGCTTTAGCTATTTTTTCAAAAAAGAAAAGTCTCCGTGTTCTAAGTTTCGGAAAAATTTTACCAAGAGAAAAACTATTAGAAGTCAGAAACATCGTCGGTGGAATCATTGTCCAGGAGACCGACACTAGTGTGGTTACAAAAGATAATTTAAATACCGTAACAAAAGTGGAGCCCTCTGAATCCGATATAGATACTATGCTTTTTGGATGGAAAGTATTAAAACATGTTAAGTCTAATGGAATACTAATCGTAAAAAATAATACAACAGTTGGCGTAGGTGCTGGACAAGTAAGCCGCGTCGACTCAGTAGATATAGCGATGAAAAAATCTGGACAAGCTATTAAAGATTCCATTCTTTGTTCTGATGCTTTTTTCCCTTTTAGAGATAGTATAGATAAAATTTCCGGCAGCGGAATAAAAGCTGTTATCCAGCCTGGTGGTTCTGTGCGAGATAAGGAAGTAATTTCTGCCTGTAACGAACATGGGATATCTATGGTTTTTACCGGGCAAAGGTGTTTTAAACATTGATTGTTATAAATCTAGATCAGAATGTACTTTCCACTGATATTTAGTTATGAGTGACACTGAAAATATAAAAATTGGTAAAAATGTTATTCAAATTGAGGCTCAGGCTGTGTTGGCTATTGCGGATAGAATTAACGAACAGTTTGAGACAGCAGTCAAGACCATCCTCGACTGTAAGGGTCGTTTAATTGTTTTAGGGATAGGGAAGTCTGGTTTAATATCACAAAAAATTGCTTCAACAATGGCCTCTACAGGGACCCCCGCTCACTTTGTTCATCCGGGAGACGCGTTTCATGGTGACCTGGGTATGATCACAAAGGAGGATGTAATCTTAATGATTAGTAATAGTGGAGAAACACATGAGCTTGTTCAAATCATACCAGCCATTAGAAAAAAAGGTGTCCCTATCATTGGTATGATTGGAAGAGAAAAGTCAACTTTATATAATGGTGTTGATGTTATCCTTGATACTTCAGTAGAGAAAGAGGCCTGCACACTAGACCTTGCGCCGACAGCCAGTACAACCGCTACATTAGCAATGGGAGACGCACTGGCGGTTGCCCTCTTGGAAAGTAGGGGGTTTAACGCTCAAGATTTTGCAGAGCTACACCCAGGAGGATCACTAGGCAAAAAATTATTACTTACACTCGACCAGTTGGTACATACTGGGAATGAGGTTCCCTTCGTTCATACAGAAACAAGCGTAAAAGATGCATTGCTAACTATATCAGATAAAGGTCTGGGCGTGACTGGCGTGTTAGACAATGAAGATAACCTAATAGGCATAATTACAGATGGGGATATTCGCAGAGGCCTGGAAAAAGGTGGTGACAATATTTTCAACCAGACTGCCGAGTTTTTAATGTCAAAAAAACCGATATCAATTGCAAGCGATACTCTTGCTATCGCAGCACTAGAGCTAATGGAAAAATTTAATATTACTAGCCTATTTGTATATTCTTCTCCCGACCTAAGTAAACCCGATGGTATTGTTCATATTCATGATATATTAAAAACCGGGGTCCAATAATTTTACGCAATCCTAACAAAAAACTGATTTTTGGTTTTTAATATATTATCCCAACAAAAGGATTAATGAATAACGACACACTAAAAATTCTGGCTAAAACAGTTGGAATTATTTCTGCCCTATATATGTTTCTCATAGGCATAGCAGGAATGTCTTCTGCAATAAAACACATGGGTGCTGAATTTGCTGAGACAGTGATTACTACAACCAGCGATCCTTTTATTGCTCTGTTTATTGGAATTTTTGCAACAGTATTGTTTCAAAGTTCATCCACAACCACTTCTTTAATTGTCGGGATGGTAAGCAGTGGAAGCCTTACTATTGCTGGCTCTATCCCGATGATTATGGGTGCAAATATTGGGACCACCGTAACAAACACAATAGTCTCAATTGGACATATTAACAAAGGAACTGAGTTTAGGCGTGCATTTGCAGCATCAACCGTACATGATTTTTTTAATATATTAGCCGTAATAATCATTTTCCCGATTGAAATATTTTTTCATCCCCTGCAGAAAACATCTGAATGGTTTGCACTACAACTATTTGGGAGAATAGAAAACATTGAGGTGCTTCAGGCAAAAAGTCCAATAAAGGTTGCTGTAAAAGCAGGTGCTGAGTTTATCCAAAAATTTACTTTTGATAATGATGTGGTCTACCTCATTCTAAGTGTGTGCATTACTTTTTTAATGCTTTATAGTATTGTAAAGCTTCTTAGAAGCCTGGTACTGAAAAAAATCGAAGGTTTTTTTGATCAATACATCTTTAATACGGCTATGAAGGCAATGCTTTTTGGTGTAATCATAACAATCATGGTACAGAGCTCTTCAATTACCACCTCTTTAGTCGTTCCACTAGCAG
>Ga0209445_1000435_pt1 | contig 23783 bp, 19 predicted proteins | sample MarorgKNORR_S2LV_4_FD_188223 | JGI IMG/M metagenome (GOLD analysis project Ga0209445, IMG submission 188223) | Marine microbial communities from the Southern Atlantic Ocean, analyzing organic carbon cycling - NADW_A/KNORR_S2/LV (SPAdes) (version 2) | ecosystem: Environmental > Aquatic > Marine >... | reverse complement strand
TGAGCGTCTCGCCGCCGGAGCCCTGGATCCGCTTCACGGCCTCAGCGGCCTCGTCCTTGGCGCGCTCTGCCTTGGCGAGACGCTTTGCAGCAGCCGCTGCCTGCTTCTCGGCCTCGTCGCGCCGGTTGAACAGCATCAGGGCCTTCTGGGTGTCCTCGTCGATGTCGACCATGCCCCCATGATCGCCCGTCCGGACCCGGGTCACACCCCTCGCGGCAAAAGGTTCCGGATCGGGCTCCTGATCAGTCGACGCTCCTAGAGCAGGGGTCGCACCTGTTCGCCGAAGGCAGCCAGCTGGTCGAGGTACTCGTCGAGGGTCCGGCCGCGGAACTTGAGGTGGAACACGTTGGCGCCGACGGCCCGGTCCTCGCGCAACGACTCGGCGATTTTCTCGGGGTCCCCGGTCAGCCAGGCCGGTGGCAGGTCGTCGGGCGGTTCACCGATGTGTGTCCAGCCGGGCATGATCCCGATGTCGAACGAGGCGTCGCCCCGGCCGGCCTCGTCGGCGGCACGGTGGATCGTGTCGATGATCTCCGGGTAGGAGTCGCGCTGGGCGCCCATGGGGATGTAGCCGTCGCCCCGTCGGCCGCAGCGCTTCCAGGCGGCGGCACCTGCGCCGCCCACCCAGATCGGGAGGCCACCGCTCGGCGGTCCTGGTGATACCCCGACATCTGCGTACGAGAAGTGGCCGCCCTCATGGCTCACGTACGTGTCGGTCCAGGCTCCGCGGACGGCATCGATGCACTCGTCGAGGATCCTCCCCCGCTGGTGGTAGTCGATGCCCATGGCCTCGAACTCCGCTTCGACGTGGCCAGCGCCCACGCCGAGGATCACCCGACCGTCGGTGAGGTGCGACAGCGTGCCGAACGAGCTGGCGGTGAGCAGCGGGTGGCGGTAGGCGGCGATCCACACGACCGACAGCAGGCGGATCGACTCGGTCTGGGCGCCCAGCCAGGCCAGCGTCGCCACCGGGTCGTACCAGGTGGTTCGCATGTGGGCGGCGTAGTCGTTGTCGGGGATTGCCACGTGGTCGCAGACGCCTACGAAGTCGAGGCCGGCCGCCTCGGCCGCCCGGGCGACGGTGGCCAGGTCGCCGGCGGTGGCGTCGTCCTCCCAGGGGTCGACGAGGGTGCGAGTCAGGGTCTGGATGGGGAGTTGGATGCCGTAGAGCGCTCCACCCTCGGGGACCAGGTTGGCCATCGGAAACCTCCGTGTTCGTACCCGGCTCAGGATGGCACGTCGGACCGGCGCTGGTTCAGTCGGCGTCCGGCCTGCCGAGGCTGGTGACCTGTGCCGTCAGCAGGGCCTCGACCTCGGCGACGGCGGCATCGAGGTCGTCGACCCGGCGCTCGACGGCCGGGGTGCCGTCGGGCCCACCCACGAAGCAGAAGATCATGCGGTGGACGGGCTGGCCGGTTGCCCGACCGAGGGCGAGGGCGTAGGCGGCGCCCTGGTGCCGGTAGCGGGCGACCTTGGCATCGAGGTCGGCATCGTCGGTGAAGGCGTCGGTCTTGTAGTCGAGGACCGTGAAGCCGTCGACGCCGTCTTCGGTCGAGCGCCACGCCAGGTCGAGGTAGCCCTCGAGGAGCACGTCGTCGGTTGCGGGTACGGCCACGTAGAGCTCGCGCCAGTGCTCGGCAACTGCAGCGGCCCGTACCGAGGGTGCGGCAAGAGCGGCGGCGACCTTGGCGACGACGGCATCGGGATCGACGTCCTCGGCTGCCGCGGCCGCACGTCCGTCGGCGCTGCCGTCACCTGCCAAGTCGGTGACCTCGAGGGCCTGGTGCACGGCCCGCCCGATCGCCGGGCCGTGCCGTCCGGCCTCGCCGTGCCACCGGCGCTCGGCCTCGTCGTCCGGTTCGGCGCCGTCGGCCGCCAACGACGTGGCCGAGACGGTGCGCCGCCTCTCGCCGCCGGCCCGGGCGTCGGCGATCTCGGCGGACCAAGTCGCCTCGTCGGGGATCGGCGTGGTGCCGGGTGGGAGCAGCGCCGGCAGTGGTAGCACGGTCGGCTCGAGCACCACGTGCGTGTCGAGGTCGGCCGAGGCGGTGGCGAGGATCTCGGCGTTGGTCACCGTGGAGGTGTGGTCGGGCTCCTTGACTGGCGTGTTGCGGTGCAGGGCAAGGACCAGGTGGTCGCGGGCACGGGTGGCAGCGACATAGAGGAGGCGCAGTCGCTCGAGGTGGTCGGCATCGCGCAGGGCGTCGACGTGGGTCCGATGGGCGGCGTTCGCCAGCTTCTTGGTGAGCGCCACGGCGATGCCGCCCTCCTCGGGGAAGTGGACGGCCATTCCGCCACTCATGCGCTTGCTGCCGAGGTCGGCGAGGACGCAGATCGGAAACTCGAGGCCCTTGGCGCCATGCATCGTGAGGATGCGTACGGCGTTGTCATCGGGTTCCGGCGGTACGACCTCGTCGACTCGGACGTCGTCCGCCGCATGGAGGCGGCACCAGGCCAGGAACGATCGGAGGTCGCTGCCCCGCGTCTCGCCGAAGGCCCGTGCCGTGTCGAGGAACGTGCGGATGCGTCGCCATGCGTCGCGGGGCCGTGGTGAGCAGAGCGCCAACTCCATGGCGCGACGGTCGCGCACAAGGTGCTCGACCAGGTCGGCGGCCCCCTCCCAGGGCCGTCGGGCGTGCATGGCCGCCATCCAGGCGATGCCCTCGAGTACCGGGTGGTCGTCGGAGAGACCAGAGGAGCCGGGGTCCTGGTGGTTCCAGCGCCCACCTGCCGAGGCGAACTCGAACAGGTCGTCGTCGCCGCAGCCGAAGAGGGGCGAGCGCAGTGCCGTGGCCAGGGCCAGTTCGTCCGTGGGGTCGTCGACGGCCCGGAGGGTGGTGAGGAGGTCGCGGACCTCGTCGGTGGCCAGGGGGTTGAAGCCCGCTTCGATGCGGTAGGGGATCCCGGCATCGGTGAGTGCGGCGGCCAGGGCGTCGACCGGGGTGCGACTGCGGACGAGGATGGCGATGTCGCCGGGTTCGCAGGGACGCCAGTCACCGCCCCGGGGTCCGCCGTCGGGGGCCGGCAGGTGTTCGTCGAAGATCGTCCAACGTTCGGCAAGCGCGGTGCTCACGGCTGCGGCGACATCGGCAGACGACTTGGCACGGAGGTCGTCGGCACCGAGCTTCTCCGAATCGTCGGTGCCGAGCAGCACCACCGGGGGACCGGTGGAACCGTCGACCCGGGCGGGAACCAGCGGCGTGTACTCGGGTTGTTTCCGGTGCCGATGGTCGATGAGGCGTTCGAACACGGCGTTTACCCAGCCGAGGATGGGTCCGGTGGTCCGGAAGTTCTGCTCTAGGTGCACGGCGTCGTCGCCGAAGGCCTCGCGGGCGTCGAGGTAGACGGCCATGTCGGCCCGTCGGAATCCGTAGATCGACTGCTTCGGGTCACCGACGAAGAACAGCGACCCGGGCCGGGGGCGCAGTCGGCGCCAGTCGTCGGTGACGGTGTCGGGGTCGGCGATGAGGGCCGCCAACTCGATCTGGAGCGGGTCGGTGTCCTGGAACTCGTCGAGCAGGAGGCAGCGGTAGTGGTCGGCGAGAGCGGAGCGCACGGCGAGCCCATGGTTCGACTCGGTCAGGACGCGCCGAGCCAGGACCAGCAGGTCGTGGAAGCCGAGCTGCCCCTGCCGTCGCCGCTTTTCGGCGGCTTCGACCGTACCGCGGCCCACGACCTCTACCAGGCGGTCGATGACCTCGTCGTTGAGCCGTTGCACCTCGGCTTCGATGTGGTCGTCGGCGGCCCAGAGTTGGTCGCGCACCTCATCGATGGGGACGCTGCCCGCCCAGTTCTTGTTGTTGCCGACCTTCTGCCGGCTGGTGACGTCCTTGCGGTCTCCGAGGACCCGGACCACGGAAAGGGGGTCGCCGTCGGCTTCTTCGAGTCGGTCGGCGAACGCCTCGACCCGGTCGAGGCGATCGAGCATGGTGTCGGATTCGGCGGTGCAGCGTTCGCGCAGTTCGACCACCTCACGCAGGTCGGCGAGCAACGGCCCGATGTCGATCGGCCGGGGATCGGGCGTGGACACCAGCCGGTCATCGACGAGGTCCCAGTTGTCGTCGAGCCGGTGGGCCATGTCGCGGAGGTGGCGGAGGCTGATGCCGAGTTCGAAGGCGACCAGCACCGTTAGGGCGTGCCGTGGGTCGCTGAGCAGCGTGTCGACGACTCCGGCCCAGCGCTCGTCGAAGTCGACCAGCGACGACACCTCGTCCATGACCTCGACCGCCGGCGGCAGCCCGGCTTCGATGGGGTGCTCGACGAGGATCCGCTGGGCGAAGGCGTGGAGGGTGCACAGCGCAGCGCCGTCGAGTTCCACGAGCGCCCGGCCGGCGACATCGGCCTCGGCGCCCTTGGCGGTGGCCATCGCCTCGAGGCGGCGGCGGACCCGGTCACGGAGTTCGGTGGCCGCCCGGTCGGTGAATGTGATGGCGGCGATGTGCTCGACGGACACGCCTGAGACCACGAGGGACACGATGCGGTCGACGAGGGCGCTGGTCTTGCCGGTTCCGGCACCGGCCTCGACGAACAGGGTCGTCTCGAGGTCGCCGACGATGCGGTCACGCGCCGGCTGGTCGATGGGCACGGTCGGCTCAGGCACCGGAGCCTCCGAGGTCGATGACGGCGATCGGACCGTCGTCGGGCAGGTCGCCGATGAGGCGGCGGTAGTCGTCGAGTCGGGGGTCGAGGCGCTTGCGGTCCCAGAGGTCGGTGCGGGACTTCGTGCCCAGGTCGTCGGGGTCGCAGTAGTCGCACCCGATGCCGTACGAGGACTTTGGTGGGCGGGCGGGGAAGAGTCCCCGTTCGATGCCGTCCACGATCGTGGTCAGGACGAGGTCGAACCGTTCGAGCACGGGGTCCGACAACGGGTGCCCGACGACCCGGCCGCCGTCGGTGAGGAACCAGTAGCGGGCCTCGACATCGGCGTCCGGTGTTGCCAGGAGTTCTCGGGCTGCGAGCCCGTAGAGCGGCAGCTGGAGGTACTGGCCGTTGGCATCGGGTGAGTCCTCGGTGACCTTGTTGTAGTACTGCTTCTTCCCGGTCTTGAAGTCGGTGACGACCAGCCCGCCGCCGACGGCTTGGTCGACGCGGTCGATGCTCCCGCGGAAGTGGAGCGTGCGGCCGTCTGAGAGGTGGAGGACGAAGGGCTCGGCGCCGTCGAAGCCGAACGCCATCTCGGCGGCGATCGGGGTGAGGAGGTCGTCGCTGCGGCGTTCGTCGTCGTGGAGGAGGAACTCCTGGAGGGCTCGCCGAAGGCGACCGCCGTCGCGCTGCCACAGCAGGGGTCGTCCTGTGAGGCCACGGGACTCGACCAGGGCGAACTTCTCGTCGCAGATGCGGTCGAGGCGTTGGTGGTGGGCGGGCCCCCAGGGCACGTCGGGGGAGGGCAGGTCGTCAGCCTCGATCGACTCGGTGAGGAAATGGTCGAGGATCTCGTGGGCGAGGGACCCGCGCGCCAGGGGCGTGATGCTGTCCTCGTCGGCGGGCTCGTCGAGGGACCCGACTCCGAGGACGTACCGCATGAAGTAGGCGTGCGGGCACCTGACCCAGTTCTCGAGCCGGGTGGCGGAGAGGATGGTGTGGCCGTCGGCGGGCGAGGGGAGTTCGACGCCGTCGAGCAGGCCGTCGAAGCGGGTCAGTTCCGGATCCTCGCGTCCCCGGACGAGGGCGATGCCGCGGTCGAGCACCGCGTCGGTTAGTCGTCGGTCGCTCACATCAGGGAGGAGGCCCCGGTGACGGTCGCGGAGGAGTTCGGCGAGTGCGTACTCGTGGTGGTCGGCCGGATGGTCGAGATGTTCGAGTGACTGGGCGAAGGACGACGAGGTGGCGAACCAGTCGGCTTCGAGGGCTTCGAGTTGGGCCGGGTTGGGTCGTTCGCCGAGTTCGGCCTGGACCTGGTCGAGCAGCCATCGGGATGGCACGGCCTCGGTCCTGGAGCCGAGGTCGCCACGGGGGAACACCAGCACCCGATCGGTCGCACCGGCGGCGAACGTGGCGAGGAGGCTGCGGTGGAGGTCGGCCTGGCGTTCGGCTCGCAGGGTGAGCGCCCCGTCGAGGGTGCGGCGGACGGTGTCGGCCAGCAGTGGGTCATCGCGTCGGCGGGGCGGAGTGACCCCCTCGGCGAGGCCGACGACGACCACCCGGTCGAAGTCGAGTCCGGCGGTGGCCCCGAAGCCGCCGACGAACACGCCGTTTCCGAACCGGCCCTCGCGGTCGACCTCGCGGTCGAGTCCGTCGGCAACGGCCCGTCGGAAGTTGGCAAGGCCCGGAGCGGCCTCGATCGTTCCGAGGCCGGCCAGGTTGCGGAGCAGGTCGCCGACACGGGTGTGGGCGTCGGCCTCCTCGGGTGGCCAGTCGACACGGTCGGCCGGCGACCCCAGGTAGCGCTCGAGGAGTTCGGCGGCCCATCGGGTCAGCGCCGGCCAGTTGGTGGGGCGTTGCTCGGGATCGAGGTCGTCGGCGAGGCGCTGGACGAACGCCAGCAGGTCGTCGGCCCGGGCCCTGCGCTCACGGGGCCCCCGCAACCGGGATTCGTCGGCGCCCTCGGCCTCGAGTTCGGCGAGTCGGACGTCCTGGTCGGCGGCGTACCGCTCAAGTCGTTCCTGCCACTGCGAGATCCCGGCGGCGACACTGGCCTCGCGGGACAGCCGCTCCCAGGCGGTGACCGGCACGGGTCGACCGTCGATGCCGAGGATGGCCCCCGAGGACAGCACCGCCATGACGGCGGTCCGGGCGAGGTCATGGTCGGGGAGGGCGAGCAGTGCCAGCAGGGTGCGCCCGGTGAGGGACTCTCCCAGTCGCCGGCCGGCTACGCCGTTGAACGGAACATCGGCAGCGGCGAGGTGCTGGTGGAGCAGTCGGGCGTAGCGGTCGTTGCCCGGGTGGGCGATCGCCATGCGATTGAACGCGATGCCGGCCCTCGCCCCGGCGAGCACCTCGCGAACCGCCAGCCGTGCCTCTTCGTCGGGGTCGGCGACCGAGCGCACCAGCAGGTGTGACGCAGTCACTGCAGGTGGTTCGGTGGGGAGTGTGCCGCCCAGTCGCCCGACCAGGTGGCGCAGGGGCGCATCGGCCTCGGCGTCGCCGGTGTGGGCGACGACGACGGCGACCGGGCCATTGGCCGCCAGTGCCTCGACGAGTGCGAGGCCCGACGCCGGGAGTCGGTCGGGGAGGTGGAGCACGACAGCGCCCAGCCCGTCGAGCAGGGGGTGACCGGCGGCGACGGTGGCTGCAGCAGCCCGGTGCAGGTCGACCTCGTCGACGTAGCGGTCGGCCAGGCGGTCGTGGACTTCTCGATGCAGCCGCACCACCTCGGTGGCCCGCGGACCGGTGTCGGCCAGTGCCGTGAGGGCGTGGTCGTCGAGTTCGCGTAACTCGCGGTGGACCCGGACCAGCGCCCGCTCGGTGGCGGGATGGCGGGCGACCGGCCGCAGGAGGTCGGCCGACGCCGCGAGGACGGACCGCACTGCAGCACCCACGACGGGGTCGGTGACGCGGCGGCGCTCGCCGGGAAGCGAGGGCCCGGCCAGCAGGCGGGCCAGGCCCAGGACGGTCTCGAAGCGGACTGCGGCCAGCCCGGCGGGCGAGCCGGCGGCCAGCGTGCGCCGAGCGGAGACGCCCACGAGGTTCGACGGCACCACCACGGTGACGGGAGCCAGCGGGTCCCCGCCCTTGGCCATTGTGATGGCTTCGGCAAGTGCGGCGGTGGCGTGTGCCCCGTAGGCGGTGAAGGTGAAGGTCGTCTTCATGTCGGACCAAAGAGTAGGCGCCCCGTGTGACGGCCCACCCGGGTCGCACCCGCCTCGGTCCCACCCGACGTCCGGCGGTACGGTCCGGCATCATGAGCGATGACACCTCCGCCCCCGAACCGACGCTGACCGAGTACCCGGGCCACTGGGCCGCCGAGGACCCCGGCCGTCCCGCCATCGTCATGGCCGGTTCCGGCGAGACGATGACCTTCGGCGAACTCCACGAGCAGGCCTGTCGTATTGCCAACCTGTTCCACAGCCTCGGGCTGGGCTTCGGCGACCACATCGCCTTCTGCCTCGAGAACCGGATCGAGTTCCTGCCGCTGGCCTGGGGCGCCCACTACGCCGGCCTCCGCTACACGGCGGTTTCATCCCGGCTGACCGCTGAAGAGCTGGCCTACATCGTCGATGACTGCGGCGCCCGCGTGTTCGTCACCTCCCCCTACAAGGAGGACGTGCTGGCCGAGGTCACCGCTGCAACGCCGAACGTCGAGGTCCGCTTCTCGATCGGCGGTGAACTGCCCGACCACGCCCCCTTCGAGGACGCCGTCGCCGCCCAGTCCTCCGAGGCCGATCCCGACTGGGTGAGCGGCACCGACATGCTCTACTCGTCGGGCACCACCGGCCGGCCGAAGGGGGTCAAGCGGACGCTGGTCCCCGAGCCGCTCGGCACGGCCGGATCCATCTCGGCGATGGCGCAGTTCCTGTTCGGCTCGCAGCCGGGAGGCACCTACCTCTCGCCGGCGCCGCTGTACCACTCGGCGCCGCTGCGCTTCTGCATGGGGTACCTGGGCCTCGGCACCACCATCATCGTGATGGAGAAGTTCGACCCCGAGCAGTCCCTGGCCCTGATCGAGAGCCACGGCGTCACCGACAGCCAGTGGGTGCCCACCATGTTCGTGCGGATGCTCAAGCTCGACGAAGAGGTCCGCTCCCGGTACGACGTGTCGACGCTGCGGGCCGCCATCCACGCCGCCGCCCCCTGCCCGGTCGAGGTGAAGCGCCGGATGATCGACTGGTGGGGACCCGTGATCTACGAGTACTACGCCGGCACCGAGGGCACCGGTCTCACGTTCACGAACTCCGAGGACTGGCTGGCCCACCCGGGCACGGTCGGAAAGGCGCTGATGGGCGAGGTCGTCATCGTCGACGACGAGGGCAACGAACTCCCGGCCGACGAGGAGGGCAGCATCTACTTCCGCTCGGACATCAAGGTCGAGTACCACAACGACCCGGAGAAGACGGCCGCCGCCCGCCTGGGCGAGGACCTCTCGACCCTCGGCGACGTGGGCCGGCTCGACGAGGACGGGTTCCTCTACCTCACGGACCGCAAGGCGTACATGATCATCTCGGGTGGGGTGAACATCTATCCCCAGGAGACCGAGAACGTCCTCACGATGCACCCCTCGGTGTTCGACGTGGCGGTGTTCGGCGTGCCCAACGACGACTTCGGCGAGGAGGTCAAGGCGGTGGTCCAGCCGGCCGACGGCGCCGTCCCCGGCCCCGAGCTCGAACGCGAGTTGATCGCCTACTGCCGGTCGCACCTCGCCGACGTGAAGTGCCCCCGCAGCGTCGACTTCCGCGACGAACTGCCCCGCCACCCCACCGGCAAGCTCTACAAGCGCCTCCTCAAGGACGAGTACTGGCAGGACCGCAACGCCAACATCTGACCGGGTGTCGCTGCTACGTTGCCGCTCTCTGCAGAGGTTCTGAACGGCACGGGGGTCCGATGGGCATCGCCGAACTCGTCACCGACGAGCTGGTCGCCGCCTACTCGCGTGACGGCGCCGTCCGCCTGCGGCAGGCATTCGGACCCGAGTGGATCGCCACGCTGACGGCCGGCATCGAGCGCAACATTGCTGAGCCGTCTGACCGGGGCCGCTTCTGGGACCGGGACGCCGACGGGCGCACCACCTTCTACGACAGCCAGTCGTGGCTGCACACCCCGGAGTACCGCGACTTCGCCTTCCGCTCCGACGTGGCCGAGATCGCCGGGCGACTCATGGAGGTCGAGGCCGTCAACTTCTTCTTCGACGCCGTGTTCGTGCGCTCCGCCGGGACGCAGTTCCGCACGCCGTTCCACCAGGACGAGCCGTACTGGTCGGTCGAGGGGTTCGACGCCTGCTCGGCTTGGATGCCGCTGGTGCCCGTCGAGCGGGCCAGCACCCTCGAGTTCGTGGCCGGGTCGCACCGCTGGACGCAGAAGTTCCGCCAGGAGAACTTCGGGGCCCTCACCGGCGACGACCGGGACAGGGTGGAGTTCGACGACGGCACCGTGTCGTTCCCCGACATCGAGGGCAACCGGGACGCCTACGAGATCCTCGGATGGGCCATGGAGCCCGGTGACGTGTTGGTGTTCAACGCCCGGATCATCCATGGCGGGTCCGGCAACCTGGCCCCCGACCGGGACCTGAAGGTGTTCAACACGCAGTGGCTGGGCGACGACGTGCGGGTGCTGTTCCGCCCCGAGGGCATGGACCCCGACAACACGGCCGTCATGACCGAGGTGGGCCTGTCATCGGGCGACCGGATCGGCACCGACCTCTACCCGGAACTCTGGCGCCGGGAACCCATCCCGGCCTGAGGGCTGCCTGGTCAGCCGGCTTCGGAGTGGGTGACGGGCTGTTCGCCCATCCACTCGCGGAGCGTGTTCTTGAGCTTGGTCTGCTGGATGAACAGGTCGTGCTCGGGGCCGGCGTCGGTGGCCGCCTGTGGGGCCTTGAGGTAGAAGGACAGCCACTCCTGCACGCCGGCCTGTCCGGCCCGGTGGGCCAGGTCAAGGAACAGCGCCAGGTCCAGCACGATCGGGGCGGCGAGGATCGAGTCGCGGCATAGGAAGTCGACCTTGATCTGCATCGGGTAGCCCATCCATCCGAAGATGTCGATGGCGTCCCACCCCTCCTTGTTGTCGCCACGGGGTGGGTAGTAGTTGATGCGCACGACGTGGTCGATGTTGCCGTACAGGTCGGGGTACGACTCGGGCTGCAGGATCGTGTCGAGCACGCCGAGCTTCGAGACCTCCTTGGTCTTGAAGTTCTCGGGGTCGTCGAGCACCTCGCCGTCGCGGTTGCCGAGGATGTTGGTCGAGTACCAGCCGCGCAGTCCGAGCATCCGGGCCTTGAAGCCGGGCGCCAGCATCGTCTTCATGAGGGTCTGGCCGGTCTTGAAGTCCTTGCCGGCGATCGGCACGCCGAGGGTCGTGGCCAACTCGATCATGCACGGCAGGTCGACCGACAGGTTGGGGGCGCCGTTGGCGAACGGCACGTTGCTCATGAGGGCGGCGTATACGTAGATCTGGCTGGGCGAGATGTTCTCGTCGTCGGCGTGCAGGCCGGCCTCGAACGCCTGGACGGTGTCGTGGACGGCGCTGGGCTCCTGGTAGGCCTCGGTCGAGCCACACCACACCATGACCAGTCGGTCGCACTCGTTCTCGATGCGGAACCGCTCGATGTCGGCGATCAGCGCCTGGGCCTGCTCCCACTTGGAGGCGATCTGCTTGACGCGAACGCCGTCGAGCCTCTTGACCCAGCGCTGGTCGAACACGGCGTCCATGGCAACGATGCCCTCGAGTTCGGCCGACAGGGGGGCGAGGTCGCGTTCCTCGAGCACGCCGCAGGTGCGGGCGGCCTCGAGGACGTTGGCCGAGATCGGATCCCACCCGCCGAAGACGAGGTCGTCGAGGTCGGCGAGGGGGACGAACTCGCGGATCAGCGGGTTGCGGTCCTCGTCGCGGCCGCCGAGGCGGATGTGCGCCATCTGGCTGACCGAGCCGATCGGGGCGGTGAGTCCCTTGCGGGCGGCGACCACGCCGGCAATGAAGGTCGACGCAACGGCGCCGAGGCCGGGGGTGAGGACCCCGAGGCGGCCGGTGGCGGGCGCGATGTGGCGCGGGGATGAGGGAGCAGCGGTTTCAGGCATCTTCAGAGACTAAGGGATGGCGAAGCATTGCTGACTATGATTCAGAAACACTGAATCAATCTGAAGGCGAACCACATGGCCACTCGACGCGATCTCCCCGTGCTCCCCAACCTCACCGTCCAGCAACTCGAGTACCTCGTGGCTGCCGCCGACGCCTCCACCCGGGCGGCTGCCGCCGCCGGCCTCGGCGTCAGCCCGTCGGCCCTCACCCAGGGCCTGGCCGCACTCGAACGCCGCGTGGGCCTGCCGCTGTTCGAGCGCCGCGGCCGTCAGACCCTCCTGCGCCCCGACGCCGCCGAGGTGCTCGCCCACGCCCGCCGGGTCGTCGCCGCGACCGGCGACCTGGCCCGCTGGGCCGGGGCCCGCCGCGCCGGCACCTCCGGCAGCGTGCGCCTCGGCGCCATCGACGCCGTCGCCGTCCACCACCGGGCAGCCGCCATCCGGGCCTTCCGCACCGGCCACCCCGACGTCGACTTCCACCTCACCGTGGCCCCCTCGGGCCCGCTGCTCGAATCGCTCGTGCGCGGCGACCTCGACGTGGCCGTCCTCGTCCAGCCGGCCGAAACCCCTTCCGGCATCGTCGCCGAACCGCTGCTCGACGAACCCCTCCTCGTCTACACCCCCGACGACGCCCACGTCGGTGCCCCGGCCACCTGGGGTCCCTGGGTGGCGTTCCCGTCCGGCTCGCACACCCGCAGCGTCATCGCCACGGCGCTGGCCAGCGCCGGAGCCCGCTTCGAGGTGGTTGCCGAGTCGAACCAGCCCGAGGTGCTGCGGGAGATGGTGCGCCTCGGACTCGGATGGGCGGTGTTGCCGGCCATCCAGGCCGAGCCCGGCGCCGAGCCGCTCGCCCCAGCCCGACCCGAGCCGCTCGCCGTCCGACGCCTGGTGCTCGCCCAACGGGCCGACGTCCCGCCCGACGCCGCCGTCGATGCCCTGGCCGAGGCGTTGCGATCCGACATCGCCGCCCCGTCGCGCGCCACCATCGGCCGCTAGCCTCTCGACACCCGATCGACCATGAGAATTGAGCGCCCCGATGCCCTGGCCCTCCTCCCGCGACGACGAGCTGTTCGGTTACGTCGGCGACGAACTCGAGCGACAGAACACCACCCTCCAGCTCATCGCCTCTGAGAACTTCGCCTCGCCGGCGGTGCTCGAGGCCTCGGGCTCGGTACTCACCAACAAGTACGCCGAGGGATATCCCGGCAAGCGCTACTACGGCGGCAACGCCCACGTCGACGAGGTTGAGGACCTCGCCCGTGAGCGGGTCAAGGCCCTGTTCGGCGCCGATCACGCCAACGTGCAGCCGCACTCCGGCGCCAACGCCAACATGGCCGCCTACCAGGCGTTACTTGAGCACGGTGACACCGTGCTGGGCCTCAGCCTCGACCATGGTGGCCACCTCACCCACGGCTCGCCGGTCAACGCCAGCTCGATGCTCTACGAGTTCGTGTCGTACGGCCTCACCGCCAGCGACGAGCGCCTCGACATGGACGAGCTGCGCGACAAGGCCAAGGCCCACCGCCCGAAGCTGATCGTCGCCGGCGCCACCGCCTACTCCCGCACCATCGACGCCGCACCGTTCCGTGAGATCGCCGACGAGGTCGGGGCGATACTCATGTTCGACGCCGCCCACATCGCCGGCCTCATCGCCGGTGGTGTGCACCCCAACCCGGTGCCCTACTGCGACGTCGTCACCTTCACCACCCACAAGACCCTCCGCGGCCCCCGCGGTGGCTGCATCCTGAGCCGGGCCGAGTACGCCAAGGCGATCGACAAGGCCATCTTCCCGGGTACCCAGGGCGGACCGCTCGAGCACCACATCGCCGCCAAGGCCGTGGCGTTCCGTGAGGCGGCCGACCCGTCGTTCGCCGGCTACGCCCGCCAGATCGTCGCCAACGCCCAAGCCCTGGCCGAGGCACTCGCCTCCCACGGCTTCCGGCTGGTCTCCGGCGGTACCGACAACCACCTCATGCTGGTCGACCTGCGCACCTTCGACGAGGAGTGCACCGGGGCCGTTGCCCAGAACGTCCTCGACCGGGCGGGCATCACGCTCAACAAGAACACGGTGCCCGACGATCCCCGCTCGCCGTTCGTGACCAGCGGCGTCCGGATCGGCACCCCGTCGACCACCACCCAGGGCATGAAGGAGCCCGAGATGGCCGAGATCGCCGAGTTCATCGCCCGTACCCTGCGCGGTCGCGACGACGACTCGGTCGTCGAGGCGGTCCGGGCCGACGTCGCCGAACTGTGCGGCAAGTTCACGCCCTACGGCGGCTGAGCGTCCGATGAGGTCGACGGGGACGAACCGGACCGGAATCGGCACCTGATCCCATGCCCGCAGCGACCGCCTACCTGATCGTCGGAGTGGCGGCAGCGCTGACCACGGCTCTTGCCACTCCGGTCATCCGACGGGCAGCAGCAGGGGCCGGCCTGGTCGTCGCCCCCGACGAAAGGCACGTCCACGAGTACGCCATGCCCAACCTGGGCGGGCTCGCCATGCTGGCTGGACTTGTCACTGGCCTGGCCGTCGCCTGGGGAGTCGGCGACTTCTCGGCGGTCTTCGCGACCCCCACGGAGATGATCGGACTGCTGGTCGCCGCGACGCTCGTCTGCGCCGTCGGCACGCTCGACGACGTCCGACCCGTGTCGGCCCCGGCCAAGGTGGCGGGCATGGTCGCCGCCGGCAGCGTGCTGTCGTTGGCCGGGGTTTCGCTGCTCGTCCTGCGCATCCCGTTCCTCGACCTGATCCTGCTGTCACCGGACCTGTCGGCGTTGTTCACCGTGGTGTGGGTCGTGCTCATCGCCAACGCCGTCAACCTCATCGACGGCCTCGACGGGCTGGCGACGGGCATCGTGGGCATCGCCGCCGCCACCTTCTTGCTCTACGCGGTGCGACTCGGCGACGCCGGCGTCCTCTTCGAGGGCAACCCCGGTGCCCTCCTGGCCGTGCTGATCCTCGGCATCTGCGTCGGCTTCCTGCCCCACAACATCCATCCGGCACGGATCATGATGGGAGACGGTGGCTCCATGTTGCTGGGCCTGTTGATGGCGGCATCGACGGTCTCCGTGGGCGGCCGCACCGACGCCCCCTTCTCGGGCCAGTCGTTCTTCTTCTTCGCCCCGCTGTTCATCCCGCTGTTCATCCTCGGGGTTCCGCTGTTCGACATGACCTTTGCCATCGTGCGCCGCATCGCCACCCGTGGGCTACGGGTCACACAGGCCGACAAGGACCACGTACACCACCGGATCATGAAACTGGGCCACGGACACCGTCGGGCGGTCTTCATCCTCTGGGCTTGGACGGCACTGCTCTCGAGCTTCGTACTGTGGCCGACCTACACGGGCGAGGGCGACGCCATCGTGCCGACCGGCATCGCTGCCGTCTGCCTGCTGTTGTTCACGGTGCTGCACCCCCGACTACGCACGGCCCGCCACCCCGTCTACCGGCAGGGCCGCCCGCGTCTTCGGACCGGAGCCCGTGGGGGAGCGGAAGCAGGGGGCGTCGACGAGGATGGATGAGCCCGCACACGGGTCGGATGTCACGCGGTCGCCGGGGACGAAGGGGTTGCCCTCCCGAGAGATAGAGAATATATTCACAAGCGCTGAGGGGGGCTTTCCGCTCCCGTCTCATGCACCCACGTCCTCCCCGTCTCGTCAGAGGTCCACGTTGATGCAGCAGGCACAAGCGCGCGAGTTGGAGCAGGGCTTCGGCGATGCCGCCGCGGCCGCCTTCGAGCTCGTCGTGACCCCCGCCATCTTCGGCGTGCTGGGCTGGCTCCTCGACCGCACGATCGGTACCTCCCCGGTGTTCACGGTCGCCTTCGTGCTGGTCACCGTCTGCTACTCCGTGTGGAAGCTGGCCCGCGACTACCGCATCAACCTCGACCGCGAGGCCGCCTCCCGCCGCGAGGCCTGGCAGGCCCGGGGACCGCTGGTCCCGTGAGAGCCGTGACCGGGCACCCCGACGTTGCGCTGCCCGCCGAGGGCCCCGAACGCGAGATCGCCCGCGACCTCGCCCGACGCGCCGCCTGGGTGTCGCCGGCCTTCGTCGTCCTCGGAGCCGTCATCGGCGGCGTCAACGGCGCCGTGTCCGCCGGGCTGGCGCTACTGCTCGTCGCCGGCAACTTCCTCCTCGGTGCCGCCATCATCGGACGCGCCGTCTCCATCTCGCTCAACGCCCTCTACGGAGCCGTGCTGCTCGGCTACGTCGTCCGACTCGGCCTGCTCGCCGTGATCGCCCTGGCGTTCAAGAGCACCGGCTGGTTCTCTGCCGTACCCTTCGCCATCACCCTGCTCGTCACCCACCTCGGCCTCCTCGCAGCGGAGACCAAGCGGGTCTCGATGACGCTGGCCCACCCGGGCCTGGCGCCGTCGGCCAGGAAGGTCGGCGACGAACCGACCACCGATCCCACGTCACCCCAGGAGTAGCACCACCCGTGAACGTGCTCGCCCTCGACTTCCCGCCCGTCAGCCATCTCTTCGAGTGGCCGGACATCCTCTTCGACGGGACCATCTATGCCGTCAACAAGACGGTCCTGATCTACCTGGCGGCAGTCGTCATCACCGCGGCCATCTTCCTCGTGGCCGGCCGTAAGAACGCCCCTCTGGTGCCCGCCGGCGTGCAGCACATCGCCGAATCGGGCGTGACCTTCGTCGAGGAGTCGATCGTCATGGAGACGATCGGCCCCGAGGGCAAGAAGTTCATGCCCTTCCTCACCACGATGTTCTTCTTCATCCTCTTCTCCAACATCACCGAGGTCATCCCGGGAATCCAGTTCCCGGCCAACAGCCGCATGGCCGTCCCGATCACCCTCGCCATCGTCGTGTGGTGCATCTACAACGTGGTCGGCATCAAGTCCCAGGGCCTCGGTGGCTACCTCAAGAACTCTCTCTTCCCCCCGGGCGTCCCGGTCTTCCTCTACGTGATCGTGACCCCCATCGAGTTGGTGTCGACCTTCGTGGTGCGGCCCTTCTCGCTGGCGATCCGGCTCTGGGCCAACATGGTCGCCGGACACCTCCTGCTGGTCACCTTCGCCGTGTTGACCACCGCCCTGTGGGGGGCCATGCCCCCGACGGCGATCGCCCCCTTCGCCATGCTCGTCCTCATGACCGGCTTCGAGATCCTCGTCTCGGTCCTGCAGGCCTTCATCTTCACGATCCTGACCGCCGTCTACATCGGCGGCTCGCTGCACCCGGCCCACTAGCCGCAACGCACCCCTCGACTTCCCGAAACCAACAGATCCCGACAACTCACCCGGACTCGGACACCCCGACCCGGAACAACACGAACCAGGAGAAATCAAGTGCTGAATGTTCTTGCGGAAACGGACCCCGGCGAGATGCTCGAGGGCCTCAAGGCCATCGGTGCCGGCCTCGGCTACGGCCTCGCAGCCATCGGCCCGGGCATCGGAATCGGAACAGTGGTCGGCAACGCCATCTCGGCGATGGCCCGCCAGCCCGAATCCGCTGGCATGGCCCGGACCACGATGTTCCTCGGCATCGCCTTCACCGAGGCGCTGGCCCTCATCGGGTTCGTCGTCTTCATCCTCCTGATGCCCTGAGGCACGGGTCGAACGAAAGAGAGTCGAACCCATGCGTAATCAACGGAATCGCCTTCTTGCGGCCCCGCTGCTCGCCCTCGTCGTATTGGTGGCCTTCGCTGGCCCCGCCTCGGCCTCCGGCGAGAGCGTGGGCGGCTGTATGGCCGAACACTTCGCCGAGGCAGTGGAGACCTACCACGGCAATGTCGAGGAAGCCGCGCACGACGTGGCCGTCCAAGACCAGCTCGAGAAGTGCTTCGAGGCCCCCAGCCCGATCCTGCCCGAGATGAACGAGATCATCTGGGGAGGCGGTGCCTTCCTGGTCCTGTTCGTGCTGATGGTCAAGAAGGGCTTCCCGGCTGTGCAGGGCGCAATGGACGCCCGCGCCGACCGGATCCGGGCCGACCTCGACGAGGCCGACCAGGCCAAGCTGGACGCCCAGTCCGTGAAGGCCGGCTACGAGGCACGGCTCGCCGACGCCAAGTCTGAGGCCTCCCGGCTGATCGACGAGGCACGCGGCGACGCCGAACGGGTCCGCGCCGACCTGGTCGCACGTGCCGAGGCCGACGCCGCCGGAATTCGGGAGCGAGCCGCTGCCGAATCCGACGCCGCCAAGGCCCAGGCGATCGCCGACCTCCGCACCGAGGTCGCCGCCATCGCGCTGGGTGCCGCCGAGCGGGTCGTGCAGTCGAGCCTCGACGCCGAGGTCCAGGGCAACCTGATCGACGCCTACATCGACGAGGTGGCCGGAACCGATGGCTGACGCCGCCGTGACCGGCTACGCCGAGGCACTGTTCGCCGTCGCCTCGGTCGAGGGTGACCTCTCGGCCGTCGAGGACGAGTTGTTCAACTTCGCCCAGGCGCTCCGGTCCAACGACGAACTCCGCTCGACCCTCGCCGACGGCAATGTCCCGGCGGCTCGACGCCTCCAGGTGGTCGACGACCTCCTGGACGGCCGGGCCTCGGCGACCACGTCGGTGCTGGTCTCGATGGTGGTGGGTGCCGGACGAGCCTCCGAGCTGCCAGCCATCGTCGACGCCTTCATCGAGCGCAGTGCAGCATCACGCAACAAGGCGGTCGCCACCGTGCGCGCCGCGGTCGACCTCACAGCCGACCAGCGGGACCGCCTCACCGCCGCCATCAAGGTGTCGACCGGCAAGGACGTCGAGATCCGCGTGGTCGAGGACCCGAGCGTCCTCGGTGGCGTGGTCACCGAGATCGGCGACGACATCATCGACGGCAGCGTCCGACGCCGCCTGAACCAGCTCCGCGAGAGCTTCCGGTAGTACGCAAGCCATCCGAGACGAGAGAGAACAATGGCTGAACTGACGATCAACACGGCCGAGATTGCCGCCGCGATCCAGAAGAACCTCGAGGGCTTCGAGCCCAGCCTGGAACAGACCCAGGTTGGACGGGTACTCGAGGTGGGTGACGGCATCGCCCGTGTGTCGGGCCTGCCCGACGCCGCGGTCAACGAGCTGCTCCAGTTCGAGAGCGGCACGATGGGCCTGGCCCTGAACCTGGACGAGAACTCCATCGGTGCGGTGGTCCTTGGCGAGGTCGACGACATCGAAGAGGGGCAGACCGTCCGGGCGACCGGCGACATCCTCTCCCTCCCCGTGGGCGACGGCCTGCTGGGTCGAGTCGTCAACGCCCTCGGTGATCCCATCGACGGCAAGGGGCCGCTCACAAACACGGTGATGCGGCGCATGGAGATCCAGGCACCCGGGATCATGGGCCGCAAGCCCGTGCACGAGCCGATGCAGACCGGCATCAAGTCGATCGACTCGCTCATCCCGATCGGTCGTGGCCAGCGCGAGCTGATCATCGGCGACCGCAAGACCGGCAAGACGACGATCGCCATAGACACGATCATCAACCAGGCCGGCCAGGGCGTGAACTGCATCTACGTCGCGATCGGCCAGAAGGCCTCGACGGTCGCCCAGAACGTGGCGGTGCTCGAGTCCCACGGGGCCATGGAGTACACGGTCGTGGTGGTCGCCCCGGCGTCCGAGCCGGCGCCGTTCAAGTACCTCGCCCCGTACGCCGGCTGCGCCATGGGCCAGCACTGGATGGACAACGGGGGCCACGCCCTCGCCGTCTACGACGACCTGTCGAAGCAGGCTGAGGCCTACCGCCAGATGTCGCTGCTGCTGCGCCGCCCTCCGGGCCGCGAGGCCTACCCGGGCGACGTCTTCTACCTGCACAGCCGCCTGCTGGAACGTGCCGCCAAGTTGAGCGACGACCTCGGCGCCGGTTCGATGACCGCCCTGCCGGTGATCGAGACCAAGGCCGGCGACGTCGCCGCCTTCATCCCGACCAACGTGATCTCGATCACCGACGGTCAGATCTTCCTCCAGGACGACCTGTTCAAGTCGGGTGTGCGTCCCGCAGTCGACGTCGGCATCTCGGTGTCACGCGTCGGCTCGGCCGCCCAGATCAAGGCCATGAAGACGGCCGTGGGCACGCTCAAGTCAGACCTGCAGCAGTTCCGAGAGCTCGAATCGTTCGCCGCCTTCGGTTCGGACCTCGACGCCCTGTCGCAGGCGCAGCTCGACCGGGGCTATCGCCTCACCGAACTCCTCAAGCAGGGCCTCAACTCGCCGCTGGTCGTCGAGGAACAGGTCGTGTCGATCTGGGCCGGCACCCGGGGCCACCTCGACGGCGTCGCCATCTCCGACGTGCGCCGCTTCGAGGCCGAACTGCTCGACTGGTTCCGGGTCCGCCACAGCGAGGTCCTGGCCGACATCCGCGACACCGGCAGGATCGACGACGAAGACGTCTTCGACGCCGCCATCGCCGCCTTCACCGAGCAGTTCGCCGGCTCGACGGCAGGGGATGCCCACGCCCCCGAGGCCGAGGTGACCGACACCGAGTCGCACCTCGTCGATGCGGACACGACGCTCCCCGAAGAGGACATCTCGGCTGCCGCCGAGTGATCGACGTGTCCCGCCCGCCCTGCGCCCACGGTTCCGCCCCGACGGCGTCCCGGCGCGCCCCCGCGAAGGGAGCGTGCCGTGGCCGGCGGTAAGGAAAGGGTCCTGCGGCGTCGTATCGGCAGCGTCCAGAACACCAAGAAGATCACCCGGGCCATGGAGCTCATCGCCGCAACCCGCGTGGTGAAGGCGCAGCAGCGGGCCCGTGCGGCACGCCCCTACGCCGAGCAGATCACCGCAGTCATCGAGAACCTCGCTGCTGGCGGCGCTGAGGTCGACCACCCGCTGCTCCGCCAGGCCGAGAAGGTCGAACGGGTCGGCGTGATCGTCATCTCGTCCGACCGTGGCCTCGCCGGACCGTACAACTCGTCGGTCATCAAGGCCGCCGAACGCCAGGTGCAGAACGCCCGCTCCGAGGGCGCCGACTACTCGCTGATCGTCATCGGCAAGAAGGCCCGCGACTACTTCACCTTCCGGAAGTACGCCATCGACTCGTTCACCATGGGCATCAGCGACAATCCGTCGTACGAGGACGCCCGCCGCATCGCCGACGAGGTGTCGGCGCTGTTCAGCGAGGGTCACATCGACCGCGTCGAGCTCGTCTACACCGAGTTCGTCAGCCTCGGCAGCCAGAAGGTCGCCACCCGGCGCTTCCTGCCGCTCGAGAGCACCACAACCATCGCCACCAAGGGCGGCGGCGACGCCGGCGTCAGTGGCGCCTTCGAGTTCGAGCCTTCCCCCGAGGCGGTACTCGAGTCCCTGCTGCCCCGCTACGTCGAGGCCCGCCTCTTCGGCGCACTGCTGGACTCGGCCGCTTCCGAGCACGCCAGCCGCCAGCGGGCCATGAAGGCCGCCACCGACAACGCCGAGGAGCTGATCACCAAGCTCTCGCGCGAGATGAACCAGGCCCGCCAGGACGCCATCACCACCGAGATCATGGAGATCGTCAGTGGTGCCGAGGCCCTGGGCAGCGACAACGAGTCCGAAGAACCCGCCCCCGTGGGCGCCGAGAACTGATCCCCTGATCGAAAGCAACCAGGAGCAACCATGACGACCGCCACCGAACTCCGAGACGGCCACATCGTCGGCATCGCCGGCCCGGTCATCGACGCCGAGTTCCCCCAGGACGAACTCCCTGAGATCAACACCGCCATCGAGTTCGATGTCACCATCGACGGCGACAAGGTGACGATCGTGGCCGAGGTGGCCCAGCAGATTGGCTCCCACCGCGTGCGGGCCATCGCCATGAAGCCGACCGACGGCCTCACCCGGGGCACCGTCGTGCGCAATACCGGCAAGGGCATCACCGTGCCTGTGGGCGACGCCACCCTCGGCCACGTCTTCAACGTGATCGGCCAGGGCCTCGACGACCCGACCGCAGGCGTCGGAGCCGACCGGTGGGAGATCCACCGCAGCGCCCCGTCGTTCGACTCGCTCGAGCCCAAGGCCCTGATGTTCGAGACCGGCGTGAAGGTCATCGACCTCCTCACCCCGTACCTGCAGGGCGGCAAGATCGGCCTGTTCGGCGGTGCCGGCGTGGGCAAGACGGTCCTCATCACCGAGATGATCAACCGCGTGGCCACCAACCACGGTGGCGTGTCGGTGTTCGCCGGCGTCGGCGAGCGCACCCGTGAGGGCACCGATCTCCTGCTCGAGATGGAGGAGTCGGGCGTGCTCGAAAAGGCCGCCCTCGTGTTCGGCCAGATGGACGAGCCGCCGGGTGTCCGCCTGCGGGTGGCCCTGTCGGCACTGACCATGGCCGAGTACTTCCGCGACGAGCAGGGCCAGGACGTGCTCCTGTTCATCGACAACATCTTCCGGTTCGTGCAGGCCGGCTCCGAGGTGTCGACCCTGCTGGGCCGCATGCCGTCGGCCGTGGGCTACCAGCCGACGTTGGCCGACGAGATGGGCCAGCTCCAGGAGCGGATCACCACCACCAGGGGCCGCTCGATCACGTCGATGCAGGCCGTGTACGTGCCTGCCGACGACTACACGGACCCGGCGCCGTTCACGTCGTTCACCCACTTCGACGGCACCACCGAGCTGAGCCGCGACATCGCCGCCCTGGGCATCTACCCGGCCGTCGACCCGCTGGCCTCCACCTCGACGATCCTCACCCCCGAGGTCGTCGGCCAGAAGCACTACGACACGGCCCGCCGGGTGCAGGAGATCCTCCAGCGCTACAAGGAACTCCAGGACATCATCGCCATCCTCGGTCTCGATGAACTTTCGGAAGAGGACAAGATCACGGTGTCTCGTGCCCGCAAGGTGCAGCGCTTCCTGTCGCAGCCGATGAACGTGGCCGAGGTCTTCACCGGCCTGCCCGGCGTGACCGTGCCCGTCGAGGAGACGGTCGATTCGTTCGCCGCCCTCGTCGACGGCGAGTTCGACGACCTGCCCGAGCAGGCGTTCCTCAACGTCGGCGGCACTGAGGACGCACAGCGCAAGGCCCGCGAGCTCGAGGCCTGAGCGACGCCATGACGTTCCAGATCGAACTGGTCTCGCCGGAGGCCATCACCTACCAGGGAGAGGCCGACATGGTCATCGCCCGCACGGTGGGTGGCGGTGACATCGCCTTCCAGCCGGGCCACGTGCCGTTCATCGGCGTGCTGGCCGTCTGGTCGGTCGACGTGGTGCGCTCCGACGGCGACCGCGACACGTTCGCCGTGCACCGGGGATTCGTGCAGGTGGCCGGGACGAAGATCAGCATCCTGTCGGACGTTTCCGAGGCCGCCGGCGACATCGACGTCGAGCGTGTCCGGGTGGCGAAGGCCGCCGCCGAGTCGGCGCTGGCGGCTGACAAGGACGACGCAGACGCCGAAGGCGCACTGTCTCGGGCTGATGTCCGCCTCACCGTCGCCGGCGCCGAGGGCTGACCGGCCCCACAGGCTCTTCCCGGGCGGGCCACCCCGCCCCCCGGCTCAGTAGCCGACGATGGAGAACCTCTCGAGTTTTTCGAGGCGGTGGTGGGCCTCGATGAAGCGGACGGTGCCGGACTTCGACCGCATGACCAGCGACTGGGTGTGGGCCTGGCCGTTGGCGTAGTGGACCCCCTTAACCAGGTCGCCGTCGGTGATGCCCGTGGCGGCGAAGAAGCAGTTGTCGCCGGCCACCAGGTCCTCGGTCATGAGCACGGCGTCGATGTCGTATCCGCGCTCAACGGCGGCGGTCCGCTCGGCGTCGTTGCGTGGCCACAGGCGGCCGGTGAGCACGCCGCCCATGCACTTGAGCGCTGCGGCGGCGATCACACCCTCGGGGGTGCCGCCGATGCCGAACAGGATGTCGGCGCCGGAGTCGGGCCACGCGACCGAGATGGCGCCGGCCACGTCGCCGTCAGGGATGAGCCGGATGCGGGCACCGGCGTCGCGCACCTCGGCGATGAGGTCGTTGTGGCGGTCGCGGTCGAGGATGACGACGGTGACGTCACGCACCGACTCGCCCTTCGCCTCGGCCACCCGCTGGAGGTTCTCGGTCGGCGAAAGGTTGATGTCGATGGCGTCGGCGCACTCGGGGCCGACGGCGATCTTCTCCATGTAGACGCACGGCCCGGGGTCGAACATGGTTCCCCGGTCGCTCACTGCGATGACGGCAACGGCGTTGCCGCGGCCCAGGGCGGTCAGTGTCGTGCCGTCGATGGG
>Ga0209445_1000434_pt1 | contig 23796 bp, 10 predicted proteins | sample MarorgKNORR_S2LV_4_FD_188223 | JGI IMG/M metagenome (GOLD analysis project Ga0209445, IMG submission 188223) | Marine microbial communities from the Southern Atlantic Ocean, analyzing organic carbon cycling - NADW_A/KNORR_S2/LV (SPAdes) (version 2) | ecosystem: Environmental > Aquatic > Marine >... | reverse complement strand
CCTCTGGACTGATGATTCGGGAAAGGACCAGTTGATCGGCTTCGAGATTCCAGATTACAACAACTTCGGTGAGTTCGCCGAGTATGCAGATGACATGCTTCTAGGTGGCTTCCTCGCAACGATCAAGATCGTCGGTTTCGGAATCCTCCTCGGATTCTTCATCGGCACGGTTCTAGCGCTGTTCAAGACCGCGCCGAACTCGCTCAAGCAGATTTTCGCAAGATACTCTCTGACAACTGTCAAGACTCTTGGAGGTGTTCTCAGCATCTCTGGATTCTATCTTCTCATGACTGGCGGAAGTCGATTCGGAGCGTTGGGGCTGGATGGAATCGAATACATCTACACACCAGTCGGAGACCCGAGGGGGTTCGGCATATTTGTCGTCGGACTCGCCATGGCGGCTGTGGGCGTGCAGTTTGTTCTCGCGGACCAGAAACTCACGGGACCACTGTTCAAGATTCGACCATTGAATTCGATTGCAACGGTTTACACGGATTTCTTCCGTAACACACCTTTGATTGTTCAGTTCATGTTCATTCATTTCGGAGTTGGAATCGGTCTCAAGATCCAGAAAGCCTATGAGGGAAATTTCGGCGACTTGGGCACCGACGGCCTCGACTATTTCTTCCTCGGCCAAAGCGCATTCATCAGTGCCATCTTCACGCTGGGACTCAACTCAGGAGCTTACCAGTGTGAGACGATTCGAGGCGCGATAGCAGCGATTCCCACTGGCCAGATGGAAGCCGGTCGCAGCATCGGCTTGACCTACATGGGAACCATGCGCCTCGTCATCCTACCGCAAGCGGTCAGAATCTGCATCCCACCGTTGGGTAATGAAATGGTGAATCTGGTTCTCAACTCCTCATTGGCGATGGTCATCGGCTATGCGGAGTTGGCCAGGCAGGGTCGGTTGATCATCGCTGTCACTTTCCAGATTTTCTGGGCCTGGGGCATGGTTATGATATCCTACTTCGTCATCACGTGGACGTTGGCGTTGCTCTTGCGAAGGCTTGAGGAAAAGACGAAGATTCCGGGTTTGGGAATCACAGGAGGTGATTGAATGCCGGACATCGTACTTTCTATCAAGGACCTCGAGAAGATGTATGTTGGCGGAGTTCACGCCGTCAAAGGAGTTTCATTCGATGTCCACGAAGGCGAATCGGTGGCAATCATCGGTTCTTCTGGAAGTGGAAAATCAACTGTTCTACGTTGTATCAACCGGCTCATCGAGCCGACTGCTGGAATGATCGAACTTCGAGGTGAGCAGATCAACACGCCTCATGCGGATGTGAACGATATTCGTTCACGCATCGGCATGGTCTTCCAATCCTTCGAATTATTCGCTCATCTTAGAGTGCTCGAAAACATCACTCTCGGCTTGATTCACGTTCGCGGGATGAGCAAAGAAGAGGCCGATATCGTTGCTATGGAGGTTCTTGAGAGGGTTGACTTACTCGATCGAGTCAATGCCTATCCTGGCAATCTCTCGGGTGGACAGAAGCAGCGTGTGGCGATTGCCCGCGCGCTGGCGATGAAGCCAGAGGTGATTCTCTTTGACGAGCCGACCAGTGCACTCGACCCCGAGTTGGTCGGCTCGGTTCTGAACACGATTCGAGGTCTCGCCGATGAGGGGATGACGATGGTCATCGTCACGCACGAGATCAACTTCGCCCGCGATGTTGCCGATCGAGTGGTCTATCTCGACCAAGGTCTGGTCGCTGAAGAGGGTCCATCTTCAATCATCAATGAACCGAAGACCGAGAGAATGCAGCGCTTCCTCTCAACGATGAACGAGGAGAATTGAACTCCGTCGATTGATCGGTTCTGAGGTTCAGACCATACCTTGGGCGGTCATCGCCTCAGCGATCTTGAGGAAGCCGGCGATGTTGGCACCGGCGACATAATTTCCGGGCATGCCATACTTCTCGGCCGTCTCATAGGCTTGCTTGTGGATATTGACCATGATAGCATCGAGGCGGCCATCGACCTCTTCACTAGTCCATGATAGACGCAGACTGTTCTGGCTCATCTCGAGTCCGGATGTCGCAACGCCACCTGCGTTGCTGGCCTTTCCAGGTGCAAAGAGGACGCCATGATCCTGGAAGACTTCGACCGCCTCGGGTGTGCAAGGCATGTTCGCACCTTCAACGACAGCGATTACGGCGTTGGCGACCAACATCTCAGCTTCCTGAGCATTGATCTCATTCTGGGTCGCGCATGGCAGAGCGATGTCCACATTCACCCCCCAGAGACCATTTGATGCAGGCTCCGGCTCAGATTTTGTGTAGGTGATACCGTCGAAATTCTCAGCGTATTCGCTGATTCGACCGCGGCGGTTGTTCTTCAGATCCATGATCCAAGCCAGTTTCTCGGGGTCGATGCCGGCGGGATCGTGGATCCAGCCGGATGAATCAGACAACGTCACCGGCTTGCCACCAAGGTGGAGGACCTTCTCGCAAGCGAACTGAGCGACGTTGCCCGAGCCGCTGATAGAGACGGTCGCGCCATCGAATGACTTGCCGGTTGTAGCAAGCATTTCTCGGGCGAAGTAAACCAGTCCGTAGCCTGTCGCCTGAGGGCGAATCAGAGAGCCGCCGTAGGCGAGTCCCTTGCCGGTCAGAATTCCTGTGAATTCATTCTGGAGTTTCTTGTACATGCCGAACAGATAGCCGATTTCGCGGCCCCCGACACCAATGTCGCCGGCGGGTACATCTGTATTGGCGCCGATGTGACGCCATAATTCCATCATGAACGCCTGACAGAAGCGCATGACCTCGTTGTCGGACTTGCCCTTGGGATCGAAGTCCGAACCACCCTTACCGCCACCCATTGGCAGTTGTGTCAAGCTGTTCTTGAAGACCTGCTCGAAAGCGAGGAACTTGAGGATCGATTGGTTGACCGAGGGGTGGAAGCGCAATCCGCCCTTGTACGGACCGATGGCGCTGTTCATCTGAATACGGAATCCGCGATTGACCTGCAGATTGCCATCATCATCGTACCAGGCGACACGGAATTGGATGATTCTCTCCGCCTCGACCATCGCTTTCACGACTGGGAGGTATTCAGGGTGGGCTTCGATGACTGGCCCGAGGCTGTCGAGGACCTCTTCGACCGCCTGATGGAATTCAGGCTGGTTCGGATCCCTTGCTACTACGCTATCATACACTGTCTTCATCGTCTTGTCCATTTGGTTCACCGACGTGGTATCCCGATTCTCAACTCAAGCAACGGGGCCTTGCCGATAGGAAAGCCCCTTTTGAAAGGTATGGCTACTGAAACTGATTCGTTCAGCCCCTCTGGGGCTGTCAAATGCTCAACTAAACAGGTGATGTTCGGCCAATTTAGCCACTGTTTCTTCGTGGCCGGGCAGAGTCATCACGTAGACGGCTGCTTGGCTTACCTGGCGCTTGCGAAGAGCTTCTGCGATCGGTGTGTGTTCGCGGAACCAGCGGGTGCGACCGTCGTCACCGATTATGCGAATGTCGACTTGAGCCATGCGTGGTTCTGAGAGTAGGAGTTTGACGCTTGGGACATCTACGGCGACGTATCCGGGCTTGAGACCGGCGCGATGTGCTAGGTCGTCTTCGATTTCGCGCCGTTTGGTCGAGTCATTGGCAATTTCGATGAGTCGCTGAATCTGGTCTGCAGTCAGTTCATCCTGCCTGCGGCTGGCAGCGACTTTGAACATCTGTCTGTACTTCAGACGACGCATTATATCACGAGGATAATCACCAGCGTCGTAAAGCGCCTGCCAAATCTCGGCATCCACCCTGCGCTGCAGATCCATAGAGTCCGGCAGTTTGTCTGCGCCGCGCTCGACGGCGCGACTCAGCATCACTTCGGTGATTCTGGTGACTCGATGGAAATAGACTGCGCTGTACATCAGACCTCGTGCGACCAGCATTCCCTCGAGTGCAGATAGTCCGCCTTCTTCGACGGCGAGGTCGCCGCCATGACGAGAAAGGCAGGCGATGAGGCGGCGATGATCGACGATACCGTGCTTCACGCCAGTGAAATGGGCATCGCGAAGCAGGTAGTCGAGTTGGTCACAGTCGACCGGACCGTGGACGAGGTTCGCGAGCGTGCGATCGTCAGCAACTAGATCCTCCTTGCCATCGGTCCACGCCAGCAGCGTTCGCTCGGTGCCTCGGGCATCAGGTCCACGAATCAGAGCTGCGACATCCTTGGGATCGATGTCATTGCGCTCGAGAATGTCGGGAATTCGCCTTCGATTCGGCACCGATGATTCCTCGCCTTCTCTCAAGACATCGTATTCTCCGAGGATGATTCCTTCGGTGATCGACATGTGATCAAGACCTCCTCGCTCGTGCAGAATGTGTTCCAGCGTGTGCGAATATGGTCCATGGCCGACGTCGTGCAGCATTCCCGCTACTTCGACGAGCGTCTTCTCATGCTCATCCAAACCAATCGAGTCGGCCATCATTCCACCAATATGCGAAACACCCAGAGAGTGTTCGAAACGAGTGTGATGTGCTCCAGGGAAGACCAGATGCGCCAGACCGAGCTGCTTGATGTGACTCAGTTTGTTCATCTCAGGAGTCTCCAGCAGGCTGGCTCTGACTCCATCGAGATTGAACTGCCCATGAATGGCGTCATTGATGACCTTCATGTTCGACCCTGCGCGATGCCGAGAACCCCCTCCCCCTTCAACTGAACTGCGGTCGAACTCGCTCGATTCCGGCTGCTGATTCAACTCATATCCGCTCCGGCTGAACTTGCCGTTGTCTTTCAATTGTCTTTCAATTGCAATACAGTTAAGACCCCCCCGCCTACGTGAGAATTCAGGAGGAGCGGCGGAATGGCAGGTCACAGCCCCATGGTCTCACTGAGGATACCAGAGGATTACCTACTCGAACTCGAGCGCAGGGTCGGATTCGATGGGATGCGAAATCGGTCTGATGTTATCCGTGACGCGATCAGGGACTACCTGTCTGTGCCCCCCCTCTCCTCCGGCACACGCGTCGAAGTTGATCTCGGACCCGACCTGACTGCACGCCTGGCCGACTTCTGTCGGATTCAAGGCGAGCAGGCTGATGTCGTTCTGAGATATGCGGCGCGCGAGCACATCGCTCGCGCAACCGCTGACGATGTGACGGTCGATGCTGCGCTACAGCGGCGAATGAAGGAGCTCAGAGCTCGTTCTGAATCGACCGACCAATGAGGCGAGAGACTTGGGTGAGAATGGGATGCACTCGAAAAAAGCGGGGGGGCGGCATCGCCGCCTCCCTGCAACACACCCTTCACGAGCGATGATCAAGGTCGGATTCGCCGGCTTGCGCCGCAGAGCGAAACTCTCCAACGCGGTGGGCTACAGTCCTCGCGATGCTCCACGTCCACAACGTGGAATGGAGTCACTCCGCGAATCGAACCAAGGCTCGATCCACAACCCACATCAAGACCTCGATAAAAGAGACGAATGAGAATCATCACACACACCGTCCCGCCCATTTCGGGCGGGGCACCCTTCTGACCCAGCCATCCTCTGACTGACCTCTGAGGCTGAACCTTGATGGGTGAGGTGCGGAATCAGCCGTCATGGCGGTGGGCATCAGCGACCTGCAGAGTTTCGAGCGGCTGACGCCATTCCGAGTAAGGGATGTGCTTCTTGTCGCCAGCCCATTCGATCATTATCTGCTCGAGGAATCGGGCTACCTCGCCGAAATCATGAGGCGTGAATACACCGATCTGAATCTCTCGCAAGCACCGCGAATAATTCACAGTCACGACGCAGATGACGCACTAGAACTACTCGCAAACAGAGATTTCGACCTGATCATCACAATGGTCCGCGTCGGTACCATGGATCCCTATGCTTTCGGTAGGCGGGCGAAACGTGACAATCCCGACCTGCCGGTGATCATGCTCAGCCACAACACGCGTGAATTGGCGACTCTCCACACAGGTGATGGCATAGATCGCATCTTCGTCTGGACCGGCGACAGCAGAATCCTCTTGTCGATCTGCAAACTCATAGAGGACGAGAAGAATGCTGAGAACGATGTCGAGAATGGCGACGTCCAAGTCATTCTGCTGGTCGAAGACAGTCGCCGATTCTACTCAGCCTACCTGCCTCTGTTGTACTCACAATTGGTCAATCAGACGACGCGTCTGATGGGCGAGGGTGGCAACCTCTACGAGCGATTGCTGCGACTTCGCGCCCGAGCCAAGATCCTGCTCGCTTCAGATTACCCCACGGCGAAGTCGATAATCGACAAATACCATCACAACATCATCGGAGTCTTCACCGACGGAAAGTTTCCCGACCCAGAAGGTGGAAGAGACACTGCGGGCCTGAAATTAGTCAGATACGTCAGGTCCCGAGATTCGAATCTGCCAATCCTCTTCCAATCGAAGAATCTTGAGTTGAAGGAGGAGGCGGAGGCACTTGGTGTTCGTTTCCTGCACAAGGAGGATACGCAACTCTATGGGCGCATTGCGGACTTCATGCTTGAAGAGATGAGCTTCGGAGATTTCATTTTCAAATTACCCGATGGAACTGAGGTTGGAAGGGCAGCGAATCTTCGTCAATTGGTTGAAGAATTATCTCGAGCTCCAATCGAATCGGTTGAGTATCATGCGACTCGAAACCACTTCTCTCACTGGCTTCGCACGCGGACGGAATTCTCCCTCGCAGCGAGTCTCCGCTCCCTTACTATCGGTGATTTCGAATCGACTGAGGCAATTCGAGATTTCATCTTGAATGCCATGCGCAGCCACATCGACAAGGTTCGTAATCGCTCGATTCGAGACAATGATTCTGCTCATTCGGATCAGGGATTCCTCAGAATCGGACGAGGTAGCCTCGGTGGAAAGGGACGTGGCTTGGCTTTCTTCTTCAGTCGAATGCCGGATCTGGGCTTGCAAGACAAATTTCCTGACGTTGAATTCATCGTTCCGCATTCGATTGTTCTGGCGACGGATTTGTTCGAGGAGTTCATCGAGATGAATGGCCTTTCACGTTTCGCGCACGAAGACCACGATGATTCCGAGGTCGATGCCGAATTCCTCGCCTCAAAATTCAGTGAAGATGTCGAGGAAGAACTCACAGCGATGCTCGGTCATATGACGAGACCTCTGGCGATTCGATCTTCGAGCTTGTTGGAAGATGCGAGCCATCAGCCATTCGCTGGCGTCTATGCCACTCACATGATAGCGAACGACCACAGCAAACTCGATGTTCGGCTTGCGAGACTCAAGGAGGCGATCAAACTGGTCTTCGCCTCAACCTATCACAAAGGCGCCAAGGCATACGTCGCGGCGACACCGAGCAGCATCCAAGACGAGAGAATGGCCGTCGTGATTCAAGAGATAGTCGGCCGAGAGGTAAATGGCCGCTATTATCCGCACATCGCTGGTGCGGCGCGCAGCCGGAATCACTATCCTGTGTCGCCGCTGATTGCAGAGGATGGGATTGCTGCTGTCTGCATCGGCTTGGGTAGACAGGTTGCTTCGGGCGAGAAATGTCTTCGATTCAGCCCGGGACAACCTCGTCGAATTCATCAATTCCACAGCACTGAGACGATGCTAGACACATCTCAGACGAGTTTCTGGGCGATACCGATGGGAAGGTCAGAAACACCTCTTTCAGCCGATGAAACCAAGAATCTGGTAAACCTTGGTCTGCGAGAGGCTGAAGAGGATGGACGGTTGGCTCTGGTCGGTTCGACTTATGTCGTGGCAGACGACAGGGTGGTCGACTCAGTGAGAGCGAGTGGAGGCCCGAGAGTCGTCACATTCGCCCCCATTCTCAAACATTCTCGCATTCCTCTGGCGGAAATCCTCGACCATGTTCTGAAGCGAAGTGAATCCTATCTGAACTCGCCGATCGAAATTGAATTCGCTCTCGTGATCGACGAAGACAGTGGAAAAAAGATTTTCGCGATTCTCCAGGTTCGACCGATGCTGGAAGAATCGGTCGACATCGACATCGACATGAGTGAAGTTGACAGAACCAGAGCGATCATAATGTGCAGCAAGGCTCTTGGGAATGGAGTAATCGACGATATACAGGATGTGGTCTACATCCATCCCGACCGCCTAGACAGACTGAGGACGGCAGACCTCACCGACGGTGTCGAGGCGATTGATGCGACCTTGCGCAGTCAGGGCCGTTCTTACCTTCTCATCGGACCTGGGCGCTGGGGATCATCAGACCCTTCGTTGGGCATTCCAGTATCTTGGGAACAAATCAGCGGTGCGAAGGCCATCGTTGAGGTGCCGATGTCTGACATTCATCTCGAGCCATCACAAGGCACACACTTCTACCAGAATATTGTCACCTTCAACATCGGTTATCTGACTATCACCGGTGACGATATGCTAGATTTCGACTGGCTCGATTCAATCGCCCCTGAGACTGAGATTGGACCACTTCGACACATCGCCCTTGAATCGCCTCTGAAGGTGGTACTCGACAGCAGGGATTCCGAGGCAATCGTACTGCGTTGAGAGGCCAATCTTCTTGGCCGTTCGATTCGCAGGCAGGATTCCATGACAGGAGGCGAAGTCGGCTCGGCTCCGATATGGTTCGCGCACGAGAAGGTGCGTGAGTCACAATCTCAGATGATGTGGGATGGAATCGAGGTTCTCTCGCAAGGGGGATTTCTGCTCGCGGCAGCTCCTACGGGCATAGGCAAGACCGCTGCCGCTCTGGCTTCGGCTCTGGAAGTGGCACGGTCCATGCCGTCACCGCCGAGAATACTCTTCCTGACCGGCACGCAATCGCAGCATCGTATAGTCGTCGAAACGGTGAGGGCGATCAATCGAGGCCTGCCTGATGGGATTCTTGATCTCAAACTCGTCGATCTGATTGGCAGGGAAGGAATGTGCCATACTGTGGACCGTGTCACAGGCAGATGCGATTGTGAAGAGGATATCGAACCAGAGGCTCGAGTCGAGAGGCGCGCAGACCTGAAGGAGGCGATGTTTCGGGTTCCGATGCATGTCGATGAGATGATACGCCGAGGGCGCAATATGCGAATCTGCTCCTGGGCCGCGGCCAGAGAGGCTGCGAAAGAATGCGACATCCTCGTCTGTGACTACAACCATGTCTTCATCGAGAATGTTCGCGAGGCATCACTGCCCGTGATGGGGATCGATCTGGCCGAGACCATCATCATCGTCGATGAAGCACACAATCTACCCGATCGAGTACGCAATGGTCTGCAACGAGTGGCCACGATGAAGGTCTTCAGAGATGCGAAGGCCGAACTCGAGGAGCACTTGGGAACCGAGGAGAAGAAAGTCGCTTCTCGGTCTGCAGAGGATCTCAGTGATGGAGATGAACTTCGGGAAATCAGATTCGCCCTTGGTGCGCTGACTCGATTGAATGAGTCAATGCCGAAATGGTTCGAATCGAGACTCAAGGAATTGGCCAGCCTCGGGGTCGATGATATGCGAATCTCCACTGCAGAATTCATTGAGATGGTCAATTCCATCATCCTCGAGAGCATCGAGATAGAGGATCGAGGTGATTCACGCCGTCTGACTCGTCTGATCTCCCAACTCCTCCGAGTCAGAGTCGAGACCGACGATTCAATCGATGATGAAGACGAGAAGGAGACCGCTTCGACCAGACTGGCGATGATGCTCTCAGTCTGTTTGGAATATCGCGACAGCCCAGCCCTAGTTCTGGTCTTCGACCTGATTGGAGACGAGCCTCGAATCAGCAGCCATCTATTGGATCCAGGTGTAGTCAGTGGCGACCTCTTCAATGCTTGCGGAGGCTCGATTCTGATGTCTGGCACCCTGGTGCCGCCACAGATGTATGCTGACCTCTTACGGCTACCGACAGCGAACCGATTGGTTCGATGTCGGCAGTACACCAGCCCATTCTCAACTGAAAGAAGACCGATCTTGATCGCCAAAGACGCCACCTCGAAATTCACCGATCGCAGCGAATCGAACACAGATCGCATCCGTGATCACATTCTCTCAGTCATCGAGAACACACCAGGACACGTCGCCCTGTTCGCCCCCAGTTACGCCTTGCTGAGAGAGATCATCGGCGAGGAGGATTGGCTTCCTTGGGGAATAAGACGACATCTTTTGATCGAGAGATCGAGGATGTCGAAGAGGCAGGTGAATGAGATGATTGAGAAATTGTACCAGAAGAGGAGGACGAAGGATCGAGCTCTGCTCGCAGGAGTCTTGAGCGGAAAGATGGCAGAAGGTGTCGATTATCCTGAGAACATTCTCGATGCGGTAGTCTGTGTCGGGATTCCAGTTCCACCGCCGAGCGCTAGACAGGATGCCTTGAAGAAGTACTGTGAAGACCGATTCGGGCGCGATCTGGCTTGGAGATACTCAAGTTCCCAACCCGCTGTAAACAGCCTTCTGCAGGCTCTGGGTCGCCCGATTCGGAAGAGGGAAGACCGAGCCTTGGTGGTTCTGTTGGATAGACGCCTGCTGCGGCGTCCATACAGGCACTGCCTTCCCAGCACCATGTCTGCAATCGAAGTTCCCGACGCAAGTCGAACCGCTCGGCATGTCAAGCGCTTCTTCGAGCGGCACCCAGAACCTGCGATTGAAGCAATATGAATCAATGGATTCATCCGAGATGAGTGCGTGGCAAGGTTCGGTAGAGATGTGGGAGAGTGTGCGTATCCAAGGCCTCGAGTCACAATCTCCCCGATTGTTCGAGGAGATTGATGAAGTCGGTTTGGATATCGACGCACAATCCATGCACCATAGATTCCTCGCAGACCTCCCTCACCTTGACGATGCAATCACCGACCACCGACGAGTGGTCGAAGAATCTTCCCAGACTGTTGAACCGGCTCTGGCTCAGGTCAGGTCCATCGGCACCCCATCAGTCACCATCGAGGAGATTGATGAGAACTCGGCACGGCGAGGTTTCGATCTGGACCTGAGCCTGACCGAGTTATCCGATCTTTCAGTTCAATCATCGTTCGATGGCGAACGAACGATGATTCGCATCATCGCTGCTGAAAGATTCGGCGGATCGATTCGGACCTTCCGACTGCCACCGAACATAGGATTACAGGCGACATTCCTGAGCGAAGGTGTGTTGCACTTCAGTTTCGAGTGAGTCAGATTCCTCATCTTCAGTGTTCTCGAAATCAGACCGCTAAAGCAGCCGGTCGAGACAGCCGACTCAAGCCGATAACTCTGCCAATTCGAAGGCATCTCTGTCAGGAATCTCATTCAGTTCATCGATCTGCTGCAGAACTGACTGCAGAGCCAGTTGGGCGTTCTGGCGATGACCTTCACCCAGCCTGTGAGAAGAATATCGAGCCTCCTCGAAGATTCTATCGAGGGCAATCAAAGCCTGCTCACTTATCGGCAAGGCCTTACGAATCGCCATCTCGAATTCACGTACTGTCTCGAAATCTCTTCGCAGGAAGCCATTCCGCATCAGAATCTGACAGAGACTCTCGTAGCAATTGAAAATCGCTTCACGAACCTCGTCTCCAGCTGCTAGCAACTCAGCTGTATAACTGAAGATATCCGCCAATTCATCGATCGCTGCTTGGCGGCGGCGCCTCAATACCACAGCAAGACCAAGCAGGGTGCCTAGAATCAGGAGAGCGCCGATGAGCGAAGCCAACTGCCACGAAATAAGGGCGGTCTGTTGCTTCTCGTAGGTTATGTTCACGCCGCCGTGTTCATTGGCCAACCAGAATCTGTTTGTCGGGTCAAGAAGTTGGGAATCGGTGTGGAAGATCAATCCCATCTCCCCCCAGTATCCTCGATCATAGAAGCCGGGAACCGGCTCTTGGACCTCGAATCGGTAATCCACCACTCCATCGCCGTCTGTGAGTTTGACGGTCTGGAAAAGAACGGTCGAGCCATTGACGAGGCGGGCTACGAGGGATACTCCCTCGATCGGCAGACCAGTGTCCTGAGCCCTGATGGTGACATTGCCGGTGATCAAGCGTGTGTGGTCACGAATCAGGTGTCCGTCAGGATTGAATTCGAAGCGTACGGGTACTCGGATGTTTACGACATGATCGATCGAGACTCCGTTGAGGAAGCGGGCACCGTCCGGTTCCACCTGCACGATGAGCGTAAGGTCGCCTGGAGGCATTGTCGAGCGGGCTGGTGAATTGATGGAGAAATGTCCGGTTGCAGACTCCCAGGTCACAGTCGCGGGCTCGGGAACCCCGTTCCAGAGCAAGACGATATCCAATTCGTCGATGACATTGCCCTCGCCGCCGATCTCGAGGACTCTGCCGACGAGCTTGATCTTCGAGATATCGTCGCTTCGGATGATGATATCCGTCTGCCAGAGAATCTCGATCTCCACATCCGCTCGAGCATAAACAGTCATGTTGTACTCGATTGGGAGATAGAAGGTCTGGCCTTCGAAGAGGAATTCGATGTCGTGTCCACCACGCGCGATCAGGAAGCCGAGAGAGTGCTGCAGAGAGAAAACTCCATCGGATGCTGTCGTCAGCCGTTCAATCTCAAGGCCGTCAAGGGAGATGATGATTTCACGGTCTTCCAAGCCGGGTGCTCCGGCAGTGTCAGAATCGAAGAGCCTGCCGGAGAAGTTCCAGGATCCACCTCGAGTCTCAGAAATCGAGTCGACCTGTATAGTCAAGGCTGTATGGTAAGCGATTGTGAGATTCGCGTCCACACTACCTGGTCGATGGTAACCTTGTGCGGGCGCGGAGACTGTGACGGTGTGGATTCCGACATCGAGGAAGTCAGATATCACCCACGTGTGTGACCAGTCGCCGTACTCATCGGTCGTGGTGATGCCGATGAGGGTGCCATCGATGAATATCTCAAGAGAATGATTCCCTAATCCACCATCTGGGAGATTGTCTCGCACCGTCCCGCTGAGGTGCATCTCGTCGCCGACTGCAACGGTAGCTGGAGGATTGAGCGAAACGATGGTCGGCCCGAATACGGTGAAGACTGTTGTGGAATTCGACCCGAGGATGAATTCCTCGCCCGCGAATGTGATTTTGATGATGCGTGGGCCGAGTGGCATATTCGGTGGCACTGGAATATAGATGCTGAAAGTACCATTAGAAGCGACCGATAGACCGGTCAAGAACTGATCATTCATCATCACCTCAAGATATCGGTCTCCGAGCACTCGACCTGCGCCATCTGTCAGCATGCCCTCGATGAGGAGCAATTCATTTCGGTCAATCTCTCCTGGCGGAGTTGTCAGCACGACCTGAGAGGTCTGAGTCACATTGTAACCCTCGGTCGTGCTTGAAGGAAGGTAATACTCTGGATTCAGGGAATCACCCTGTCCCATGGGATCAACCCAGGTGAATCCTCCGAGGAAACTGGCTGTGACTGTATGCGCCCCATAATCTGTATCCAGAGGGAGATAGAAGGTCACGGTCCAAGTTCCCGCCGAACCATTGGAGCGAGTGGTGTAGGCTGAACCTACATCGACGCCATCGATCGCGATATGTATGATGCCGCCGCTATCCAGACCATCGTCGATCAACACCTGCCCGTGTTCATCGAGCAATGTCCCAGAGAATATAACCGCCTCACCAGCGATCTGAGAGCCGGATATCTCCGTGATCTCTAACACGCTGGGCGCGAGGACGATGACGCGAGTCCAAGTCGAATCGCCGACCAATCCAGTCGTTCCAGCGACTCCTGCAAAATCTGCAGTGATGGTCAGAGGACCTTGGACTCTCATTGAATCGACAGGAATGATGACTACTGCACGGCCATTCGAATCCGTAGGAATGCTCAGCAATGAGATTCCATCCACCAGGATCTCGATGTCGACACCACCGACGGTCTGGCCTGAATTGTCGACCAAGGAGAGATTCACACTGATGTCCTCGCCGCGGGTGATTCGCCGATCGGGGTCGAGATCAGCTGGGTCGAGGATGGTTACAAGAGAGTAGCCCCGGCTATCGAATGTACCCTCACTGCTGCTCGCGCCGTAGTAATTGACAGCAGGCGTGAAAATCGCACTTAGAGTGTGTGTGCCTCTAGGGAAGGAGAGTCCGAGAGTGATGACTGCTGACCATGAGCCGTTGGGCGAAACCGAACCACCAGTTACTTGGAATCCACTCGTTTCATCGTCGATTGCGAAGGTCAACATGGCTGCGATCGCATTGCCCGCTCTATCCATTATTCCGGTGCCATTGCTCGATAGGAGCAAACCACTGACATTGAATGATTCACCCGCAATCGGGTTATCGGTTATCGTTGTGACAGTGAGATTCGTTGGTGAGCGAACAATCATCGTATTCATCTGAGTGGAAGTCGAATGGAGAGTGGCAGAGCCGTTGAACCAGAGCGTCACCGCAACCTGTCCAAGTGGGTGGGAATGAGGTACGTCAAAGGTGAAATTCACGGCTCCCTCGTTATTCGTCAGACCCTCGGTGAGCCATGTGTCATGGAACCTCGCCGCGATCGTCATGCCATCCAGACGACGGTCATTATCGCTGAATTCTGTCAGACGAGCACTGAAAGTGATCGATGAACCTCTGTCAACAATCGTCTGGATGATCGGTGTGCGATCCATGAATCGAGGGACACCTATGACCAGAATGGATGCGTTGCCCGTGCCCGTGAGATAGAATGGTGTGGTGCCATCGAGAACACTTACGATAACGGTCTTGATACCACTCGACACTCCATCTCCGAATGGGTCGGTAGGAACGGATACATTGAATGAGCCATTATCGGTTGTCGTGTGACTCGCGACGAGGACTTCACTCGCATCGTTGAGGAAGAAGGCCGTGATCGCCATCGGTCCATCGACGGTCCGGTTGCTGTCGAAGCCATCCATCACTCGACCGTCGATGTTGAAGGATTGTCCGGCGGTGACTTCGGTGGGCATGAAATCGATTTCGATGAAGCTGTTGACTTGGACCGTGAGGTTCGCGAAGGTCTCATTTCCAACCCAGCGTCCTGCGTCAACCACAGTCAGATTGTCAGTCAGATCATCTGGTGCATGGATTCTCAAATCGTAGAATCCTGGCTCGGTGCTAGAAGCCAATGTCGGATTGAATCTCGCGACGCCGTCCACATCTGTCGTCTCGGTATCGATGACGACTTGGTTGGGTCCGCCCCAATCGAAGTACAGATTGACGATGGCGCCGGGAACGATGGACCCGTCAGCAACATCGGTAACGGTAGCATTGAGAATCAGGGTGTTGCCTGCGACCACGATTATCGAAGCAGGAGCCGCTTCGACGACGAATTCACTCTGTATACCTGTGAGGTGGCGGACTGCGTCTGGGACCGTGTAATAAGGTCCGGGTGCGGTAGCAAATTGGGTGAAGTCGAGCAGCAGCCTAAGGTTGTAGACTCCTGCAGAGATATCCTCTGGCATCGTGAAAGACAGGTTGTAGGCTCCGGTGGTTTCGTTGATCCAACCAGAGGCGAGACGATGGACGATTGGTTGAGGTGGGGTCCCACCGGGTCCAGGCGGCAGGCCGGAGGGCTCTTCAAGATGCAACAGAATCGAGGAGTTGTTGCCGGTGATGGCAGTCAACAAAACGTTGTCTCGGGCAATGCCACTTACCCAATTCGTCACACCTCTCGGAGTCCAATCCATTACCATGTTTATTGTCAAATTCGCCCGCCCTTGAATTCGAATCTGGTCGAATGATGATGCTGGGAGGAGCCATGTCGAGCCGCTGAAGTTGAGTTCCCAGTCGTAATCACCCGGCACGATATCCCAAGCAGGAATCCAAGTCACACTGAATCGGCCAGATGCTGGGTCGGTCGTGTTCCAAACCTGAGTACCATTGAAGTCGACTGTGTAGATTCCGGGGAAATCCGCAACCGACGTCCCTGTGTGATCTGACAATTGAACATCGATCACAGCCAGATTACCTCTGCTCGCAGGAGCCAGTTGATATGAGAATTCGACATAACTGCGAATTCCGAATGTACTGGGATAGGTCACTTCATCTGCAGCGAACAATCCCTCTGCATCATAGGTGAACTTGACCTCCACCTCGCCCGAGGGAATATTCACAGAGGTTGCTGTGAAATTCCAACTCAACGAGAATTCTCCGGGCTGACCAGTCCAATTCGAGCTATTGAGATACCATGTCGCGAGCGTAGCGTAAGGACCGTTGGTACCTGTCCTACGCATCTGGAAGGTCAATGTCCCATTCAGAGGATCGGGGTTGGGACCTCTGCTCTGGACGGTGCCGTTGACGAAAACGAATCGATCGATATCGAGTATGCTGTTGTTAGCATCGATTCCCTCCAGTGATACTGTAAGATTAGGAGAAGGTGTGATGTTGAAGTTGAAGGCAACACTCTGCGGTCTGAGATGATACTCGGCCGGTGTGGCATTGTTCAAGTCATCTTGGTGCCAACCGAGGAAGGCCAGTGAGGCATTGATCAGGCCTAATGGCTCGCTCTCTGAAATTGGAACTGAAAATTCGAAGTATCCAGCTGAACCGACATCGGCGATGAGATTGACGGGGCCATCTTCCACCGTCGTGTAGTTCATTAGAACCTGCAGTGAATCGAGTTCTGCTGGATCGGTGAAAGGTGAATTCGCCCAAGCCAAGGAACCGATCACTGTGGTGTTGACTCCGGCACCGAGCATCGGTTCGGTGCTTGGCTGTGGATCAGTCAGCGCGAGGTCGACATCATCGGTGATATTCAGTCGCCATGGGAATGTTATCGCCTGTATACCGACGTAACCACCCGTGTGAGTCAGAATCACCAGAGAGCCGTATCCAGGCTTGATCAACACAGGTGGTGTACCTTCGAATGAGAAGTGACCTGTCTCATTCGTGGTCACTGTCCCAATCAGATGATTCGCTGTAGCAGCACTTCCTGGGACGTTGACGGTCTCGTTGGATGAGACGAGATAAAGATCGATGGAGTGGCCGTCGATTGCTGAAGAATTGCCGGAGAACTGGAGGGTTCCGTTCAGCGTGATGTTTCCCGTGGAGTAATCACGCTCGAAGGTTGAGGGGGACCAAGTCTCGTTGACAACCTCGACCACCGACATATCAGGGCATGCTTCGAATGGAATCCAGCCGAGATCCAACTCCCCCTGATTCGCATTCGTCTGCAGATGGACCTCGACCCACCATGTGAAATCATGCCCATACACTTCGTAGCCGTTCTCCACCCAAGTTCCGCCCGAGAATCCTGTCACTTTCCGCGTTGGCAAATCGACGGCTCTCAGAAGCGCAGCGAAGACCGTCGCGAATTCATCACAATCCCCCTCATGCGCCCGCTCGAGAATCCACACCGCCGTATCTCCGAATAGGGAATCGGCTCCGAATTCGGAATTGATGACATCTGATCTGTTCGAACCGGCATGATTCCTCAAGAATGTCGTGGTATTATTCCCATTGATCAGGAATTGTTGCAGAGCAACGACCTGGTCCCACGCGGAGGTGTATCCAGTCTCATTCAGAATAGTCCAAGCGATGCGTGTGATGTTCGCAGATGAACGAATCTGGCCGAGATCCTTGGCATAGGAACTGTTCATGAAGGCTGTTGTATTATCTCTAATCTCCGCGGTCATCGTAATCTGCGGTGCAGTGACATACAGTGTGTCGACCGTCGATGAATCAATCATCACGTCGCGTGTGTAATTCGAGAAGTTCATTCCAGCATCGACATCGATCCAATCGGTATAATTCACAGAATTGTAGGGTGCGATCAGTTCGTCGCCCGGATACAGTATGCCGTTATTGCGGAAGAAGAGCTGCCAGCCGAAGAGGGTTGAGTCATCCCAGAAGTCCTGATGGGCGACTCCCTGAGTAGTCGACCAAGTCGGGAATATCTGCGTGTTACCGACCAGACTCGTGTTAACGCCCCAAGACACACCTGTGTAGTAGTCATAGGTGTGCCAACGCCAGTACTGGGTGATGTTGTAATCGACACCAGCCGTGGTGTTTTGAGCGAGGAAGTAGAGCATGTTCGGTTGGATGTCATCAGAGGGGTCGAAGGGGTTGAGGGTCGAATCCGCGCAGCCACCATCCCAGAATGCAGGTGGACATTCGTCGCCATCGGGTATGCCTCCGCCATCCGTATCAGGATCTCTCCAATCGGTTCCAATCTCTTGTTCGATGGTGTCTGGAATTCCGTCTCCATCGGTGTCGAGCGGATTCAAGTCATCATCAGGATTGTTCTGAGGATTCGTACCATCGATATATTCTTGATAATCGGTCACACCACCATTGTCGGTATCGGTGTTATTCCACAGCGTAGTGTAATTATCTGTGCTCATGTTGCCACCATCGATACCGAACATCATCGCGCATCCTGTTGTGTTTTCGAACCAATTATTCAGCCCGTCACCATCGAAATCAGCGAGATTGTTGCATGGTTCGTTGGGATCTGTACCATTGAGAATCTCATCCAGATCATTGACTGAGTCACCGTCGGTATCAGTCATATTGGGTGCAGAGATGTAACCCCACGCACCCAAAGATTCCTCCCAATCGGCCAAGCCGTCGCCGTCTGAGTCAGCATAATCGTCGTCGCAATGTGGTTCGTTGATCGCGCCGACGCTGGCATCCCAGCACCAAGAGCCGTTCAGAACGACGATGAACAGCGCATCGACCGGCATCGCCGTCGTGACCGAACGCAATGTGTTGCCATTGATCGTTGCATACATGAACGGTGTTCGATTGCCACTCGCAGATTCGAAGTAAGCCATGGGTTCACCATTCTGCCTCCAGTCCACAGGGCTCGGGTCGAGTCGCGAGGTGTTGTTCACCGTCAGAGAACTGTCGCTGGGTACCCAGGCGACAATGTCGAGATAGAGTTCGTAAGTCGAGGTACAGGGGTTGGTAGCGTGCGCTGGAGTGAGTTCGGTTCCATCCTGCACGCCACCACCGTCGGTATCGGAGTTATTCCATTGCGTGCATGTCATGTTCTCCTCCCAGTTCTGTATGCCGTCCCCATCGATGTCTCCAGCATCTTCAATTCTGGTCGGATCTGTTTCTCCCGGATCTACGACGCCGTTTCCATTCGTGTCCTCCTCACCATCGTCGAACTGATCACCATCCGTGTTGTTGTTGCGAGGATCCGTCGCTTGAGGCGGATCGCCGTAAGCGCCGTTGACTTCGACTCCATCCTCGATACCGTCGCCATCGGTGTCGACGTGGGTTGGATCGGTTAACAGCACCAGAGCCTCGTATGAATCGTTCAGACCATCGCCGTCGGTGTCGTTGTTATTCGGATCGGTGAAAGTGATGCCGTCGACCTCGGCAGTGAAAATCATACAACCACCGGGTCCGATTTGTAGAACTGGATTACATGGAGATTCGGTGCTGGTCCGATTATCGGGACCGGGCCGCCAATATTGTCTGGGTGGCTGAACAGTTCCGTTCCGTGTCGACCAGGCTGGATTGACGTATTCGTAGAGGTTGATCAGTCCGTCGCCGTCAGGATCGCCATTGGTGCCATCGTCGTTGCTGTTCGAGGTCGGATCGAGACCATTGGCCACTTCCCAACCATCCGGCATTCCATCACCATCAGTGTCCCAGCCGTCGGGATCCTCATCGATGCTGCCATCGCCATCATCGTCGTCGGTGGCACAGTCGGCATCTCCGTCACCGTCGCCATCCCAATTGTCGACCATCCCATCGTGATCATCATCGAAGTTGTTGAAGCAGATGTTTCCCATCGGATCCTCATCGGCCCCGTCAGAACCCAAGCCCTGAATGAGCTGCATAGCGCTCTCTTCATCCCAATTGCTGACTGGAACAGTACCATTCCACCATACGCCGTTATCCAATTCATTAGGCGTCGAGGTCGAATCCCAATTCGAGGGAATCGAGTATTGGTATTCATTGAGGTTGGTGAGTGAGTCTCCATCGGGATCGCCCGTCGAGCCATTGATTCCAGTCGCTGAAAGTGGATTCAGACCATATTGCCATTCCCAGCCATCCGGCAGACCGTCGTTGTCTGAATCCCAATCCTGAGGTTGGGTGTTGATGTAGAATTCCAGCCCATAGGTCAAGCCATCGCCATCAGCATCGGTCGAGCCCATGGCTTCCCAAGCAGCGAATTCGATCGCAGCGTAAGATGAGAACAGCAGCAGGACTGAGAAGGCAAACGCGGAGCGCTGCTTGCGCAGTGCCGGTGAGTTGTGAATCGACCTGCTCTTGACGTACATCACACAGTCCCTCTACCGCCTACGGCGGTTCATACGGGTCTTAAGCGGAATGGAGCGTCGTTCGGACAGTGCTCGCGGATGTCACTCCACGAGTTCGATGTCATCGTCCTCGTAGACCATTCTCTGTGGCGCTTCCTCCTGCGTCACTGGAGATGGGATGCCCTCGCCCTCATCCTCATCCTCTCCGTCCTCCTCTTCGCTCTCTGAATCGACATTGAGCGCATCGAGGTAAGCGATGTGCGCGGCCCACTTGCGGCGGTTCATCCTGCTCTGGATGCCGCCGAAGATGAGCAGGATCGAGACTACCGTGATGAGGATGGTCGATGCTCTTGGATGTGTGATTTCGTTGATCAGAAGTTGTATGATGGAATTGATGCCGACGACCATTGTAACAGTCGTCTTGGCAGTGAACTCCTCCGACCAACTCTGCTCCGTGTCGTGAGGTTCGGCGGTGACTAACACCGATACTCTTTCACCGTTGTTCGCAGAGGCCGGAACAGACACCTCGAGGATGAATGTGACCTCCTCGAATGGATCCAATTCTATCAGACGAGAGCCGGTCGGCCCTCCGATGTCGACGGTCCAGCCGGGCTTGTCCACCTCCGCGTCGAGTAAGATGATGAGCGGGCTGTTACCCTTGTTTCTGACTTTGAGTTGGAAATCGTATATTTCGCCTGGTGCAAGTTTGCGATTCTGGCTCACTTGCACTATCTCGAGGTTCGGCTCGTCGGCATCAACCTCGAAGACCATCGGCAGATCGAAGTAGCGCGGATCCGTTTCGGCACTTTCCTCTTGGATCCGCAGATAGACCGTATGATTACCGACGACGACCTGATTCGTCAAGGTCACGCGCACGAAGACTTCGGTGAAATCTCCTGGGCCGAGAGAAACCACCGGTACTGACGAGCCATTCTCATCGAGTATCATATAGGTCCACTGACCGTAGGCTTGGTTCCGATCGGTGTTCTCAGGAAGACTGGCTGGATTGACTATCTCCCACTGGCTCGCCGACTCTCCGCTGGTCATGCTGTTGGTGATGCGGACTCGGAGATTGACTTCCGGGTTGTCGCCGCTCGAGGAGCAGAGTGATACCGTGATATGACCGAGCGGCGTTCCATCACAATCCTGTGAGACCTCGGCACGGATTCCGAAGGTGCGCTGGATGGTGAATGAGACAGTAGTCCGAAGCGAGGCGTTTCCAGTACTGATCACCTCAAGTTCGATCATCCCGATATCGGGGTCTTCCCGATCTGCTGATGGCTTGACATTGAGCCTGAGGATCTGGGTCGAGTGACGTTCGAGCGAAGGGATGTGGAAGGTGCCGTCACCATCGTCTTCGAGGATTCTCTCGCCGGTGTCATTATCGTAGATCTGGATGATCGCCTTGGCGCGTTTGAGGATGTCGAGGCGGAACGTATCCGTGTCGAATCCGGTGTTGAAAATCTCCAGAAGGAAGGTGTTGAATTGGTTGTCTTCAACATACCTCGGGATTGTCGCGTCGAGGTCACCGGGCCGGGTCGAATTCGCGATCGGTATGTCGTGGTCCTCGTTCCAGATCGAGACATCAGGTGGCTGGAAGACTTCGAGTTTCTGCAGGTCAAGAGTCAGGACGTCCTGATGGACGACGGTCTGAATACCATCGATATTCGCCTCGGCTACCGCTCGAATCTCGATTCGATCAGGTGTACCGGTCAGATCATCGGGCGCGGTTATCGTCAGAATGGGATTGAGGATGTCACCACCCGAGTTCAGCGTGTAGCCACCTGGCGCATCGAATTCGACCAACCATGCACTGCCCATATTGGTCAGCAGTTCCAGCTCCACCTGCATCGACTTGGTGGAATCTCCTCGGTGAACGAGTTGCAGAGGAATCGGAGTCGTCTCTCCGGGTGCGACGTATTCGACTGTGCGATCCGCTCGATGATTGATCGCCACGCCCCATTGTTTCATGTCCACAGGCTCATGATCCACGAGGAAGGCATTGCCTTGGATATCTGTGATCTCGAGTTCGACGGCGTACTCTCCAGAGGGCAGGCCAGTTGGGTAAGTCCAGGTGTACGTTCCAAAGATGCCTTGGCTGGTGTCGCTGATGCCATCGTCATCACTCGACACCTCATGATCGATTCTGTAGACCCCGTCAGGATCACGCATCAGCAGCCTTACTGAGTCCATGTCATAACGCCCGAAAGCACTCTTGACATCGAAAGAGAACTGCATGGTTCGATCAGCCAGAACGTCGTTCGGATACCATTCCAATTCGATTCCGTCGGCGAGTTCGGCACCATCACGCTGCAACAGAACGATGCTCTCTGTGATGGCGTTCGACTCGACCTCCAGTTGCGAGAAGCGATTATTCTCACCGTCGATTTCATTCCATGCCACCTCAGCTTCACAACTGCTGCCGAAGGGGCCGCCTCCACTCTCACAGCCACTCATCTCAGCTCTGACCTCAATCTCGAGTTCGCGGTCCTCTTGGACCACGAAACTCTCCTCGTCATCGTCGAGGATGACCTCGAATAATTCATGATCGAAATTGCACTGATTCGTCAATCCCGGATTGCAGGCGTCCGTCTGCCAGGATTCAGAGCCGACGATATTGCCGTTGACTTTCACAGAAACATCCCAAGTCACTTGTGAGTTGCTCGGGCCTTGAGCCCGGACGAAGAGTTGGATCGGGATGTAGAACTGACCAGATGAACTGCCATGTTTGGGTCTACCATTGATCACGAGATCGCTCTTCAGGTCGCCGGTGCTGAATTCAATCGTCGAGTCGAGCGCAGACTCGGTTGATTGCCCGCCCGACTCGGGAACCTGAGTGGTGATGTAGCCATCGCCGCCAGCACTGGAGTTCGCTTCGGCGAAGTAGAGGGTGTAGAGTTTGAGATCGATATCAGCCGACGCCTCGGCGCGAACCATCTCGAATAACTCACCTGGCTCATCAGCGGAAAGGACACCAGGGGGTGCTAACATCAGCAATGTCAGTATGATAGCGATGCCCGCCGTGCTTCTGCGCGGAATCGATGTGCTACTCGCTTTCATCATGCTTCGGCTCGCCGCGGGGGGTTAAAGCGTTCCCAAGGTCCGAGCCGCCAATGCATCAGTTTGAGACGCCCCCTTCAGGGGGCGGGGCGGCCGCTCGATTCAAGCGTGAGGGGGTACTCAGGTGGCTTGCAGGGGTACCCGAGTTGGTCAAAGGGGCCGGACTTAAGCTCCGGTGCTTAGTGCTTCGTGGGTTCGAATCCCATCCCCTGCACCACTCAGCAATACGATTGCTTGCGTGGAGTATGCGAGTTGGACCAGCCAAAGGCTGGGAAACTCGCAGCGCAGTCGAATCTGTGATTCGGTGAAAGGTCAGCGCTGGACCGATCAAAGCGAGGGAAGCGCTGATTTCCAAGAAACCATCTCGTGATTTCTCAGCGGGCTCTAGTCATCGAACAACCAAGCCGTCCATCACCCTTCAGAACATCCAATTTGGTGATGACGACAGTCGCGGCTTCCACAGACTCGGGCTCCATGATCACATCGAGCAAACGTGTCGCAAGAGTCTCCAACAAGGCGGACCGATTCTCATCCAGAACCGAATCGAGAGCGGCGAGAAGGTACTCGTAATCCAGAACCTGCCCGATCTCGTCGCGAGCTGGCTCATTCGCCCCACCCATCATCACGTACAAATCGAAGCGGATCCGTTGCGGCGAGCCGAATTCATGCGC
>Ga0209445_1000430_pt1 | contig 23823 bp, 24 predicted proteins | sample MarorgKNORR_S2LV_4_FD_188223 | JGI IMG/M metagenome (GOLD analysis project Ga0209445, IMG submission 188223) | Marine microbial communities from the Southern Atlantic Ocean, analyzing organic carbon cycling - NADW_A/KNORR_S2/LV (SPAdes) (version 2) | ecosystem: Environmental > Aquatic > Marine >... | reverse complement strand
AAATGCGACTACCGCGCCGAAAACCAGGATGCCTCTGAAGGTCTTCTGAAATGAGTTTTGGAGGGAGGCAAAGATAGCCAGTCCCGACAGGGCGTAGATGTAGGACGCCGGCAGAACGGCGAGGATGGGTATGACCAGCCCAGCGGCCGAGGAGATGATCAACGTGAGGGTTGCAGCCGTAAGGTTGGCCCAATTCCTTGGGTCCGGCATCGGGGCCGGCCAAGATGGCTACTCCGGTCCGAGCCACAATCGCCGGGTGCCCTCCCAGAGATGCGTTTATCACCGATGTGATTCCGATGACGATGGAGATTGGAGTCACCGGTACGCGGTATCCCTGGCCGATCAGAAATCCCAGTTACTGGATGTTGCCTAACCCTAAAGCGAGAACAACCATGGGCAGACTGATGGCAATGATTGAAGACGCTGAGAAGGACATGCTGGGAACCGGAGGGGAAGGCAGACTCCAGGACATGGCCTCCGAAGTAGCTTGGCCGTCGATCAGGACGGCAAGGCCGACCGGCGGCACCCACGGGTTTCCGATGAGACGTCCCAGAAGGTATCCGCCCACCGCCGGGCCGGCCTCCGCGAAGTTCCCCACCGTGACGTCAATAAGCCGGGTGACGTAGCTGAAGATACTCCCCGCAAACATGCCCATGACGATGGGCAGGGGCAGCCAACGGATGATTTTCCCGCCGCCGCCCAGGATTCCGAGAACAAGAATCAGTACGCCCGCTACCAGGTTGGCCGCTGACACCTCGGCAAAAGTGAACTCGCCGGCTAGCGTGCCGAGGTAAATCAAACCCGGGATGCTCCACGTGACGGGCTCCGGCATCCGGTAGTAGACCGATAGAGCGATGGAGGCCACGGCACCGCTGGTCCAAATGATGAATATCCAGCTCGAAGACTGATCTGCGGTCGGGCCCAATTGGCTGGCAACGGCGATGTGCAGCGGCACCGCGCCGAAGGCGTACCAAACGAAAGCAGTCACGCCCGCCCACATCGCGGCGGCGTTAATGTCGCGCGTGATGGTCCCCAGCTTGGTTAACATTCCGAAGATATCAGCACGGCCCACCCTGCTGTATCATGGTTACAACAACTCGCCGACCCAACAATCCCCAAGGAGCAACCCTGATGCCGTCTTTCGATGTAGTCTCTAAGACCGATCTGGCTGAAGTCGATAACGCCCTGAACGGGGTGGCGCGCGAGATCAATCAGCGGTTCGACCTGGCCAATACCAAGTGCGCCGTTGTCCGCTCGGACGACTCGCTGACGCTCACCGCCGACGACAACATGAAGATGACGCAGGTGCAAGAGTTGCTCAAGAAGTACCTGGCCATGCGCAAGGTGGAATTGGGGGCGCTGGACTGGGGCGAGCCGCAGGCCGCGGCGGGCAGCAGCCTGCGGGAGACGGTGTCCATCAAGCAGGGTATCGACAGTGACCTAGGCCGCAAGATCACCAAGGAAGTAAAGTCGGCCAAGATGAAGGTCCAACTGGCCATCCAGGGAAATGAGTTAAGGGTCACCGGTAAGAAGCGGGACGACCTCCAAGAGGTCATCACTTTCATCAAGGACATGAAGAACACCCAGCCCCTGCAGTTCGTGAACTACCGGGACTAGCGCCTAGTTTGTCTGACAAACCGAGCTCCTAATAGAAATTTGGTTTCGGCGTCATGGTGGCTCGACGGGCTCACCACGAACGGTGATTGATAAATTCACCCTGATTGACAAGCATCCGTCGGTTTATTTACGCGGTCCATTTCCTCGGCCCTTGCTTCGGCGCAGTCGTGGCACTACGATATCTGATGGCCCTATTCTGATCCGGGAGCCTCACCCGACTCCAGTTTGCGCCCAGAATCCCCACAATCTCCGAACACTCCACCCACAAAACCACCCTTCCGGCCCCCTTCCGGCCGGGTCAAGACCTTTTCCTCGCTGCAGAACCACGTTAACTACAGGTATCTGTGGACCGGCAACCTCTTCGCCAATTGCGCCCAGTGGCTCCAGTTCATCACCATTGGCTGGCTGGCATTGGATATCACCGGCTCCGGCTCCATTCAATCTTGACCGTGGCAGTTAGGGCGTTGCCCGTGCTGATCTTGGGCCCGTGGGGCGGGGTCTTGGCGGACCGGCTGGACCGGAGAAAGCTGGTCATGGGCGCCCAGGTTGTGATGGTGTCATCGGCACTGACCTTCGGGGTCTTGCTGGCTAACGGGAAGATCGACAGCATCTGGCACGTCTACGGTTACATGCTGGTCTCGGGCATCGCCTTCGCCTTCGTCCAGCCTACCCGGCAGGCGTTGGTGGCCAACACCGTCTCCAGGGAAGACCTGGGCAACGCGCTGGCCCTGAACGCCATGGCGGTGACCTCCATGCGCTTGGCCGGAGCGGCCATCAGCGGCATACTCATCGAAACTCTGGACTTCCACTGGAACTTCTTCGTGGAATCGGGTCTCTATGTGGGGATGATCGTGCTTCTGGCGCCCATGAAGACCCCCTACCGCCGGGAATCGGATGCTAAGAAATCCTCTCCGCTGGCCGACCTGAAGGAGGGTTTGGGGTTCATCTTCGCCAGCCGCGAGATGCTGCGGCTGATGGTGATGAACTTCGTGCGGACCGGTGTGTTCATGCCCCTGTTGTTGTTCTTGCCGGCCTACACCGAGGAGGCGTTGGGCCGCGGGGCCGGAGTCAGCACCGCCATGATCGTGATGATGGGGGCGGGAGGACTGCTGGCCACAATCATGATCTCGTCTTTCGGGTTCTTCACCAAGAAGGGCCTGGTGACCCTGCTGACGTTGATCTCCGGCTCGTCGGTCATCGTGGTTCTGGGACTTTCCCAATGGGTCTGGTTGTCGGTGCCGGTCATGCTGATAATGGGCTTGTCGCAGACCCACTTCATCGTGGCCAACCAGACTTTGATACAGACCTTGGTGCCCGACAACCTGCGGGGCCGGGTGACCAGCGTCTGGCATTACGAGTCAGGGCTGATTCCCCTCTTCGCGGCGCTCACCGGTGGAGTGGGCGTGCTGGTGGGGATAGACACCGCCATGGCCGTCGGCGGCGTGATCGCGCTGTCTGTTAGCCTGTTCTTCCTGGTCCAGTTCGCGAATATTCGGCGCTTAGACTGATTCCCACACCGTCGTCTCGGCGAAAGCCGGAACCCACTGATGTAGCCAAGCAGTTACTTTCATCGATGTGTGTCGTTCTAGCGAGCATGGGGGTTGCGTGGATTCCGGCTTGCGACGGAATGACGAGGAGGGCCTCTGTCATCCGGAGTGAAGCGAAGGATCTACTGTCGTTCACCTCACCTGCCACGCCACTGATGGTGTAGTCTCGCGGGTTCCATGTCCGTTGGCGGATTCTTCGCCGCTGCGGCTGGTTCAGAATGACAGACCGGTGGCGGCGTCCTCAGAATGACCATGGTGGTGCGTTCAGGATGACTGGGCAGTGGTTTCAAAATCACCGGGGCGACGCAGGCCTACTCCACCGGCGTGGTTGACCAGTTGATGCTGGCGTAGGTCCAGCTTATCTTGAAGGGCTGGTTGCCGTGGTTGGCGACGCTGTGGTGGGCGCCGGGGGAGATGAACGCGGCGTCGTTGGGGTGGACGATGTGTTCCTGGCCGTCGATGACCATCAGGCCTTCGCCCTCGACGACGATCACCGATTCTTCTGCGTCGTGATAGTGCATGGGCGCCGACGCCCCAATGGCGAACTCGGCGACACCACTGGAGATCTGGGTGGCTCCCGCGTCCCCGTCAACCAGGCTGGAGAGCACCACGCCGGGCCGCCTTTCCTGGTGCTCGACGCTGTCAAATGGCACGAACTTGGCATTGGGCATCGTCTTCTCCTACGGTGTGCTCAGGTCCCAGCCGGGCAGGGCCATGTAGCCTTCGATGGGAACTTCCACACTGGTTGCCAGGCCCTGGGCCAGCTTGATCCTCTGGATGTTGTAGAGATGGGTGATGTGCTCGAAGTACCGGTGGCGGAAGATGGTCTCCAGGGTGAACCAGATCTTAGTCTGTACTTCAGTGTCGCGCCTCAGTCCGGTATGGACGTTGTAGAACCAAGGCCACTCCCCGTTGTCGGAGAACTCGAACTCCTTGGTCCGTAGCGAGCCGGCGGTCTCGTTGGAGAGTATCAACTGCCCCAACGCCAACCCCTCAAGGAGCTTTTCCAGAATCATTTCCACTTCCCAATATAGGTTCTCGTCCATCCTGCGGTCGTACTTGGACTGAGTCATCGCCTTGGTTTCTTCAGGGCTGGGTGGGTTTGGCGGGGGGCCGCTTGGGAACATCTCGAGGCCCCACCGCTGCCAGAACCACCGGAAATTCCCGGACGCCAGGTGGCTCAGTTGGCGACGGATGCTCCACTCGCTCCAACCCCACTTGTCCGACTCAAAGTCCAGTTGCTCCGCTGTCAGCCCCGCAACCTCCGATGCGGCCGTGCGGTACAACTCGGACTCAAACTGAGGGAAGAGCAGAGTTGCCGGCGAATCGTTTAGTATCTCGTCTGACGGCATAAAATAGCGCCCTTTGGGCCTAGATCCCCTGCCAGTAGCGGCGCTCTTCCCCACGGACGAAGCGGCCGAAGCCGGGGTCAGGGAAGTGGCCGGCGGAGACCAATGTTCCCTCGGCCTCCAGCATGTCGATGACGGCATGACGCGTTGCCCGAGCCATGTCCGGAATGATGTCGAATCCGGGGCACCAATCCGTGTGGTGGGCCTGAATGGGGCTGTGGGCCACATCGCCCAGAACGAACGCATGCTCGCCGTTGGACGTCACTCGGATGGAAGTATGGCCGGGGGTGTGGCCCGGCGTCGGGTAGGTGGTCAACTCTGGCGTTATCTCGTGCTCGCCGTCGAACAGGTCCATCACGCCGTGCTCCTTCAGCGGCAGGACCTGGGGCACCACGTATTCCACCGTGTTGATATTGGCGGGGTCGGTCCAGTAGTCCCAGTCCTTCTGGGGGACCAGGAACCGGGCGTTGGGGAAATTGGGCTTGCCGTCGGTGTAGTTCCAGCCGACGTGGTCCGGGTGCACGTGAGTGAAGACCACGATGTCCACCGCCTCCCGGTCGATGCCCTTCTCCTTCATGTCGTCCAGCAGGTAGGAACCCTCGCCCTGCATGCCCGTGTCGACGACGATCAGCTTGCCCGCCGAGCGGATGGCCAATGAACCCCAGCGGTGGTGGCCGTGTTCGTCTTCGGCCAGTAACTCCGGGTATTCCTGCCACTGTTCGATGGTGGTGTCGGGAAAGGCAACGAAGGGAGACCTGGTGAACAGGTTGTCGTTGAGGGATATCAATTCAACGTTGCCGACATTCACGATGTGATTGGGCATTTTCCCTCGCAGTTATTGGGACTTAAAGTTCAAAGGTCTTCTTAAAGATGCTCGGGGAACCCGGGCCATGGGTGATCAGGCCGCGCATCTCGGCGTTCTTCGGGTCGGCGTCCAGCTGGGCCGCCCATTCCGGGGTCTGGGAGACGTTCTCGTTCTCAAACTCGTAGACCACCGAATACATGGGGTCCTCGCCGCGAACCGTCTTGAACCGGCGCCCCCGGATGCAGCCAGGGACCTTCTCGAAATTGGGCACGAAAATCGAGTTGTACCACTCATTCCACTCGTCGGTTCGCTCGGCCGGAATATTCATGCGGCCTATCTGCAGAGCCGGGGCCATGCCGCTGCTCTCCAAGTCGCCGGAAACCGAGTCTGGGAAGATCATCTCGTAGAGCGGGTTGAAGAAATTGGTGCCGATGAGCGTCGGCCCCATGGTCTCGCTCCACTTCGACTTGGTGCGTTTGGTGAAGCCGTCGCCCAGCACGGCGGCGGGGCTTTCCAACTCGTAGGCGGCCAGGTGCTTGGGCCCGCCTTTCACCGCCTCATAGCGAGCGGCGCTCAGCACGCCGGGTACCGTAAGGATCTCCGCGATGTGCTCCTCGTTGTACCAGCGATTGAACTCGTCTTCCCGGTCTTCAGGAACGTCGCACCAGACCATCAGCAGTCCGGTCCCTTTTTTGGCGGGCATCATTATCTCCCAGCATCGAGGTTGTTTTGCAGCAAACACTATATCCCAGGTTGACGTAACGGGAAACAACGGAAGGCCATCTGGCATAGGATTAGGCGTTGCCCCGCACGAACGGGCTTCGAAGGACTAAAAGATAGCCACCCCAACGGAAAACCCACCCATGACCGGCCGCCGTATCTTTTACGGTTGGTTCGTCGTAGGCGCGGCGGGTTTGGTGGTCTTTAGCAGCAGCCCCGGCCAGTCCTACGTATTCTCGATATTCATCGATTCCATCATCGAAGACACCGGACTCTCCCGCCCCGGCATCTCTGTTCTGTATATGGCCAGCACGGGTATGAGCGCTGTTCTGGTGGCCATCGTGAGCCGGCTGGCCGACCGCTACGGTCCCAAGACCATGCTGGTGGCCGTTGGACTGGGCTTCGGCGCGGCCTGTTTCGGCATGGCGACCGCCACCAATATCCTGCTGTTCTACATCGCCTTCGCCAGCTTGCGGGCCCTGGGCCAAGGGTCGTTGAACATCAACTCCATATTGCTGGTGAACCAATGGTTCGTCTCGCGCCGAGGCCGGGCCATCGCCATGATGGGTCTGGGAGCCGTGCTCTCCAGCGCGATATTCCCGCCCTTCGCCAGGTTCTTGATCGTCAATATCGGCTGGCGGGAGGCTTACGGGGTGATCGGCGCGGTGGCCATCGTATTGATCATTCCGGTGACCCTGCTGGTGGTCAGGAACAGGCCTGAAGACATGGGGATGTTCCCAGACGGGTCGCCGGAGCCCCTGGTCTCAGAGACCAGGCAGGCCATGCCCGGAGTGAGGAAAGACAACCCGGGTCTACAGTTCCATCAACTTCTGGCTACTGGCCTGGTCATTGGGCACACCGGGCCTGGTCTCCACCGCGTTGGTCTTCCACCAAACGTCCATCTTCGAGGAGAAGGGACTGAGCGCGACCCTGGCAGCCGGGGTGTTCGTGATCTTTTCAGGTTCGTCGGCCGTCAGCTCGCTGCTGGCGGGTTTTGCGGTGGACCGCATCGGCCCCAAGGCGCTGTATGCCATATCAATGGTCTCCCTTTTAGTAGCCTTGGTGCTGGTAGTGGCCGTGGACTCGGTGTTCATGGCCGTGGTCTATGTATTGGTGCTGGTAGTGGCCGGCGGGGCCCACCACATAGTGCAAGGCGTGATCTGGGCCCATTACTACGGGCGCCACGGGCTAGGCAGGGTGCAAGGCTCGGCCTTGACCATCAACTTCTGCGCGTCGGCGGTGGGTCCGCTGCCCCTGGCCATCTTCCACGACCTGACCGGAACCTACACTGTTGGCATGCTGGTGATGATGGCCCTGCCGGTGCTGTCTATCTTGGCCCTGGTCAAGGCGCGGCCAGGTGGGATGACCGGTCCCGCCCAGATTGCCGCCGAAACGGGCGTTGTGTAGAATGCGCCAATCATGGGAGCCCAATGGTGGGCGACAATCATCGGCCAGAGAGGAGACTGAAACATGGACCTAGGACTGAAGGACAAGCGTGCATTTGTGGGCGGCGGCAGCCGTGGTATCGGCAAAGCCATCGCCCTGGAATTGGCCCGGGAAGGTTGCGATGTGGTGATTGCATCCCGGACGAAATCCGCCTTGGATGAGGCCGCAAAAGAGATCGAAGACATCACGGGCAGGAAGATCATCCCCATGGTCCTGGACGTCACCTCCCGCGAGGACGTCGACCGCGTCATGGCCGAAGCGGCCAGCCAACTGGGCGGACTGGATATCCTAGTCAACAGCGCCTCGTTGCCAGGCGGTTCTCCCGGAGCTATCGGACCCATCGACACCGTCGTGGACGACGAGCTTATAGGCGACTTCGACGTCAAATACGTCGGCGCGTTGCGCTGCGCCCGCGCGGCGCTTCCTTTCTTGAAGAAGCAACCTTGGGGCCGGATCATCAACATCAGCGGTGGAAACGCCCGGAACGCCGGCAACCTGAGCGGCGGGGCACGCAATGTGTCTTTGGTCCATATGACCAAGACATTGGCTACCCAGGTGGGGAAATTCGGCATCACCGTCAACTGCATCCACCCGGGCACCACCCGGACCGAGCGCACTCCAAGCTTATTGGAGGCCCGCGCCAAAGCGCTGGGCGTAACTCCCGCAGAGGCGGAAGTCCAGGACTTCGCCGACGGTTCGCCCCGGGGCAACCATATCAACCGCATGGTTGACGCCTCGGAGATCGGCTACTTGACGGCCTACCTGGCATCGGACAAGTCATGGGCCGTTACCGGCGAGGTCATCGCGGCCGGTGGTGGCACCGGGAACGCAGTTTTTTACTAGGCTGCCCAACGCGGCCTGCCCCATGATATTCACCGGGACGCCAATAATCTCCTGAGGAGTGTGGCGCCCCGGCTAGGTGATCAACTGACCCATGGCGACGAACGACCAATCAGAACTTGACCAAGACGTGGCGGAGGTGCGCCGGCGGGTGGAAGCGCTGGCCAATGATATGCGCGGCCTGGGCATGGAGGTACGTCTCACATCCGAGGAGTACGGCCCCGAGCGGGACTTCGACGGCACAATCACCCGCACCATAACCTTTAGCTTCAAGGTCTCCCAGCAAGACTGAAGCCTTCTACCAGAGCGCTTGGCTAGCCAGACGAGCTCCCTCGACCATGGACTCCAGTTTCGCCCAGGCGATCCGCGATTCGACCCGCCTTCCCCAGGCCGAGGTCCCGAAGCCGCAATCGCTGCCCGCCATCATGTTCTCTTTGCCGACCACTCCGGCGTAACGGACGATTCGCTCTGCGATAAGTTCTGGGTGCTCGATGAAGTTGGTTGTCGTGTCCAGAACTCCAGGGATGATCACCTTGCCATCCGGCAGTTTCACGTCTTCCCACACTTTCCATTCGTGAGCGTGGCGGGGATTGGCGCCCTCGAATGAGATGCCCAAAGGCGGCGCCTTCAAGACGATGTTGATGATCTCTTTCAGCGGCACGTCGTAGTGGTGGGGCCCTTCAGTGTTGCCCCAACAGAGGTGTAGCCGCATCCGGTCGGGCGCCAGCCCGGCCAGGGCGTATTGCAAGACCTCTACGTGTATCTCAACTATCTTGATGAACTGTTCCTGGCTCAGGTCCGAGAACTGGGTGACCCTGGTCATAGCCAGGTCGGGGCAGTCGATCTGCAGCAGCAGTCCTGAGTCGACGATGGCCTTGTAATCGTCCTTCATTACCTCAGCCAGCGCGTACAGATATTCCTCTTCCGAAGGGTAGTGCTCGTTGACCAGGAAGTTGGCGATGACTCCAGGGGAGGCGGCGGTCATGAAAACTTCTTCCGACTTCACGCCCGAGGTGGCGGCCTGGAGGCGCTGGATGTCCCGCTGCACAGCATCTTTGTCTTTCCAGGCGATGGGCCCGGTGCAGGCAGGCCAGGGGATGGTGGCCGACGAAGACACGCCGCTCTGGGCGGCAAATTCGGGGAAGTCCACCATGTCGATCCGCGGCCGGGCCCGGAGGAGCTGCTCCCCATCGAAGCCGGTTAGCCGGTCTTTCACGTAGGTGGCGTATTGGACGCGCCCCTGCTCGCCGTCGTTGATTACGTCGATGCCGATCTCAACCTGTTTGGCCACCACGTCGGCAACGCCCTCATCCACGCCCGTGCGAAACTCCTCCGCTTCTCCAGCCTTCGGGTCAAGCCTGGAGCGCAGTAATTCCTGCAGCTCAGGTGAACGGGGCAGGCTGCCGGTGTGGGTGGTGAGTATCCTGGATTCGCTTCGTTTCATCGTAGACTAGCGCTCCTCAATCGTGACTAGACCTTCGGGGTTCGACGGATTGTACACCGTCTCTGCGGGTAGCGCACATCGATACGGAAAGCGGGTCAATGTGGGGGTAGGTGTAGAGGACTCAAGAACGGCGGGGAGAGGGGTAGATTGGAGGCGGGGTTTGGCGAGGGCTGGTCAGCCCAGTAATTCCTTGACTTTGTTTAGGATCAGCCTGGGGCTGAAGGGTTTGGTGAGGTATTCATCGGCGCCTTTGGACAACCCGATTTCGCGGTCGCCTACTTGACCATTTGCGGTCAGCATCATCACGTGAATATCCCGCAGGTCAGGGTCCGACTTCACCTCTTCGCACACGTCGTACCCGCTCTTGCGGGTCATCATCACGTCCAAGATCATGAGGTGGGGTTTTGAGTCACGCACCATGTCCATCGTTTGTTCTCCGTCTTTGGCGGTGGAAACGTCGTAACCCTCTTTTTTGAGGATATACGCCAATGATCGGACGATGTTTGGCTCGTCATCGACGACCAGAATCTTTTTGACCAGCAAAGCTCACCATCTGCCCGGTTGCCGACCTGGTGTTTTCTAAGAGTAATTGACGGGTCTAGGTATCTGGCGCTACAGATATCGGCTACGAATTGACCATAAATCGGTATTGCCCAGACGAATCTAGTATCAGAATATCAGGACGGATGAACTCAGTCTGGTGATTTACGTGTGAGTAGCGTGAGGGTATCGCATGGTGGAAAAGCCGAGGCTCGGTGGACCGAAATTGGGACGAAAAGACCGAAGAGAGACCTAGCTGGACTTGGTCTTTTCTTCGTAGCCCCTGGGTGTGATCACCTTTCCGGCATGGAGGTAGGTGGTCGAATTTCCAATGACGACTATGGTAACCATGTCCACAGACTCGGCTTCTTTCTCGAGCCCCTGAAGACTGGTTATCTTCACTCGTTGGCCGGGCCGGAATGCGTCTCCAACAATGCCGACCGGCGTATCTCCGGATCGGTGTTTCAGCAAGATCTCCCTGGCTTCCAGAAGTTGGGTCTGCCGCCGCTGGCTGCGCGGGTTGTAGAGGGCCACCACGAAATCGCCCTGGCCCGCCGCCTCCAACCGTCCACGGATCTTTTCCCAGGGCGTTAAGAGGTCACTAAGACTGATGGCGCAGAAGTCTTGCATCAACGGCGACCCCAACACCGCCGCAGCCGCCTGCATGGCCGATACTCCGGGCACCGTCTCCACCGCCGGGTCTTGGCCGTCCCAGTCCCGGTCGGTGAGCACGCGGAACACCGGGCCGGACATGCCGTAGATGCCCGCATCGCCAGAAGATACAACGGCTACGGTCTTTCCCGCGTAGGCCGAGTCCACGGCCGCCGCCGCCCGCTCCAACTCCTGGCCCAACTCCATGGAGACCACTTCTTTTCCAGCGATCAGACACTCGATCTGCTGGATGTAGGCGCGAAAACCGACGATCACATCGCTCTCAGACAGCGCGTGGGAAGCGGCGGGAGTCAGGTATCCTGGGTCTCCCGGCCCGATTCCAATCAGATTGATCTTTCCCTTTCCGGTGGTCATTAACTAGCGTTCCCCCTGGATCTATGGTCCGTCAAATTTCATTCGTGCGATGGCGATGGTGGCCCGCGCGGTCTTTTTTCGGGTCACCAATAGTTCGTCGGCGCCGGCGGTCAAAAGGGCAGCGGGCTCAGCCACCCCCCACACGCCGACCAACCCATGGGCGCGCTCCGACTTGGAGGTGATGGCGCCGGGGTTTGTCTCGAATACCCCGTTCAGTTCATCGGCTTGGAGGAACGTCAAGGGCACTCTGTGGTGTTCGGCCAGTTGTACCAATCCTGGCTCGCCCCGTTTTATCTCGGCAGTGGCGATGGCGGCCAGGCATCCCGGAGCCAAGTCGTTTTCTTCCAGGGCCTCGGCCAGCAGCGATTCCAGTTCCTCCACCGGTACGCCTCGGCGGCAGCCCATGCCCACTGCCAAGCTTCGTGGCCTGTAGACCACGGTGATCTTGTCCGCCAGCATGGTGTCCAAAGGCTCGATATTGTCGGTCACTATCAGTGCGGCGGCACAGGCCGAAGCCGCTAGGTCTTCCAGTGTCGGATATACCGTGATGTTCTCCGGTAGCGGCGTCTCGTTGGGCCACCAGCCGCGTTCTCCGGCCCCCTGCCAGATGCCGATCGGCTGGCCGTTGATCACCGCGGCGCTGGCGCGTGTGACGGCAGTGGAATCGGCCATCATCCGCCAGCCGAACTCCCGGCCCAGCAGGTCCACGGCCAAGGTGCCCGAGGCATGGGATGCCGAAGTTATCACTGCCCGTGACCCAAGGTGACTGGCAACTTCCTGGGCCAATCGGTCGGCCCCGCCCACATGTCCGGATATGAGGCTTACGCAGAAGCTGCCCGCGTCGTCAACGCAGACCACCGCCGGATCAACCTGCTTGCTCTCGAGCAGCGGCGCCAATAGCCGGATGGTTGCCCCGGTGGAGAGGAAAAGGACCAGGCTGGAAAACTCGGCGAAGGCCTGTTCCACCACCGGCCTCAGCGGCAGATCGAAAGTCTCTCCGGTGTCGCCTTCTTCTCTGAATCGGCGGTCGATTAATAGCGTAGATTTGCGGTCGAGAGACTCGGCCAGCGTCCGCGCCATCCTGGCCCCGTTGCGGGTGAGGGCGATGATAGCCGTCGAGTTGAGGGCGTTATCCCTTTCCGGTGCCACTGGCCTGGGTCCCTGAGCCCCTTCGGTAACGGTGGGTGTAATCGGTGGAATACAGATGGGAGACGGCGCCCGCGGCGTCCAATCCGGGGTCAACAGCATCGCCCACGATGATCAAAGCCTGCAGGGTGATCTTGGCCGCCCGGACTTTGTTGGCGATGTCCTTCAGCGTGCCCCGAATCACCAGTTCGTCAGGCCAGCCGACGCGGTAGACCACGGCCACCGGGGTGTCTTCGGTGTACCCGGAAGACGTTAGCTCGCGGACGACTTTGGTCATGCGGGTGATGCTCAAGAAGATGACCATGGTGCAACCGTGGGCTGCCAGGTCCTTGAGTTGTTCACCCTCCGGCATGGCCACACGGCCTTCCATGCGGGTCATGATCACGGTCTGGGATTTTTCAGGCACGGTCAGTTCCGACTTAAGCACCGCGGCGGCGGCAAAGGCGGCGCTGACGCCGGGGATGATCTCAAAATCCACGCCCTCCTGGTCAAGGATGCGCATCTGCTCCAGAATGGCCCCGTAGATCGAGGGGTCGCCGCTCTGGACGCGAGCGACGGTTTTGCCTTCGCGAACGGCGCTCAGCTCCAATTCCATGATCTCGTTTAGGTTCAGTTCCTTGCTGCCGATGACTTGAGCGCCTTCTTTGGCGAACTCCACGATCTCTGGAGGGACCAGGGAGTCGGCGAAGATCACGAGGTCCGCCGATTCGATGATCCGCTTCGCTTTCAGTGTCAGCAGTTCCGGGTCTCCCGGACCGCCGCCGACTATATATACCTTGCCTTTGGTGTCAATCATTCTTTGTTTCCAGCTGGATTTCCCTTCACGATCAAGAGGGAGAAATAGTCCAAGTCTTCGTCTTTTATCGATGTAACGTCTTTGATCACTTTCTCTCGGTCCGTGCTGACCCGGCGCACATAGGTGCTCTGGCCGGTTAGCCCCAGTTCTTCCAGGTCAGCCAGGGTTTTTACGATATTGGGGCTGACCTTCATCAATACTACCGTATCGAAATTCGATGTGGCCTTGGACAGGTCGTCCAGTCCGTAGGCGGCCGGCAGGATGGCCAGCCGTTGCCCGTGGGTCGCCAGTGGGACGCCGGAACTGGCCGCCGCGGCCATCACCGATGATACACCGGAGATGATCTCGATGGGGGCCTCCGGGCATAACTCTTGGACTCCGGCCAAGACGTATGAGAAAGTGCTAAAAAGCATGGGGTCGCCCTCAGTGAGGAAGGCCACGTCCTGTCCCCTTCTCAGCCGCTCGACTACCAATCCTGATGCTTCCCGCCAGACCTGGGCTGCGCCCTCGGCGTCGTCGGTGGGGAACGGCGCGCGCAGGATCTCCTGTTCGGGCTTTAAATAATCTTTAACGATGCTTAGCGCGTAGCTTTCCCTCTGGTTGGCCGCTTGAGGGACGCAGATGACCGGGGCGGCTTGGATCGCCTTCAGGGCTTTCAGGGTCAGCAGTTCCGGGTCGCCTGGACCGACGCCGACGCCATAGAGACGGCCTATAGTGGTGGAATCTTGAGTCATAATGCCGCCTAGTTTCCGCGCCGGCCGGAGACGATGAACACCGGGTTTAGCGACTCCAGGCGCACCGCGCCGTCTGGCATCTCTTTGCCTCGGGCCGACGTGACCTGGGTTAATTCAGTGGTCAGTCCCAAGCTTTTCAGGAGCCGGTAGGCTTCGTGGGTGCGTTCCAGCACCGCCAAGTTGACTACGATAGTGCCGCTAGGATTGAGGCGGGAGACGGCGTACTCCAGTATCGCGGACAGATTTCCGCCGCTGCCGCCGACGAAAACCGAGTCGGGAGCGGGCAGCGCCTCCAGGGCATCCGGCGCTTTGCCGTTAATGATGTGGATGTTCTCCGATCCCCATTGGGCCACGTTGGCTTCCAACAAGGGTAGGGATTCGGTGTCGCGTTCCACGGCGTATACCTGACCCTGGCTAGCGATTAGTGCGGCTTCCACAGACACGGACCCGGTGCCCGCGCCCACGTCCCAGACCACGCTGTCTTGGCGGAGACCCAGGGAATATAGGCTCACGGCGCGCACTTCCCGTTTGGTGATCTGGCCCTTGTCGGGACGCCGCTGCTCGAAGGCGTCGTCGGGCAGCCCCAAAGAGCGGGGCAGGTCCTTAACCACGGGGCGACGCTCCCGAACTAGAGACCAGAGGAACGCCTTCCAACGAGGTCGACGCGTAGCCTAAGAGAGTCCCATCGAAGTCGAAGCACATGGCGTCGACGATCAGTTTCTCCGCGTCGTCCCCCAGCAGTTTGTGGCTCTCGTCGCAGACCATCTGACTCATCAGCGTGAACAGCGATAGTTGGTCGTTGGCCAGGGCAATCTCGCCGAAGTGGCGGCCGGAAGTGGTCGCGGCCATCTCCTTCTGCAGCTTCTTGGAGGCGCCGCACTGTCCGGCCAGGCCGGCCAGGAAAGTGGTGTCCACTTTGTTGCCGGCAACGTGGGTGACGAAATACCCCTCGGCCATCTTCGAGAACTTGCCGATCATGCCGACGTGGGTTGCCCGTTTGATCCCCCGAGAGACGCACCGCTTCAGGGCTGCCCCGCTGAATATGCCAACCCCGACGTAGGCCATGTCAGGCAGGTCCAGGTGGTTCTTCGTGAAGGACTCGCTCTGCAGTCCGGTGGCGAGCACCATGTGGTTAATGTTGTTTGTTGCGGCGACGTCGATGGCCAGGTTCACGCTGGCCCGCCAGGCGGCGGTGGAGTAGGGCTGGACCACCCCGGTGCTGCCCAGGATCGAGATGCCGCCGATGACGCCCAAACGCGCGTTAGTGGTCTTCAGCGCCACCTCTTCGCCGGTGGGCACGGATATCTCCACGATGATCCCCTCGCCGGACTCCAGTCCATGGGTCTTGGCCGCTTCCAGAGCCGACTCAATGATCATCCGCCGGGGCACGCGGGTCACCGCCGGTTCGCCAACCGGGATCCCGGTGCCGGGAAATGTCACCGTGCCGACGCCGACGCCGCCCTTGATGGTGACGCCCTCTTCGGTGGGTGGGCCAAGCGATATCGTAGTGCAGATCTCGGCTCCATGGGTGGCGTCCGGGTCGTCGCCGCCGTCTTTGATGACCGAACAGAGGACCTTTTCACTGCCCGGAGTGAAGCCTCCCGGCACGCCTTCGATCCATTCACAGCGGTGCAGAGTGAAATCAGCGTCCTGGCCGATGGGCAGGTGGATGGTAACTTTGTCGACCGGCTTTCCGGTGAGGAGTGCGGTGACAGCCGCTTTCGTGGCGGCGGCCGCGCAGGCGCCCGTGGTGTAACCGGTGCGCATGCCCTTTCCTCGGACCGTGGGCCTGCTGTAGTCGCTTTCCGGGCTACCGTTGCCCGAATCGGCCGGGCCTTTTTCAGCCGGGTCCTTTTTATCCGGGGTCATGGGGCCGCCTGATTCCAGGCTTGGCGCACGCGGTCTGCGGTGATGGCTACGATCTTGTCGTCAACGCCCAGGGGAGGAGTCACCGATATGGCGATGTGCGGATACCGCTCTTTGATCTGCTCTAGGCCGCCGATGACGTTCCTTTGCAGGATGATGCCGGGAAAGAAGATATAGGGGACGCACATGATGGCCGAGACGCCGCGGGTCTCGGCGAGTTTGGCGGCTGCGACATCCATGGTGGGGTCGCCGTAGTGGGACTGAGCCACCGCAACTGCATAGTCTGGACCGAGCCGGTCTTCGACCAGTTGGCCCAATTCTTCGAGCCAGATGCAGTCGTCGTATTCTGTCTTGGTCCCCGCTTTTACCACTAGGATCCCCTTGGGACCGGAGCCTTGGTCTACGGCGGTGTGTTCGCTGGAATCTTCTAGTTCTTGGACCCTTTGGACCACCAGATCCGCAAGGTTTGAGTCCAAGCCAAGGCCATCGGCCAGGTGCAGTTGAATCCCCGGCAGTTGGCCGCGGACTTCTTCGATGATCTCGTTCATCTCCAGCGTTGCGTGCTTGCCGTTACCCAGCAGGAAGGGCGCGAGCACCACGTTGTGGATACCCCGGTCGCCCAGCATCTTTACAGCTTCCGGCGGGAAGGGCTCGATGAACTCGAGGCAGGACAACACCATCTGCGACTGGTCCAGTTCCAGCATCCCTTGGAGCCTAGTTGCCGCCTGCTTCAGTCCGTCAGGTGTGCTGGGGCAGTCCTGGCACCACCCTGGGGTCTCAGCCGTTTCTGATCGAAGCCAGGCGCAGGAACACTCAGCCTTGCTGGTGCCTCGCTGGCTGCCGTGGCCCAGGAGGACCACTCCCCAGCGGTCCTGGCCGTTTTGTTTGTCGTTCACCGGCTCGTTCAAAAGGTAACCTCTTGGAGGGCCAGTCCCAGTAGAGCATTGACCGTTGCCGCCGCCGCCGAACTGCCGCCGCGCCGCTCCCAGATGGCGATGTAGGGCACGTCGACCTTCGCCAACTCGGCTTTGGATTCGGCGCAGGCGATGAAGCCCACCGGCATGCCGATGACCAGCGCAGGCGAGACCTCGCCTGTAGTGATCATGTCCAACAGGGCCAGAAGGGCGGTGGGGGCGTTGCCGACCGCGGCGATTGCGCCGTTCAGGTGGGGCGTCAGTTCCCGCACTGCGGCCACGGAACGGGTGGTGCCGTCGGCCTTGGCCCGTTCAGCGGTGTTGGGTGTATCGATCTGGCAGTGGGTTGTGATGCCGCACTTGCCGAGCAGGGCCTTGGATATGCCGACTTCCACCATGCGCACGTCGGTGACCACGGCCGCCTTGGCTTTGATGGCGGCGATACCCAGATCAACAGCGCCGGGACTGAAACCCACGGCTTTGGCGATCTCAGGGTCACCTTCCGCCCGCACGATGCGGCAGATCACGTAGCGCTCTTCGGGCGTGAGTCCGTCCAACTGGGGCAGACTGGTTTCAACGACCTCGATGCTGCGCCGGTCAATCTCGTCTGGGAGTAGTGCGTATTTCTCGACTAATGACATGACAGTACCGATATTACCGGTGAGTCATTATAGCCGGTTTCGCGGTGTGAGGGCAGGGGTAGAGGCGGAGATGGGGCCGGAGTTAATCGGGACTCTGCGGGCCTTCTTCGCTCAATCGGAAGATTTCCCTAGCGACTTTCAGTTCTTCGGGGCCTTTGCGCTCTTTCAAGAACATGGTCGGGTCGTGGAGCAATTTGTTCACGATGGCCCGGGTCATGGCGTCCAATGACTCAAGGGCTTCTTCGTCCAGCTTGCCGTTCAGTTTCCGTACCGTCTTGTTCAACTCCAACGATCGGACGTGGTCGGCACGGTTCCGCAGTTCGAGCACTGTCGGCAAGGCTTCCAGGTCCAGGCACCACTGGCGGAACTGTTGGGCTTCGTCGGTGGCCAGCTCCTCAGCCCATTCAGCTTCTTTGGCCTTCTTTTCGCGGCTGGCCTGGGTTGCCGATTCCAGGTCATCGACATCGTTCAGGAACACGTTCCGGACCTGCGCCGCTTCGGGGTCGATGTCCCGCGGAACGGCGATGTCGATGAGCAGCAGCGGCCGGTCCGGGCGCACCGCCATGGTGTCGCCAATCAGGTCGGCCGGCAGCACGTATCCCGGAGACCCGGTGCAGCCGATGACGATGTCCGACTCCCGCAGCGCTTTGGGCATCCCATCGAAGGGTATGGCTTGAGCGGAAAGGCTTGCGGCCAGTTCTTTCGCCCGGTGGAAGGTCCGGTTGGTCACAGTGATATCAGTGACGCCCGACAGGCTCAACACCTCGGCGGCCAATTCTCCGGCTTCCCCGGCGCCAACGACCAGCACGCGGCGGCTGGAAAGATCGCCCAAGACCGACTTGGCCATCTCGACGCAGGCCCGGCTGACGGAGAGTGCGTTTCTGCTGATCCCTGTTTCGCGCCTGACTCTTCGGCCCACCCGGAGCGCCTGCTGGAATAGTTGGGCCAGGGGTCCCTGGGCTGTGCCGGCGGTGGTGGCGGCCTCGTAGGCGTCCCGTACCTGGCCGATGATCTGCTCCTCCCCCAGAATCATGGAATCGAGGCTGGAGGACACCCGGAACAGATGATGGATGCACTCATAGCCCCGGTAGACGTAGAGATACCGGTCAACGTCCAAGAGGGAGATGCCAAACCGCTCAACCAGGAATCGTTTTACCTGGTCGGCGCCGGCTTCGCTGCTCGCGCCGTCTTCGGGGACACCCAGGGTGTAGAACTCGGAGCGGTTGCATGTTGAAAGGATAACCCCGCCCACGCCGTGCCCGTTCATGGCGGTGAGGGCATTGGGGAGCTGCTCTTTATTCAACGACAGGAGTTCCCGGACTTCAACTGGCGCGGTCCGGTGGTTCAGTCCAACGACTAGGAATTCCAAGTTCGCTCCGGGGATCTGTCTTTCATCATCTTCGGGGATATCCCGGTCCGCTGGTTGGCTCTGGCCACTCACAAGGCGGACCCATAACTGAATTTCGTTGCCATTAGATTAATCGAATATGACCGGGATGAAAACCTAAAATGCGCCAGCATTTTTGGTTTGGAAGGCTGCGAGAATCTATAAATATCTACCGAAATCTTTTAAATAATAGATTAATAATTCAGGCTACATGTGAGTGTAGTAGGCCTATTCTCACCTGTCAACGGACCTAGAAAGGCGGGACGCATGTGTTGATCGCCTCGCCGCATTGCCATCATTAATCGTCGTTGGCGAAAGGCGGCGCCGGAATCTCCTCCTGGACGGCCTCGTCACTCAGCGGTGTTAGATGGCTGCTTAGGTTCCGGACCGTGGAGTTGAGCATGGCGGGGCCCAAAGCGAAGATGGCCACAGCCAGACCCCCGGCGGCGATCGCGATGGGCGCAGTGAAAACGCTGGTCAGTGCGCTGGCCTGCATCCCGCCGAGAGGCATGATGCTCCAGGTCATCCCATAGAAGCCCATGACCCGGCCCCTGATTGGGTCGGGCACCATCATCTGGAGGGAACTTTGGATTGAGATCATGTACACGGAATTGAAGATCCCCATGAAGAACATGATGGCCATCGCCAGGGACAGTGAACCGACGTACTCGGCGGTCAGTGCGAAGGCCGCTACGGTCAACCCGAACAAGACCGCCCCGCCGATGATCGCCAGGCCGCGGTTGGGCACGCTCCCACGGGCGCCGATGTAGAGCGTGTTGACCAGAGCCCCGGCCCCGGACATCCCTAGAAGCAGGCCTTGGCCCTTGGCCCCCACCTCCAAGATGTCCACGGCGAAGATGGGCATCAACATGACGTAGGCCATGCCGAAGAAACTGTTGAAGAAGGTCATGCCGATCAGGAACGAGAATATGGAATTGACCTTGATGAATCGCAGGCCCTCTTTTATGTCCTGGAGCGGACTGCCCAACGCCCCTTTGGGTATTGGTTGTATCTTGAGGCGCGCCATCACCAAGGCCAAGACCACGAATCCCATCCCGGATATGTATAGGACCGACTGGGTGTTGATCAGGTCGATGATGATCCCGGCTATGCCTGGCGCGATGATGCGGGTGCTCTGCCAGATCACCGAGTTCATCGCCACCGCGCTCATCATCACCCTTCGGTCAATCAGGTGGGGATAAAGGGCCTGGCGGGCCGGGTTGTCGAACGCCTCAACCCCGCCGGCCAGAAAGGCCACCACCAGGACGTGCCAAGACTCAACCCAGCCCAACATGGTGAGCGTGGCCAACAGAAAGATCAGGCTGGCAGTGGTGAGTTGGGTGTAGGCGATCAGGCGGCGTTTGTCCAAGCGGTCTGCGAAGACACCGCCGAATAGGTTGAAGAAAATTGCCGGGACAGCGTTGGCCGCACCCACTAGGCCCAATGACCAGGGGTTGCCGGTGATCTCGTAGATCAGCCAGCCTTGGCCCACCCGGAACATCTGGAACCCGCTGACCGATGCCAGAAGCCCCAGCCAGTAGGCCCGGTAGGCCGGATAACAGAGAGCCGGAGGGATCCCGAAGCCGCTCTTCTCAAGAGGCTCGGTAAATTCCGAAGTGTTGTCTTGTCGAGGTTGTTGCAAATCTTAGGGGACCTTGTCCGATGGTCCGAAGAACATGACAGAAGGAGAATGGTTGCTTACCGGCCAAATAGTAACAGCGGTATGGGTAGGTGCCAACCACAAAATAAAAAGGGCCTCCTAATATTCAGGAAGCCCTTTTTATTCAGAACACTTTTCTGATACGGCCCGTCGGACAGGCCGGAATCCTCGTTCTAAGTTGTTAGCCGGTCGTCTTAGCTGGTGGACGCCGGCTCGGGTTGTTCGGTCAGCATCTGGTCCAGGATCCGCTGCAGGGCCATCGTATGGCTGCAGATGTCCCTGGTGGAGAAGAAATGGCATTCGCAACGCCAGGCCCCGTTCTCAAAACGAACATCATATTGGTCGTGGTTGCCCTTAAATGTGGCGGAGAAACTTGTGATGTTCACCCGGTCTTTCTCTTCTGCGTACTGCCTGGCCTTTTCGATCTTGCCGATTATGCTGGAGTCCATCAACACCTCCTACTACACCGACAGTGGACACGTTCGGAATCCGAAAATTCGCGTCCGTCAACTAAATACTACGGGTGTAAAGCGGTGTGGTCAAGGAAGATTATGGCAACCTGGAAGCAATATTTTTTTGCCCAGCAGACCCGCCAAGACCGGTCCGGGCGGAAGCCATAGCCGTTGACTGCCTATGGCTGGTCAAATACAATTCAGTCCAGCCCCTCCGGAGTGCGAAATCCGTAACTTTGGGTATCGATTTTCGACGGCCCAGCGGTTTTGACCCACCCCAGATTTAGACCGATAAAAATCAGAGAAAAGAGAAAAGAAGACCGATGAACGGCGACCAGATCAGGGACTCATTCATAAAGTTTTTCGAGAGCAAGGGGCATCAACACATGCCCTCGGCGTCATTGATTCCGGCCGGCGACCCAACCTTGCTGTTCACCAGCGCCGGCATGGTCCCGTTCAAGCCCTTCTTCATGGGCGAGCAGACCCCACCGTCCAAGCGGCTCACCAGCAGCCAGAAGAGCTTCCGCACCACCGACATCGACGAGGTGGGCGACCACAAGCACCTGACATTCTTCGAGATGCTGGGCAACTTCAGCATCGGCGACTATTTCAAAGAGGGCGCCGTGGGCTTCTGTTGGGAGCTGGTCACTGAGCTATTCAAGCTGGACCCGGAACGGCTCTACGTAACGATTCACCTGGACGACGAAGAAGCCTTCGCCATCTGGCGAGACCAGGTGGGGGTGCCGGTGGAGCGCATCTACCGCTACGGCGACAAGGACAACTGGTGGGGCCCCGCCGGCAACGAAGGACCCACCGGCCCCTGCTCCGAGGTCCACTATGACGGCGGTTCCGAGAAGGGATGCCACGACGGCCGGATGATGCCCCCGGAAGCGCTGACCGCACAGTTCAGAAAGGATCTGGAGTCGGGCGATTCTTCCCCCATCGACGGCTGCCATCCCAACTGCGATTGTGAACGGTTCGTGGAGCTATGGAACCTGGTCTTCATGCAGTTCTACCAGGACACGGCCGGCGGCCGGACGCCCCTCCCAGCCCCGTCGGTCGACACCGGAATGGGTCTCGAAAGGGCGATGGTTATCCTCCAAGGCAAGGACAACATCTACGAGACGGACCTTTTTGTTCCCATCATCGACCGGGTCGGCCAACTGACGGGCAAGACCTACGGTACGGACACCGATACCGACTACGCCATGAGAGTGGTGGTCGAGCACGCCCGTGCCGCCGCTTTCTTGATCGGGGACGGTGTGGTGCCGGGCAACGAGCGCCGGGGCTACGTCCTGCGCCGTGTAATCCGCCGGGCCATCCGCTACGGCCGCCAACTGGGTCTGGAAGAGGCTTTCCTGACCGAGGTTGTGGAAGCCGTAATCCCACAGTTCAGCGCCGTCTACAAAGAACTTTCAGAGAACCATGAGTTCATCCAGCGAGTGATAAGTCTTGAAGAAGAGCGGTTTGCCGACGCGATCCAGACCGGCCTGCCGCTTTTGGAAGACGGGTTCATACCAATCCGAAAGTTGCTGTTGGCTAATCCCAAGCTTGGGGACATAGATATTGCGGCCATAGATGCCACTCTCCAATCAGATGAGATTGCCCACGCAGCCGGGCACGGAACGTTGGAGATCGTTGGCGAGGCGCTCAAGAAAAACCTGCCTTCAGGAATGGAAAATCAAAGTAGGTTTTTCGGCACGCTATCCGACGCAGAGACATTCGTTCTCTACGACACCTACGGTTTTCCTCCGGAACTGACCGCCGAGATCGCCAAGGAGCACGGCCTGGAAGTGGACATGGAGGGGTTCGAGCGGGAAATGGATGCTCAGAAAGAGCAGGCTCGGTCCTCCGGCTCGTTCTCCGGCAGCATGGAGATGCAGACTTCGTACTCGGACTTGGGCCTCGGTTCCAGCGAATTTGTCGGCTACGAACTGACGGAACAGGAATCGAAGATCGCCGCAATCCTTTCGGGCGGGGTATCAGTGGACCACGCCACGCAGGGCCAGCAGGTGGAGATTGTTATCAGCCAATCTCCCTTCTACGCCGAGGGCGGCGGACAGTTGGGCGACCGGGGGCTCATCAGCGGCCCCAACGGCGTCGCCGCGGTGGAAGACACACAGAGTCCGGTCGCGGGGCTTATCGTTCAGCGGGGGACGGTCGAGCAAGGCGAGATATCCGTTGGCGACGTTGTCACTGCTTCAGTCGAAGTGGCGCGCCGCTTGGACTCCTCCCGGAACCACAGCGGCACCCATATCCTTCACGCTGCACTGCGCTCAGTGTTGGGGGCCCACGTCCGGCAGGCCGGATCATTCGTCGCCCCGGAGCGGCTGCGCTTCGACTTCAGCCATGTCAGCGCATTGACTCGAGACGAACTCTTGTCGGTCCAATCCTTGGCCAACGACAAAGTGCGCGGCGACCTGACCGTTACATCCCACGAGACCAGCTACAGCGAGGCGGTCCGCGAGGGCGCTCTGGCCTTCTTCGGTGACCGCTACGGCGATGTGGTCAGAGTGGTGACCATGGCGCCCGCACCCCACTCAATGGAAGACGCTTTCAGCGTTGAGGTCTGCGGAGGCACCCATGTCTCAGCGACCGGGCAGGTGGGCACGCTGGCGGTGTTGGGCGAGTCCAGCATCGGCGGCGGGATGCGCCGTATCGAGGCCGTGACCGGCCGGGCGGCGGAAGAACTATTCGTGCAGCAATCCGACCACCTGGAAGCCATATCTCAAAAGCTGCAAACTCCGGTTGCCGATCTGGAAGCCCGCCTGGACAGTTTCATCCAGGAGAACGAAGACCTCCGCAAGCAGTTGGAAGGTTTCCAGAAGACCTCGCTGCGCAGCGAGGCCGAAGAGCTGCTAAGCCAGGTCCAAGACGTTGACGGCGTCAAAGT
>Ga0209445_1000425_pt1 | contig 23957 bp, 22 predicted proteins | sample MarorgKNORR_S2LV_4_FD_188223 | JGI IMG/M metagenome (GOLD analysis project Ga0209445, IMG submission 188223) | Marine microbial communities from the Southern Atlantic Ocean, analyzing organic carbon cycling - NADW_A/KNORR_S2/LV (SPAdes) (version 2) | ecosystem: Environmental > Aquatic > Marine >... | reverse complement strand
AAATACTTAAACTAATTTAAGTATTCGTAATACTCTATACCCGCATCCTGAAAATCATCTCTTTCTTCTGTCCCAATCTTGTGGACTACAAATTGATTGTTTAAATGATAGTCAATACCATTAGTTGTTTTCTCTGAACGGAGTTTAATGTATTGCTCATGTGATAAATCAATATATGATTCAAACGCCAGTGAGAAAGGAGATATTTGAACTGCTTGCTCCCAACCTTCAGCAAAAATAATTGGGATAACTTCCGCAGCATCTCCACTTCCATAGCCAATAATAAGTGCTTCTTTATTTGACCAATCCAATCCTTTTTTGCTTGCTTCTTCTAGGCCTGCTGAAAGCCAACCAAAAACTGATCCTGAATAAATATTACCCATTTCCATTGTAAGATCTTGACCAAAATCAAGCTTAGCTAAAATCTTTTTCTGAAAACCAGAGTCATTAAGTAAAGTCTTCATTACCTTACTAGCGATGGGGAAAGCATTACGATTAATATCATTATCAGGAAAATCACTGACATTAGGTATATTGTTAAGTTCAGTCAGAATATCGTTAAAACTAACATCTGCAATATTAGCGTATTCCTCTAATTCCCTCTGATCATTAACCCCACCTTTCACTAGAGCATATAGATAGGCAATAGAAAATGCTGTCATTGGCATTCTATGAAATGGGCGATGCATAAACACCGCAGCAACTTGCCTCAAATGGTCAGATAAATGTTCGGAGTGTTTTGATGCCATATTGTCTAGGGCATTAATGGTGCCATCAATATAGCAGGAAGATGAATATTTACCGTTGAAAATAGGCAGATCAAGATCAAAATCAGAATGTCCATTAGCCTGTTTTGCTCTGTAGTGGATGGGTTTTCTAAAATCTAAATGACGATAATCAGAAGCCGAGCCAGACTCTGAAGTCTTTACCTCAGCTATTTTTGGGTTTGATTCAATAAGAACAGCAACAGCTCCTGCACCTTGTGTTGGTTCACCACTGGTCCCTAACTGATACAGAGCTATATCGGAACACACAACAATAGCTTTTAATGACGGCGCATCAGTTTTTATGAAACGAACTGCATTCTTTACAGCGTAAATACCTGAAAGACAAGCTTGCTTAAATTCAGGAACCTCACAATTCTTAGAAATTGGCTGCATAGATCTATTTCTTAATTCTTTATCTATCATGCCTTTAATAATAATCGAGCCAGCTGAGTTATCAGTGCTTGATTCAGTGCCTAGAGCTAGAAAACCAATTTCAGAGGGTTTAATCTTATTCGATAATATTAAATCAAGAACCGCATTGGCGGCCATGGTATAGATGGTTTGATTGGGGCCTAACATTCTAAAGCCCGTTCCAATAACTTGCTTTATTTTGTCCCACGATTGATGTGTCCAATCAGACCACTTTTCTAGGTCCACACGATAAGGTGGAACATAAGTTGAAAGAGCACTTATGCCGACTTTTTGGTAATCCATAATTAAGCTTGATGTATAGAAAATGAGATTGTATTACTAAATAAAACCTTGTAAAAGAAATTTATTCTAAATTAGATTTTAATGATTTGTAGAGAGTTGGTTCCACCAGAAACTTTTAATGGTAAACCTGAAGTGATAATAACAAAATCCCCAGCATTGACTAGATTCGAACTAAGAAGCTCTTTTCTAATCTCTTTTATTGCATCTTCCATTCTGTCTACATTAAATGGATAAGGATAGGAGATAACACCACGGTAGAGAGCAACGCGCCTTTGTGTGTCGATATTACGTGTGAATGCATAAATAGGTATCTCAGACCTTATTCTTGATAGCATCAGGGCAGTTGAACCTGATTCTGTCAATGTCACTATAGCCTTAATATCCATATTTCTCGCAATACTCATAGAACTTAAGGCAATGGCATGATCTACATATTGTAGTTCTGAATATTCAAATTCGTCTTTTCCTGAAATCGTTTGATGATAAGTTTCTGCACCTTTGCACACTTCATCCATTGCCTGGACAGTTTGAACTGGGTAAGCACCTACAGCAGTCTCAGCCGATAACATAACAGCATCCGTTCCATCCAAGACGGCATTGGATACGTCAGTCATTTCAGCTCGTGTTGGGGTTGGGTTTGAGATCATAGATTCCATCATTTGAGTAGCAGTAATAACAACTTTCTTGCCCTTAACGGTTTGTTTAATAATATTTTTTTGTAAGCCAGTTAATTCGCCAGGGCCTGATTGGAGAGCTAAATCACCTCTGGCAACCATTACTCCATCGCTCGCTTTAATAATCCAATAGAGTTGCTTAAGAGCATCCATTCGTTCGATTTTTGCAATAAGATTTATAGTGCTAGCTGACTCTGATAGTACTTCTCTGGCTTGATTAATATCACTTGCCTCATTTACAAATGATAAAGCAATCCAGTCCACCCCTAATTTAGCTAGTCTCCTAATATCATTCTTGTCATCATCACCTAAGCCTGTTTGATTGATGATCTTGCCCTCAACTTCAAAGCCTTTATTACTTCTGAGTAATCCTCCGTCAATAATTTCACATTGCAGAGTTTTCTCTGCTTCAGAAATTTTATCAACTCGACACTTGATAAGACCGTCATCCATTAGGATCGTGTCTTCGAGCGAGATTTTCTCGAAACAATGCTCAGCATTGATAACAACCTCATTTTCTTTTTCAGCAGCTTTTTCAGTGGTGAAACGAATAGTGAGAATCGATGATTTTTCTAGATTCAAAACATGATCTTTAACATCACTTATACGAATTTTATTTCCCTTCAAATCAACTAGAATTGCTATAGGCTTTTTAATTTTTTTAGCAGCTTTTTGGATCAGTTTTATTGTTTTCTCGTTACTCTGACCACTGCCCTCATCCCAACTGCCGTGTGCTAAATTAACGCGGATGACATCAACTGTTTCTAATACTCTAGTGAGTATCTTAGGATCTTCTAGTGATGGGCCATATGTAGCAATAATTTTAGTTCTTCTCATGGCATGGCCAAAGTATCTTAAAAGTCACCAGATTCATCGCGGAATTCTGCTTCATTTAATTCACCCTCTGATTTAGCAACCAACACTGAAACTGTTGCATCTCCAGTAATATTAACAACAGTTCTAGCCATATCTAAAATTCGATCAAATGGTAAAACAAATCCGACTATAAGGGCAGTCTGTGCATCTGTAATCCCTATGACTGAAAGGACCGTAGCTAGAAGAAACAAAGAAGCAGATGGAATACCTGCTGTCCCGATAGAAGCTAGTGTTGCCGTCATTGCAATAAGAAAATAATCAGCAAAAGATAATTCAACACCGAATATTTGAGCTGAAAATAAGGCGACTATTCCTAAATAGAGTGCCGTACCGTCCATATTAATGGTAGCACCGAGAGGAAGAACAGAAGAAGCAACGGTTTTCTTAACCCCTAAGTTTTTTTGCACACATTGTAGTGTCACTGGAAGAGTTGCTGAACTAGATGAAGTTGAATAAGCAACTGCTTGAGCATCAATAATACCTTTGAAGAACTTACCTAACGGTAATCCAGCAACTATACGAATTAATCCTCCGTATACAAATATCATATGAAACAGGCAGCCTGCGTAAAGGATAACGGTTAAAACAAAAAGATTCTGTAAAGCTGCAAGGCCCATAGTGCCTGAAACCCAAGCGATTAGAGATAGAACACCATAGGGAGCCAATTGCATTACTAAATAGGCGATTTTGAGAACAGCCTCAGCTGCTGAGGAAAATACATCTCCTAAAGTTTTAGTCTTTTCACCACCCAATATAATGCCGATACCTAAAAGAATGGAGAAGAAAATAATTGGCAATACTTCGCCATTGGCTAATGAAGATATTGGGTTAGTAGGAACAATCCCAAATAATCTATCTGAGACACTCATAGATGAGCTAGCAGTTTCAAAAGGAATAACACCGCTCAAATCAATTCCTGCCCCAGGATTAAAAATAGTTCCAAGCGTCAAGCCAATAATAATGGCAAAAAATGTGGTCAATAAATATAAAACAATGGTTTTAATTCCAATCGAACCAAGCCGTTTCGGATCACCCATAGAAACCACACCAGCAACTAGAGAGGTAAAAATAAGAGGCACAATTAGCATTCTAATAAATCGAACAAACAGATCACCAATCCATTTTGAAGATTGGGTAAGATCACCAAAGATAAGCCCAATAATCGCACCCAGAAGCAAAGCGGCCATTACTCTGACCCAAAGTTTTAAGTCAGTTCGTGAACCCAGTAGATAAATACCTAAAAAGGTTACAATTAATACAGCCCAGTAAATGATTTTTAGTTCCATAAATAATATTTTACATTAAATTTAATTACAGATGACTAATCTGTCTGAATTGCAACCCCTGAGTTTGGCCTTCTCAAATCAGCGTACCCGTGATTTAGGCCATTATTAATATGAATGCTTTGTGTGCTTCCCATGGTTTTTGATAATTCAGTGCGATGACCCAATTTAGTCAAAGTCTTTAAAATATCTGAGCTAACAGTTGACTCATGATCCAAACCAGAATAAGGCCAATCCTTATGTAATCTAGGTAACATTGTGGCCTCACCAATATTAAGATCAAAATCAATAACCCCGGTAATAACTCTTAGAATAGCGTCTGGGATAAAAGAACCGCCTGGCGAACCTGTAATTAATATCAGTTGATCATTTTGATTAAAGATAATTGTTGGGGCCATTGTGCTCATTGGTCTTTTCCCTGGTTCAAATCTATTACCAGGGCTAGCTACCCTGCCTTTGATGGATTTATCTCCATACCTATAGGCAAAATTATTCATTTGATTATTCATAAGGATTCCCGTCCCTGGAATCGTAACCCCTGAACCAAACGAATACCCTAAAGTATAAGTATTTGACACTGCATTACCCTGGTTATCAATAATAGAAAAATGAGTTGTGTCCTTTGACTCCTGTTTAACACTCAATGGTTTTATTTGGGAAGCTAATGAAGCCTTTTTAAAATTTATGCTTCTCGCGAGTTCTTTGGTTCTTTTTGTAGAAAGGAATTCATCAATCGGATTGTCATAAAAACTGGGGTCTCCAACATGATGTGACCTATTGTTGTGCCCTCTTCTTAAAGCTTCAGCTAATAAGTGATATGTGGTTGCTGAATTACTTTTGTATTTTTTGAGATTAAAGTTTTCTAATATTTTTAAAGCACTTAATAAAGTAATGCCGCCTCCTGATGGTGGACCATGAGTGTATATCTTGTTGCCTCTGTAATTGATGCCTATGGGTGTCGTGAATCTTGATTTATAATTTTTTAGATCATCTGATGTGATAAATCCCTTGTTTGACCCCATTGCAAGAATAAACTTTTCAGCGATTTCCCCCTGATAAAAAGCTTGTGCGCCTTTAGCAGAAAGTACCTCTAGGGTCTTTGCTAAATCAGGTCTTTTCATTAAGGACCCCTCACTAATGGGCTTACCATTTCTAAAGTATATTCTTCTTGATTCTAGGTCTTGGTATAACTGAGGCGAACTTTTAATTGCTTGCTCTAGATCATAGGACACAATAATCCCTTGTGAAGCTTGTCTAATCACGGGAATTAAGATCTCAGATAATGATAACTTTCCGAAATTCTTATGAACCTCAATCAAGCCTGAGACTGTTCCTGGAACTGTTGAAGCTTTATAGCCGTATCGAACAATATCCCTATCTGCTTTTTCATAGTCCTTAGGCAAATCCACATTAAAAATATCATCAAGATTGATTTTTCTAGAAGCTTGACCTCTGTAATCAATTGCGAAAATCTCATCCCTTTCTTTGAGATAAAACACCATAAATCCACCGCCACCCAAGTTGCCTGCTCTAGGTAGCGTCACAGCAAGAGAAAACCCAACCGCGACAGCAGCATCAATGGCATTACCGCCTTTATTTAAGATCTCAATTCCTATCTTTGAAGAATCAATGTTTTGTGAAACTACCATGCCACTATTGTTAATGGTTGAATGATAGGGGGACTGATAATCAATGTAGGAGTTTTGACCCCAAACATTGAAAGAGATAAATAATACTGATAGAAATCTAATAATCATAATGAACAAAAATCTTATTAACTAATTCTAACTGCACAAAGCTCTATTAGATATAAAAAAGGGAACCGAAGTTCCCTTTTTCATTGGTTTTTGTAGTCCTAGAAAGAAACTCTAAAATCAAGATAAAAGTTTCTGCCTAAATCTTGGTGAGCATCTGCAAAGTAACCGTAATAACGATCTGCAAGTGGCGCTCTTTCATCAGCTATGTTTTTAACTGCTAGCCTTACCTTGGCATTATAATCTGAGATATCAAAACGATAGTCTAGACTTAAATCCATTGTTGTCATTGCATCAATGATAAACCTTGTCCCGTCTGATTGAGTCAGGCTGTTTTGATAAAACTCACCTTTTCTCAAAGCAGTGAGTGAGGCACCAACTGGTCCTTTTCTCCAGGAAACTCTTAATGAATGTTTCTCATCATAATTACCATCCATTAACAATAGATCACCAAAACCACCTAGAGGGATATCAGCAGGTATTTCTCCTGCGTCCTGTTTTTCTTTAAGAGCTGCAAATTCACCACCTGGTGTTTGCTCAAACTTATCAATAAAGCTGCCAATGTATCGAATACCGATGTCTCCAAAGTTGGTATCAATGTTGTAGTACATACCAACATCAAAACCCTCAATAGTTCTGGTAGCTAGGTTCAAGTAGTTATCTTCAACATGCTTAACATTACCAAATGGACACACTCCTACAGCTGCTGCTGCGTCTATTTGATCCTCATCTGGAGCACTTCTAACTACTGCTGGGTTAGCCGTGAAGGTAGCACAACCATTGGTTCCATTGGCAAAACGAAGTGCCATGTCTTCAACGGTATGATTATTTCTTCCAAATAAGCCAATAGTATTCTCTTTTTCTATTGTCCAATAATCAGCTGTGATGGTTAACCCTTCTAAACCTCCAGTTGGGGTTATTACAAATCCTACAGAGGTATTATCAGATTCTTCAGAGACTAAATTAGAAGCCCCTGTTGCTTGCCTTTGCATAGATAGTCTTGAATCAAGATCATCACTACCCAGTCCAGCCAATTGCTCTAAACGAACCATAGCATAATCGTATCGAGTACCGCTTCTTACGACAATTTTTTCATTAATCTGAATGATATTTGGAGCTCTAAAGGCTGTGGAAGCAGACGCTCTGAAAAGAATAACGTCATTTATATCCCAGCCAATGGCAACCTTACCAACCAATGTGCGTTCCACATCTGAAAGATCTTCATACCTTACAGCTATTTGAGCATTAACATTTGCTGCTAGGGGTACTTGAGCCTCAGCGAATAATGATGTTACATCACGAGAACCACTAACATCACCTGTCGGACTAGAGTTAACAGCATCACTTACTTCAGGGTAATGATCATTCTCATAATCAAAGTAGTCTATGGTTCCATCAAGTCTTGGGTCTCGATCATCACTAACTTTTTCATGTCTAAACTCCATCCCAAACATTAACCCAAGCGGCCCTGCTGGTAATTCCATGATCTCATTGTTGGATACCTTAAAATCAAACATAGTCAATGAACTCTCACCATATCTGTAAATATCAACAAGAGTTCTCTCAATGTTGCTATCGACCCCTGCACTAAATGGATTATAGGCAGCAGGCGTTGAATCCCAGAGTGCTTCTTTTAGAAGACTATTAGAAATTCTGTCATGAGTGATATCATCCGAAGTGGCTTTTGAGTAAACAAATGCTCCTTCCCAATCCCACTCGTCGAGACTGCCTCTAAAACCTTGCAACACACGAATGGTCTCTTTTTCCACATCAACCATTCTCAATTTCTCAGCAAATCGGTAGTTGTCCACGTAAAGTTGTTTTCCAGCAAACAGTGCGGTCCCGTCTGCTAATGTCATTTGATTGAGATAATAATTATCGGGCCCGACTCTATGTTTCACTGATGAGAAAGGAGCCGAAGGATGCCGAGCTAAAAGATATTCAGAGGTGTAATAACCTAGTTCAGTAAATGATTCTATACCATTACCTAAATCATGATTAATATAGACAAAGATGTTAGTTCTTTGTAAATCTGATCTAGCATCAGTATGTCCCCAAAGATTATATCGTTCTGTGCCATTACCGTCCGCAGCTATACACGTGCCGTAACCGGTATCAAACACTTCACCGCCTTGACTGGATCGGTTACTGCAACGAGTATCCCCTAAAGGGAATACTTCAAATTCACCATTCGAATCAGTGAACACGTGGTTGTATGGGTCGCTACTGCCGTGTTCACTGGAAGTAACCATATCAAACTGACCATAGTAGTTATTAGCACTGGTGTTTCTAAAGCTAGTAGAATTTGCCCACGGAGACCCTGCATCTAAGCAACGACCTGAGGCTTCCACGCCATCAGGAAGGTCACATGTGGTCCACTGTCTATGATCTGAATTTCCCCATCTGGCATCTTCTTGTGCCCTTATAGGTTCTCTATCATAATAGTCCATAAAGACACTTACATTAGTGGCACCGTTATTAAAGTTTTTACCAAATTTTGCAGTAAAGGTTTTATCTTCTGCATCAAAATGATCGTACCAACCGTATTTAGTTCTAAAGGTAAACCCTTCGAAATCTTTTTGCATCGCATAGTTAACAACACCAGCGACAGCATCCGCACCATAAATGGCTGAGGCACCATCACGTAGAATTTCCATTCTCTCAATACCCCACACTGGAACCAAATTTGAATTAACTGTAATGGCAGGAACATAGTCACCACCAATAAGTTCAGTTTGATAACCAGGAGAATTGACTAATCTTCTGCCGTTAAGAAGAGTTAAGGTGTTACCAGTACCCATGTTTCTCAAGTTATAAGCACCCATATCACCCCTAGCTGCATTAACACCACCTGAAGCATTCTCAGCCTCATTAAACAGATTCATTCCGTTTTCAGCTATATTTTCTAGTAACTCTTCACCTGAATCAATACCCAGAGCTTCAATGTCTTCAAATGCTATGACTGAAACTGGCAGTGAGCCGGTAATTTTTGCACCTTTAATTTGCGATCCTGTGACTGTAATTTCTTCAACTTCATCTGATGATGTACTTGCTGCATCCTCTTGTGCGTAGACATTGCCTACAGATAAGAGTAATGACAAGATTGTTAACCTTATAAATGACATTTTATATATCCCCATATTTTAATAATAAATGTTCAATTGAATATAACATAAAAACTAAAAATACTAAGTGATCACATCATTCCACTTTATTGTATATTCATAACTTTTGTCTATGTTATAATATAAACAAATAGTATTAATTATTGGATTATGAGATGAGACTTAGACATGTAGAGGTTTTTAACAATGTGTATAAAACGGGTTCTGTAACCGCTGCTGCAAAGTTGCTCAATGTATCTCAACCCTCTGTCAGTAAAGTTCTTGCTCACGCAGAACAACAAATTGGTTTTCCTCTTTTTGAAAGAATAAAACGTAGATTGATAGCAACACCTGAAGCCGATATTCTTTATAGACACACTGCGGTCATGGAAGATGTGCTAACTGATATCAATGAGATTTCAGAGAGTCTAGCAGAAATTCCCGTGGACAGACTGAGAGTGGCTTGTACTCCCTCATTAGGTATAGACTTTCTCCCTAAGGCCATTGCTCAATTTAAACTGCAGAACCCTAATGTAAACTTTGAAATTTCAAGCAATCACTACGCTGAAATTAGAAAGAATATTTCTGACACCTTGCTTGATGTGGCTATAGCTCAAGATCAAAATGAAGATGAAGAAATCGGGATAATAAATTTAGCCAAGGGAAAGTTTGTGATACTAGAACCAAAAAATAATCAGGACAAAAAATATAAATCAATTTCTTTCATTAAATTAAGTTTTAAGAGTCCACTGGGTAAGAAACTAGATCAGTACATCTTGAAAAATAAACTTCATCTAGAATCAACCATCAGTTCAGACAACTACCAGATGGCCGCATCATTGGTCAATAATGGATGTGGTTATACCATTTTGGATGAATACACTGCAAAAACCAGCCTCTTGCCAAATTCACAAATTACTGAGCTTTCACCAAAATTAGAATTCAATATAAATTTGATGTTTTTAAAGAATGTGGCCTTTTCTATACCAACAAAAAAATTCATCGAATTCTTATCAGAATTCCATTATAAGCTGTAGTATTCTATGACCAGATTTCCACTACTTGAGCATTATGTCAGAAAACAAAAAATCAAAATATGGACTTATTTTAGGTTTGGTTTCTGCTCTGATAATTCTTGTCATACCAGCCAGTGAATCACTCCCAATAGAAGCTAAAAGAGCAGCGGCAATCTTTGTTTGGATGGGTATTTGGTGGGCCACAGAAGCTGTTCCCATAGCAGTTACAGCCTTAATACCTTTGGTTTTTTTCCCTATACTTGGTGTTGCAAATATTGAATCAACTGCAGCACCGTATGCCAATAAAAATATTTTTCTTTTCTTGGGAGGGTTTTTTCTCTCCATAGCTATTCAAAAATGTAATCTTCATAAACGCATAGCATTAAACGTTTTAAAATACACAGGCACTAGAGGCAAGTCTATTATAGGTGGCTTTATGCTCAGTTCTTGTTTGCTAAGCATGTGGATAATGAACACTTCAACCACAATTATGCTTTTACCTATTGGCTTGGCCATTATTGCTGTGGTTAAAGAATCCATGTCGGAACTCAGTGAAATAGATAAAATTAATTTTCAAGTGGCGCTTCTTCTTGGTATCGCTTATGCAGCTAATATTGGAGGAATAGCAACACTTATCGGCACCGCACCGAATATGGCTCTAAACGGTTTTATGGAAGAACAATACGCTGTGTCTATTTCATTTCTGGATTGGATGAAGGTGGGCATTCCAGTAAGTTTAACGCTTCTGCCTTTAGCATGGATAACGTTGACAAAATTAACATTCCCAGTCAATTTTGAAACATCGGCTAAGACTCAAGAAACCATCATCAGTATGAGAAATGGTCTTGGTAAAATTAAATCTTCTGAAATGAGAGTGCTGGTTATTTTTCTCATAACTGCCCTTCTTTGGGTATTCAGAGGTCCTTTAAATAATATTCCTGGACTAGAAGGATTGACTGACCCTGGCATCGCCATGCTGTGCGGTCTCGCCCTATTTCTAACCCCTAGTGGAAACAATAATAAAGACAGTCTTTTAGACTGGAAAGATGCTGAGAGAGGAGTTCCATGGGGTGTGCTTTTGTTATTTGGTGGAGGATTATCCTTAGCCGCAGCAGCACAGAGCACCGGGCTTGCAGCTTGGATAGGAAATTTAATGCCTGTCGGCTTAAGTTTCATTTTGCTGGTATTTATGTTCACAACCTTGATTATATTTTTGACTGAACTTACTTCAAACTTAGCCACAACAGCTACGTTTCTGCCCATTGTCGCCATCATTGCCACACAATTTGGTTTTGACCCAATGCTATTAACAGCTTCGATTGCAATTGCAGCAAGCTGTGCTTTTATGCTCCCAGTGGCAACCCCACCAAACGCTATTGTTTTTGGATCTGAATTAATTAAGGTCCCACAAATGATGAAGGCTGGTATTGTTATTAACTTAATAGCTATCGTTATTGTTTCCTTAGCAGGTATTTACCTGGTGCCAAAATTTCTTATATGAGTGATCAAAAAAACCCATCAAATAACATTAAAAACGTCTGTGTTTTTGCTGGATCAAGTTTTGGGAACAGAGAGATATATACGCAATCTGCCCAACTTCTAGCAAAACAAATTGTTATCAATGGTTACAACATTGTCTTTGGTGGCGGAAGCAATGGACTAATGGGTGTTCTAGCAGACAGTGTGATTGAACATGATGGTTATATTATTGGAATTATCACCGAACAATTAAACGATATTGAAGTGGGGCATCCAGGGTTAAATGAAATGGTAATTGTTGATACCATGCATGAAAGAAAGAAATTAATGTCTGAAAAATCAGATGCGATCATCTGTTTACCTGGTGGTGTTGGCACATGGGAAGAATTCTTTGAATCGCTTACTTGGAACCAACTTGGATTGCAATCTAAACCAATCATCCTATTAAATATTGAAAATTATTATTCGACCCTTAAAGATTTTGTTGAGCATGCTGTTCGCGAAGGTTTCCTGCCTCGGTCAACATCCAATGAACTTATCTTTGCAAACTCAGTTGATGAGGCAATGGATTTAGTTGATAACTTTATTCCTCAAGACAAATCAAAATGGTTTGAACGACTCAAAAAATAAAAAAACTTACTTAGGTTTAACTGGAAAAAATTTATTTATTGATAAAATATAGGATTGATTGATTGTTAGAATAAGAATAAAGAGGGCTTTAATATGACACAATCTAAGAGTCTCATAGGCATTGTGGTGTCACTAATAATTGCGGCATTAATACTGCTTGCCGGTAGCCAGGGTAGTTTGAATTTACAAGGCTTGCCACTGTTTGCTGTATGTGGGGCAATTGGGTTTGCTCTGCACTGGGTTATTTTCATACCGTCTTATGCGTTTCAAACAGAACATTACTTTGACTTAACAGGTTCTCTTTCCTATATAACCACGGTCATTGTAGCGGTGGTATTAAATCCGTCTTTAGATATCAGAGATTTAATTATTTGTGCCATGATTTTGATATGGGCAGTTCGACTGGGTTCATTTTTATTTTGGCGTATAAAAAAAGATGGGCAAGATAAGCGTTTTATCGTGATGAAAACCAAGTTTACTTGGTTTCTGCTGACCTGGACTCTTGGTGGACTTTGGGTATTGGTTACAATGGCAGCCGGTCTCGCTGCACTGACCTCTAACACAACAGTAGAATTAGGAATTTTGGGATATGTGGGCATCGCTTTATGGCTTTTTGGCTTTACAGTAGAAGTTGTCGCTGACAATCAGAAAACACAATTTAAAAAAGACCCAAACAATCGAGATCGCTTTATTGACACGGGTCTATGGTCATGGTCTCAACATCCTAATTACTTTGGTGAAATTACTCTCTGGCTCGGTTTGACTCTGCTCACGTTTCCAGTGTTGTCTGGGTGGCAATTAGCGACGCTAATATCACCCATTTTCGTCTATTTGCTACTTACTCGGGTAAGCGGGATACCTACATTAGATCGCTTGGCCAAACAGAAATGGGGCTCAGATTCAGACTACACAGCCTATGTACAGGCAACATCGAAATTAATGTTGTCTCCCCCGAAGAAATAATATCGAATCTTTTTAATTTTTTATTAAATAACTATTTTAGGGCTGTCTAATCTCATCGATTATCCTAATAACATTATTAGGAGGTGGGGGTGTAGCCAATGAAATCAAGAAACTTATAAAGAGGTTCAATAGCATGCCAATAAAGCCAATTCCTTCCGGTGATATGCCCAAAAACCAATACTCACTAGAATTCATTTCAGGAAATAAAAATTTGAAATAAACAATATAACTAAGAGTAAAAATGAGACCTACCAACATTCCAGTAATCGCGCCTTGCTTATTAATTCTCTTTGAAAATATACCCATACAAATAGCAGGAAATAATGTTGCAGCTGCTAGTCCAAATGCGAAAGCGACAACTTGTGCCACAAATGCTGGAGGGTAAATACCAAAAAGACCCGCAATAATTACTGCTACAAGGATTGAGAGCCTTGCAAATAAAAGCTCTTTTTTCTCAGTGATATTTTTTGCAAATGTTTTCTTTAAAAGGTCATGAGAAACAGCAGTAGATATAACCAATAGAAGTCCTGCTGCAGTTGATAATGCTGCTGCTAGTGCTCCAGCAGCTACTAAAGCAATCACCCATGGAGGTAACTGAGCAATTTCAGGATTAGCTAGAACAATAATATCTCTATCTATATACACTTCATTATTATTGTCTGTACTTGCAGCATTAGCGATTAATCGCTCCCCGTAAACTCCTGTCTTTTCATTAAATTTTGGTTTTACAGGTTCAAATGCGTTCCCATTGGCATGCTGAATTTTTCCATCATTATTCTTATCTTTCCATGCAATCAAGCCTATGTCTTCCCAATTTTTAAACCACTTGGGAGCATTTTCATATGAAACATTATGTGTTGATTCAAATAAATTCAAACGAGCAAAAGAAGCTACTGCTGGGGCAGTTGTATAGAGTATGGCAATAAAGATTAAAGCATATCCTGCTGATTTTCTTGCTGCAGCAACATCTGGCACTGTAAAAAATCTTACAATAACATGGGGTAATCCTGCTGTTCCCAACATCAGTGCAGCAGTTATACAAAAAACATCAATAGTGCTTTTGATACCTGATGTGTATGGTTCGAATCCAAGCTGCGTCATAATACCATCCAATTTACTCAATAAATATTGAGGATCATCTATCACTTGATCTCCAAAACCAAATTGCGGTATTGGATTACCTGTAATTAAAATTGAGATAAAGACAGCTGGTACCAAATAGGCAAAAATTAAAACACAATACTGGGCAACTTGAGTATAAGTAATCCCTTTCATACCACCCAAAACAGCATAGAAAAATACTATGCCCATACCAATCATAACTCCGGTGTTGATATCAACTTCCAAGAATCGAGAAAAAACTATACCCACCCCTCTCATTTGACCTGAAACATATGTAAAAGACACGACTATCAAACAAATCACAGCTACGAGTCTTGCAAAGGACGAATAATAACGAGTACCAATAAAATCAGGCACAGTAAATTGTCCAAATTTTCTTAAATAGGGTGCCAAAAGAAGTGCCAGTAGAACATAACCGCCTGTCCAGCCCATTAAATAGACTGAGCCATCTCTGCCCATAAAAGAGATAATACCAGCCATAGAGATAAACGATGCAGCCGACATCCAATCTGCTGCCGTTGCCATACCATTGGCTATGGGGTGCACACCTTTACCAGCTATATAAAACTCACTTGTTGAGCCAGCTCTAGATCGAATAGCAATAGTGATATAAAGTGCAAAAGTTATGCCAACAAACAAGTAGGTGAGATTCTGAACCGACACTAGCTAATCATCCTTATTGATCATACTCTTGAATTTTTCATCAAGTTTCTTCATACGATTGATATAAATAAAAATTAAAATAACAAAAGTATAGATGCTGCCCTGTTGAGCGAACCAAAACCCTAATTTAAAGCCAAAGAATGTGTATTGGTCCAGATAATCAACAAATAAAACACCGCATCCGAATGAAACAGAAAACCATATTAATAATAGAGAGAAAACCAGCTTAAGATTGGAACTCCAATATTGACGCCTATTCTCTGCAAATTTATCCATTAGATTCTTATAAATGTTTTGCCATGGTTTCAGCAACGAGGGTTAACGCAGTAAATGGGCGAATCAACACTCTAAGTTCGGTCAACTTTTCTTGCTCATTCCAAACAATATAGTCCACACCATTAATAAAAATATCTCCAAGCTTAGTCTCAAATAATAAAAACGCAGATCTCTCCCCTATTATTTCATCGGTGTATTTGAAATGTTCATTATTAATAACGACATTAGCTGCATTAAGATACTTCATAACGTCTGCTGTGCCTTGAATAGGTTTGTAGACAAAGGGAGAGTAAAACTCTATCCCCTCATCCATAAATGAAGAATCAACTATGTTCTTCTCAATACAAAGATGCCAATTTTCAATTGCTGAATTCATTATTTAGCAATTAGAAATTTGGCTTAGCAACTTTCACATATACATAAGCTATGATCACAACGTAGGCACAACCTGCAAAAATACCTCCAGCTATATCTCTAGTTGCAGGGTCCAAAATGGCTGCAGCAAGATCACTTAATGCGTTACCAATTAAAGCTCCAAATAAAGCACCATATATTCCTTTACCACCTAACTTTCTCTCAATGCTTACGCCAAAAATGGTAATAAAAAGAAGGATACCGTTATCAATGATTCCAAACCATGTTCCTTCACTAAACATATAGGATAAAATGTCCATAAATTACTCCTGTAATTTCTTTATTATCAAGTTATCTGTGAGCTACTGCAAGATACTTAGTTTCTAAATAAATCTTTCATATCTTTGAAAGATTTAAATTCAATAGCATTTCCTGAGGGATCATATAAAAATGCAGTTGCTTGCTCTCCAATTTGGCCTTTAAATCTGATTGTTGGTTCAATAATAAATCTGATCTTTTTATCTTCCAACTCTTTGATTAACAGATGGAAAGCATCCCATTCCAAAACTAATCCAAAATGAGGGACAGGCACATCGTGGTTGTCAACTGGGTTAGTGACCTCAGTCGTCTTAGATTGACTTAGATGGCAAACTAATTGATGACCAAAAAAATTAAAATCTATCCAGGTGGCATCCGATCGTCCTATGTCTGCTCCGAGAAGACCATGATAAAACTCTTTAGCTTCCTCTAAATCATCGACTGGTATTGCTAGATGAAAAGGTGTTAATTGGCTCGATGTCATCTCTTTGTTCCCCCTTATAAAACGATTTTGAGGCAAGACTAGAAAAAGAATATCACATTAAAATGTGACACAGAAACACGACATTAATATCTAAAATGTTTTATTTTCTCTCCGCTTTTTCCTATTTCAGTCATAGCACTAATGCCAATATCTAAATGTTTTTGAAGCCACTCTTCAGTAACTTTTTTATCTGATTCACCAGTTTTTATACCATCTGGCGTTACCGGTTTATCAGAGACTAATAATAGAGCTCCTCTGGCAATTTGATTGTAGTGTCCCACTATAAATATTGTGGCTGTCTCCATATCAATGGCTATGGCTGTGGTCTCTTTAAGTCTGTTTTTAAAACTATCATCATGTTCCCAAATTCTTCTGTTGGTGGTGTAAACTACCCCTGTTCTATATTCCAAGTTTTTTTCTAGGACTTTCTCTGAAACAAATTTATGCAACTTAAAGGACGGAAGAGCTGGAATTTCAGGTGGGTAATAATCATTGCTGGTTCCTTCTCCTCTGATGGCAGCAATTGGTAAGATAAGATTACCAATCTCCGATGAGGCTTTTAATCCACCGCATTTACCTAGGAATAAAACTCCTTTTGGGTTTCTTGCTGTCAATAAATCCATAATAATGGCTGCATTTGGGGAGCCAATGCCAAAATTGACAATGCTTAACCCATCAGAATTGGTAGCTGCCTGCATTGGTCTTCTTAAACCTTTGATCTCAACATCAAACATTTCAGAAAATCGCATGACATAATCGCTAAAGTTTGTAAGTAGAATGTAATCACCAAACTCGTCAATCTCCATGCCAGTATACCTAGGGAGCCAATCCTTAGTGATTGATAGGCGTTCTCTTGTACTCATATGACAAGCCTCTCAGTTTAAAGCTAACTTATCAAGAACTTATTTTTTAAAGAATATTATTATTGCACCATCTGGAGCAGCTAAAGACAGCATTGAGATATTCCCGTCAGGTGATAAATCAATATTAATGGTGTTAAAATTCTATCGTCTCGATAAGTGTATTTCTTTTGAGGTGTTTAATTTGCCTTTAATTGATGCTGTGCTTACTATCATGTCTTTGGAGAAAGAAAATAATGAATAGTATCTACGAATTTAATTGTAAAAATGCCCAGAGTGAAACTGTTTCATTGGGTAAGTACGCAAACAAAGTTCTTTTAATTGTTAATACCGCCAGTAAGTGTGGATTTACCCCTCAATATGAAGGTTTAAATAATCTACACCTCAAATATAGAGAAAAAGATTTCTCTGTTCTGGGTTTTCCTTGCAATCAGTTTGGTAAACAAGAGCCTGGAACAAATGAAGAGATTCAAGAATTCTGCTCAATAAATTTCCAAATTGACTTTCCTGTCTTTGGAAAAATTGATGTGAATGGCCCATCAGCTGATCCTTTATATCAATATCTTTGTGAAAAAAAACCAGGTCTATTAGGATCCAAAAATATTAAATGGAATTTTACTAAGTTTCTTGTTGATCAAAATGGTGATGTCGTTTCAAGATTTGCTCCTAACACTAAACCAGAAGATATTGAGAAAGAAATAGATGCTCTTTTAAAATAGCTTACTCTGATTTTAATCATGTCAGCTTATTTTATCGTCCGTTGTAATTATCGTTATCGTGGAAGGCGTTAACTGAGCATAAGCTCGGTTTCATCCCACAAACGACTCGCTTCCTCTGAATCGACAGCCCAGTCATTGACTCCAATAAAACGAGCATTTTCTGCGTCATCCGTAGGTGCAGCCACCTCACAATTTTCACAGTAGACTCCACCAATGTCATCTAGCTGAGGACTGGTTGCAGCCCACAGGCTGGTAGAAGCTCCTTGCGTAGCGGTTTTGAACATTTTAGCTACGAGCTCAGTCGGTTGCCCTTCTTTATCCATCCAACCTAAAGCAACCATTTCCTCTTGTTCTAAATGTCTTTGTAAGGGGGTTATGATACCACCGGGGTGTACGCTAAAAGCTCTGATGCCACTGTCTTTCATGCGCTTATCCACCTCGATCGCCAATAAGCTTGCGGCTGTTTTAGATTGTCCATAAGCGGTCCACTTCTCATATTCCGAGTCGTTAAAATGAATATCGTCCCAACGAATCCCTGATATTTTGTGTCCTGTAGATGACAGGGTTACCAAGCGTGAACCTTCAGCTGCCTGCATCAGAGGCAATAACCCTTTAGTTAGAACAAAATGGCCTATTTGGTTGACCGCAAATTGTAACTCCCAGCCTTCTGGGGTTCGCATCTCAGGGCAAGCCATAACGCCAGCATTATTAATTAGAATATCAAGCTTGCTTGTTTGGTCAGAGAAATCATCGACAAAGGCTTGTACTGACTTGGGATTAGCTAAATCTATTTCAACAATATTTTTTTCTGAGACAATACCTTCCAGCTCTTTAGCCGCAACATCGGTTCGGCGGGCAGGAATGTAAACATCACACCCAGCATCTACTAAAGCTCGACTGGTTTCGGTGCCAATACCTGAATAACCACCGGTTACGACAGCGGTTTTACCACTCAGATCTATACCTGCCATTACTTCTGCAGGCTCACTCTTAGCTCCAAAGCCAGAACCTACGGGTTTTTGATGTTTTGAAATCATATGGAAATCCATACTATCAAAAAGCATTAAGCTTTATTAAAGATTCTGCCGATCAAGATTTTGTAATTGCTAAAGGTCTCAATTCAAACTAAGCAGTGATCTTGGACTCTTCTTCATATTTTTTTATCTCTCTTGAACTGATATCAAGTCGAAATTCAGATTCTGAAATACCTACAAAACGATCTATTAAGTTAGAAGGTATTAAGCACTGATCAAGAGTTTTATAAGTGTCCCCTACTTGTCTACCAAAAACTAAAAAATTAGCGTTATAAGTATTGAGCTCCTCTAAACTTTCAAGGAGTTGACTTTTACTGCCATAAAATTTTTCATCAAGCATCCTAGTCAAAGTATCAATTCCTAGAATAAAAGTTGAATCATTAAAAATACGGGCCTTATCAGCAAAAGTGGGAGCATTAGTTAATGCCCATCGATCGTCTAACCCAAACTGATCTAATATTTTTTGTATCTCAAAATAACTAAGGAATGTCTTTTCAACATTACCAATTGATATTTCATATGTTGCAGGCATGCTGGTCTTTTTCTCAGCAATTTTCTGTATTTTTTTATGACCTTCATGCAGTGGGTTAAAGGTCCCTGGGAAAATAAGTTTACTGGGTTCTAAATCACTATTAAGCATTGTAATTTCTTTTTTTTCTAATGCATGCCATTCTGGTTTTGCTGCAATAACCTCATAATGAATTTGCTGTGTTAATTTAGGTAACTCATTACCAAGACCACACGCAATACCAATTAAAGATTTCAAGCACTCTGTAACGAGCATCTCTTCATTCTCTCTGGTGCGTTTTCCTTTGGTTAAATAGCATGAAATAACATGGGTAGCATTCAATCCATGGACACAGACAAAAAAACGATGACTGCCTAATTTTTCATAGGTAGTTGACAATGTTGCCGTCACTGCCACACCTAGCAGATGGGAAGGATCTACCCCAGGGGCTAATTTCTTTGATCTTGAGAAAGCAGTAACAGCCATATTTATAGTTGTTTGCAATCCACAATAATAACTGGGTTGCGCTCCAAGATATTCATCCATTGATTCTCTTGAATAAGGAATATAAGACTCAAGAATAGTTTGGCTGGCTCCTGGGACTTTTAATAAGTCTGAGATTGCACTGCTGCCACCACCGCTAGAAACGAATACTATCTTAAAGGGTCCGTCGTGTATGGATCTAATATCATTTACATTCATTACTTTTCAAGATCCTTTTCAATGGGCAGTAATACTCTTTTAAGAAGCAACTGCCTTCTCTCTTTTCTTTGTTTAACTAAATCATCACTTGGTTCAAAAGTGTCAATGTCTTCAAGACTAATTGTCTTTTTTTCTGCTAAAAGATGCTCTATTGTGTCCAATCGATCCCTTAAAACAGAAATTTCTTGGGTTAATGTCATTATCATTGCCATCAGATTATCTATTGAACGATCATCGAGGTAGATAGGCTTTTTCCCCTTAGCAATACGGGGTAATTCTATTTTTGCGTTCATGGTATGTTTGGTTTCTGAGCCAAATATATAGGTAATTTTAAATAAAAATCACCTGTGTAGCCTTTAGTATATTGACCATCAGCTTCAGCAGATGTGAATTCAATGGTGTCTTTAATGAACCCAGCATCTTCAAAGATTTGTTGAAGATTCATATTTCTCAATGCACCTGAAAAATTTTCATTGTTATTAATAATTTCCCAGTCTTTTAGAAAATCATAGAGTGGTTCTATAGCTTCCCTATGGAATGGATAAACATCCAAATGCATCATCCAACCACCAGGCTTCAATAGCCTATAAGCCTCATTAATAATTTTTGGTATAGCATCATGTGAGGTTTCATGAAGCAGCAGACACGAAGTAATCAGGTCAAAAGTTTCATTTTCAAAGTTTGTTTGTTCTGCATTTTGTTGACTAAAATGTGCGGTTACTCCTAATGCATTAGCTCTAGCATGAGCATATCTTAAACAAGGTGATGCTACATCAATTCCATGTATTTCAGCATTTGGAAAAATTTTAGCAAACGGCAATGTTGAGTTTCCAATTGCGCAACCTATATCAAGCATTCTTTCTGGTTCTGGCAGCTTAATGTATTTCTGCATATGTCCAATAATAGCCTGTGACAGCAAGTCATTCTCATCACCCATAGAATTTCTAGAGTATATTGGCAGTGAAATGTCATAGACCACACCCGGAGCAATATCATCTTCAATCTTTTCTGTGTGATATCCACCCGGTTGCTGATGAATATCATATGCGGTTAGATATTTTGGTATCTCAACTTCATTATCCAATTCAAGAGTACCCAAACTATTGTGCTGTTTTGAACGTTCTATTAAATCATCAAGTGTTCTTTCAACGGTGTCAATTACTGCAGTAAACATCATCTGCTGACTCAACCTTTGTAGCAAACTCCAACTTTGATAAGATTTATCTTTAAGCATTAAATCTCGAACTTCAGATTTATCCTTAGGTTTCCTGTTTCTTTCTTTTATGAATTCAGGTTCAACATTTTTCTCATAATATGGGGTAATTTTTGGATAAATTTCATCTGTCAAGAAAGCCCTAAGATCCGTCACAAAATCTTGCCTTACCGATTCATCATGATTCGGTTGAGGTTGCATGGAATGTTTCTGCTTACTAGTCATTTGTTAACTGATTTTATTATAAGACAAATAGATGTGGCTTTGAGGAAAAACCAAGAGAAACTTGAGTAACTCAAGATATTCTAATAAAGTAAAATTTATAAGTTATTGGAGGTATACAGCATGAGAATTCTATTAGTCAGTCTAATTATAACTAGTTTTTTAGCGCCTTTGAACATAGCAAGGGCTGATTCACATAATGAAGGTAAACAATTCGTTGGTGCTTCAAGTGGGTATGAAGGTAGGGAGGATCAATTAGGACGTGCAATGTCAGTGGTGTTAATGTCGCTCAATGAGACTAAACCCTATCAACACGATATCAATGATGCTTTAGTCAAAATGATACTGACCACGATTCAGTTCGCTAAAGATAACAATATAATTGATGCATTAATTGAACATGAGGTGGAAACAACTAGGCCTCTTTTAGAAAGAGTCAGGCGAAATTATTTAAAGACAGGTGAATTAGAAACAGCAATGGTGGGGATGATTGATCGAACTGCTTGTGCTTACCAACTGTTTCTTGATATTGAGAAAACCAATGCTCAAAGAAGTTGGCAATCACCTTTTGGTTTAATCTTGAAAAATACAAGAAGAATGGGACAGCATGATTTAACTGAACAAGAAGTTCATGACATCTGGATTAAAAAAAGATATTACGCATTTGCTGAAGTAATTGGTATAGAGTTATCAATTTCTGACATAGATGAAAATGGCAAAGTAACAATCAAAGCTCTGAGACCAACGACAGTAGCTAAGAACTAGGAAAATGTTTGAAAATAACGTGACTGAATACACTGTTTATGCAATCGGTGCACCGATTGTTATTGCATTAATACTTATTGAAGGTCTTATCTCCTCTTCTAGAAAACTGGGTTACTACAAACATAGTGACTCTATGGGAACAATTGGTTTAATTGTTGGTAATGTCATAGTTAATTTGCTTACTAAAACCTCCATACTTGGCTTTTATTTATTTTTATATCAATTCAGGCTCTTTGATATATCCACTAAGTCACTATGGATACAAATTATATTAACCCTGATAGTAATTGATTTTGTTTATTATTGGTTTCATCGAACTTCACATCGCGTACGTTTCTTCTGGGGCATTCACATGAATCACCATTCTAGTGAAGAAATGAACTTTCTTGTGTCTCTTAGACAGGCTTGGTTTAACCCGTTGTTCAGGTTGCCTTTCTTTTTTATTCTTCCACTCATAGGTTTTGATCCTTTGCTCACATTTGTAGTAGGAGCTGCATCAACTCTGTGGGCTGTAATCCAACACACACAAACTATAGGGAAGCTTGGGCCTCTAGAATGGTTCATGGTTACCCCTTCAGCACACCGAGTTCATCATGGCGTTAACGTAGAATATTTGAATAAAAATTTTGGTAATCTTTTTATTGTATGGGATCGTATTTTCGGGACTTATGCCGAAGAAAAAGAGGAAGTTATTTTTGGCCTAACTAATAATGTTAAAACCTTTAATCCCTTTAGAATAACTGCTTTTAGTTGGGTCCAGTTTGTTAATGATTTTAAAGCATCAAATAATCTTAGTGATAAATTCATGTCTTTCTTTGGTTCGCCTGAATGGAGTCCTAGGTCTAACTAACTAATAGTGTAGTTTTATATTGAGGTTATGAAAAAAATTCTGATTCTATTGTTAGCAGTCATAGTCACGATGTTTATTTTTTTTCTTTTGAGTATCCTCGTTCCGTATGTAGTAGATTATATTACTGAAATTTTATCGAGATAAAAAATTAATAGAAGCAGTAAATAATGTTTAAAAAGATATACTTGAATTTTAAAAAACTAGGCCTATATTTATTGTCGTATCGGTAATTATATAAAACGTAAATCTGGAGAAAAATATGAGTTTTACAAATAAGAAGTGGATTTTAAAAACCAGGCCAAAAGGTTTGGTTGAAGCATCAAATTTCGAGTTGATCGAAGAAGCTGTGCCTGAATTAAATGACGGCGATATATTGATACAAACAGAATACCTGTCGGTGGATCCTACTCAAAGAATGTGGCTTACAGATGTGCCAGGTTATCTTCCACCAATACAAATTGATGAATTAATTCGATCAGGTGGAATGGGCAGAGTCATACAATCCAAGAATCCAAATTTTAAAGAAGGTGACTTGGTTAGTGGATTTGTTGGTTGGCAAACACACCTAATATCTGATGGAAAAGGGTTTAGAGTCATACCAGAACTC
>Ga0209445_1000423_pt1 | contig 23985 bp, 27 predicted proteins | sample MarorgKNORR_S2LV_4_FD_188223 | JGI IMG/M metagenome (GOLD analysis project Ga0209445, IMG submission 188223) | Marine microbial communities from the Southern Atlantic Ocean, analyzing organic carbon cycling - NADW_A/KNORR_S2/LV (SPAdes) (version 2) | ecosystem: Environmental > Aquatic > Marine >... | reverse complement strand
CTTGCTGCATCTGGTTTGGGCTTAAGTTCAATCTGGATTGGAATGATTAATGAAGAAAAGGTCAAATCCATTTTGGGTACAGATTTGAAACCATCCTCTATTCTATGTATTGGTTATCCAGAAAAACGTAGAGCCCCAAAAACAAGAAGAAATCTTAAAGAACTCATTCAAGTAGTGGAATGACACATGTCAGACATAAACAATTTTTATTAAATACTAGATTAATGTAATTATTCTATGTTATTATGGATTGCAGCTGCAGTTATTGGAATTTTAATTTCAGGAATTTTACTTTACAAATATATTAAGACATCAAAATATGATGTGCTTGGTTTTTCTATGTATTGTAAAACCTGTGGTCAGAAAATGGATGGTTTAAAATGCACAAATTGTACACAAAAAAAGACTGATTGGAGATAAGCGCTTAGTCTGCTGAGTATTTTTTACCTATTATTTTTCAGCCTATTAGTATATTCTCTATAGGTTTCAAGAAGTTTCAAACAACAAACATTCATCTTGTGCAGTTTTTTGTAGATAGAATTTTCAGACACGGAATCCTCATCTATTTCATGTTTTTTTAAATCCTCAAAATGAATAGACAGTTCTTTTTCAAGCTTACCAATTTCTGTTTCAATTTTTAGCAATTCATATCCCTTAGGTTCCATATTCATATATCATAGGCATGAGTTGATAAAAAATCTTCATAGAATGGATATCTCAGGTTAAATATCTGTAGTACGTAGTATAAACATGGCAGAAGCATACGTCTTGATTAACTGTGAGATTGGTTCTGAGGAGAAAGTTATTGAAGAATTAAAAACCATAGACGGTGTCAAAGAAGTACATGGGACATTTGGGGCCTATGATATTTTGGCTAAGGTAGAGTCTGATCAGGTTGAGACCTTACGCGAGACGATTACTTGGAAAATCCGAAAAATTGACAAAATTCGTTCAACGCTTACATTAATGGGCATTGAAGGTCAGAGTTAATTTCGTAAACCCTTATTCCTAAATACATTTTTAATTTTCTACCTGTAGGAATAACTTTGAATATACTTGAACTGGCAGAGCAAAATTTTTTGATAACTTTTTCTGTAGTGATTGGAATTGGACTGTTGCAAGGAGCAATAATGGGGCGTGGCATTCGTTCCCGCTTTCCAAGTCTAAAAAGGCATGCAAGATCTGCTTCAATTGTTTTACTAGCACTTTTTTCAATTAATGCCATAGCAAGTGTATTAAAATTTGCCGAACCAGTCAAAATTTCAGTATCCGAGATAACCATTCCGGAAACAATTGAAGAAGTATTTACTCTAATTGTTAATGTAATGGGTATTAACGCTGGAGTTGGGGCTGCTATTGCAATATTTGTTTCGGTTACACTGATAATATTTTTGAAATTTGCTAATATACATCAGATCGCTAGATACTTCATTTTTGTAATTAGCTGTGCAGTCCTCATTGTTGTCTTACTTGGAAAATTCACCGATTTTGTACCTACAGCATTTCAAATAATGCTCTATGCATTTTATCAATTTGGGATTACAGTAGGAATATTTCTTGTGACCAAACGTAAAGAAACTGAAGCACTGTCAGAGATAAAATGATAGAATTAAAAATTTAAAGATGGTTGTTGTCACAATAGTTTTTTTAATCCAACACATCTGTTTCTAATCGTCACTTCAGTGACTCCTGATGCAATGGAGATTTCTTTTTGAGTTTTACTACCACCTGTTGAAATACAGGCCAAGTATAATGCAGCGGCAGCTATTCCCATAGGATCCTTTCCAGCTACCATGCCAATCTTTTTTGCCTTATTTAGTAGGATGAGAGCTTTTCTTTTTGTTGCCTCACCAAGACCAGCCAGACTAGCAATTCTAGATACACCTTTGACTGGATCTGCTACTGGTATTTTGAGGTCTAGTTCTCTAAAGATTATTCTGTAGCTTCTCGCAACATCCTTTCTCTTGATATTAATTCCTTCTGCTATATCATCCAATGTCCTAGGAGTTTCAGTCATACGACATGAAGCATAGATGCATGCAGCTACTAGACCGTGAATTGATCTGCCCTTGACAAGCTTTCGTTCAATTGCTTTTCTATAGATGTAGGCTGCTTTTTCAATAACAGTATCTGTTAAAGTTAACTTGTCCTTCAGTTTGTCCATTTCACTCAATGCTTGACGAAGATTTCTTTCTGACGAAGAATGTGCTTGTGAACGGCTATCCCATGTTCTAAGCCTTTCTATAGATTTTTTCATGGATGATCCAAGTGGCTTACCGGTAGCATCCTTGTTTTGTACACCGATGATAGTTGAAAGACCCATATCGTGCATAGTAATTGAGGTACCAGCACCAACACGGCTTCTATCCCCGCCATCATTTGAAAATGAGCGCCATTCTGGACCTCCTTCCGTAATTTTTTCGGTTTCCACAAATCCACAAACACTACAGAATAATTCTCCTGTAGTTTCGTCCAAAACCATTTTAGCTTTGGTACATGCTGGGCATCGTTGTTTGCCTAAATTATTATCCATGTAATTATAATACAAAATTGTCATATAAGGATTTTATTACTAAATTATGGTTTTTTGTTGATAGGTTAAGCTAATCTTATTTTAAAATTATATTTTTCGTGTTTTTTTCTGTGTTAGTCTATTAGCTTAGCAGGCAGTAGGCATAGTTAGCATTCTTGATCGAGGGATACATGATGTTGTTTCTGTCAGTGAAGTGTTCGAATCCAAGTGAATGTCCTAGTTCGTGTTTCATGATTGTTTCAACAGTATCAATAGTAAACAGTTGTGTGGTACCATCACAACCATAGCCACCAAGCGCAACTTCAACTACACCCTTGCCAAGATTTGCATGACCAAGGACACCGTCACCAAGGTTTCTCATAACCCACGTCACCCAAATATTTGCATCCGATTTTGTATTAACTTGGTAAAATTTTACAACTGCTGCCTTACCATCATTTGTAGTTAATTTAGCGCTCTCCCAAAAAGCAAATGCGTTTTTTAATGTACTAACATGATCAAGAGGAAGTCTTTTTGGCTGTTCGTTAACATAAACGTTGTATTCAATGTGGTAGACGTCATCAACTAAATAGATTTTAGGATCAGGAAATACATGTGATGGCAATGTTAGATACTGACCAAGATTCCACTTGTGGTAATCTTTCCAATATTTTTTCATCACTTCACTGCTTGGATTGGGATATTCAATGAATCTTTTCTCATTTTTTATATCACTTTGAATTTTTCTTAGATATTGTTCAAAATTCCAAGCCTTTCTATCCAGCTCTTTTTTTACTAATTCAGAGTTTTCTTGTACAGTGATTTTCATTATGCCGTTTTCAATTAGATATTTTAACCCTGATACAAAATCCTCATCTGGAATCTTTCCTGCAGCCCACCATCCTGCGTTGTTTTTAACCCAAGCCGGAATATTATCTGAGGTATTTTTTTTAACATTTTGTGAACTTAGCTTAATGATTTTATTTTCAATAAGGTATTGAATGCCAGAGATAAAGTCATTATCGCTTATTTTATCAGCAGCCCACCAGCTTGCGTTACTTCTAATCCAATGTGGTATGGTATTTTCTTCAAATTTTAAAAGATATGCAGGTTTTTCTGTAGGCTTGTATGGATATTTTTTTATAATTTTTTCTAAATATTTAAGATAATTTTTTGATACATGATTATCAGGATCCAATTTTAGAGCTCTATCAAAATATTTTTTTGCTTCACCATACTCTCCAAAATTCCCAAAGCCTAATCCCAAACCATTTAATGCTATGACACTGTTTGGATCAGTTTCTAATACAGTATAGAATTCCAGCATAGATTTTTCATTTAAATAATATTTGTCATATTGTGTTGAGACACCACTGACTGGCTGAGCCGCTAAGGTAGTATAGAGCCTCATATTACTCAGCGAAATAGCCTTCATTTCTCGTATTTTAGTATCTGTAGGAAAAACCTCAAGTATATCATCATAGATTTCTATAGCCATTCTATACTCACCATTGAGGAAATATTCTTCAGCATCCTTAACCTGCTCTACTGTATTGATGGGCTCAGCAAAAGATGTTCCAGTGAGAAAAACTATGGCAAATGAGAAAACAACTAATATCTTTATGAAATTTTTAAACATTCTGGTTTCAGATTTTAATTTAAAAAAATTCTAATTAAAATATAACTATTGATTCTTGTGTAAAACATCTCCCACAAACAATTTTTTGGTTTTCTTACCCCTGGTAATGATTAATCCACCATCAATATCTAGCTTTATTGCTTTTCCATTGAAACGACCATCATCAGTGATAACTGAAACATTTTTGCCTATTGTAGATGATCTTTTTGTCCACTCGGTCACAATTTTTTTATTAGATCCAGAATTAATCATCTGGAAAACATTTTCCAACTCATATAGAAATTGTTTGACTAACGGTAATGGTTTTTCATTTTTTTCAACTAGTGTACTAACACCATAAAAATTTGGTGTTTTTTTCAGCAATTTTTCTAAATTACGCGGTTTTATTTTAAAATTAATTCCTACACCTAAAACCAGAAATTCAATCTTATTTGACTGTATAGATGTGTCAAGCAATATTCCAGCAACCTTTTTCTTTTTTAATGTCAGATCATTTGGCCATTTTAGCATAGGCTTAATTCCTAATACCTTTTCAACAGCTTTGTGTAATGCAAGTGAAGTTGCAATTGGTACAAGTGTGATCTGCGAAGTACTAAATTTTGGATGAACAATCACTGATAACCAAATTCCACCAACCGGTGACTTCCATTTTCTTTTCAATCTGCCCATTCCCTCGGTTTGTTTTTTTGATATGACAACCGTCCCATTTTCCTTTCTATTAGGTGCAATTTCTACCGCAAAATTTTGTGTTGAATCCATGCTATCAAAATAATAAATTCTTTTTCCTATGAATTTTGTATTTAAATTTTCAGTTATTTCCCATGGCAGAAGACGTTCCGTATTACCAATCAATTTGTACCCTAGATTTTGTTTTGATTCTACAGTGTATCCCTCTGAACGAATTTTTTTGATATGTTTCCAGACAGCAACACGGCTTATTTTGAGAACATCGCTCAAATCTTGCCCAGATAAAAATTCAGATTTGTGCGACTTTAGTAATGTCAAAACTTTGAGCAGACCAACATTATCAAACGAAGTATACACACTATTACAAACCTTAAAAATTATAAAAAGTGATTAGTTTCATAGTGTTCATGGAAAGAGATTCTTACACAGATAAAGAAATCAAAGATATTCTTACATTAAAAAAAATCGCAGTTATTGGTATGTCAAGACATTCTAATAAGGCAGCACATTTTGTCCCAAAATATTTGTCAGAGCAGGGATATGATATCACACCGATTAACCCTATAGCTGAAGAAATATTGGGGAAAAAATCATATCCTGATATTTTATCTGTGGCAGATCCGATAGATATTGTGGATATATTCAGACCATCAGAACAAGTTTTACCGGTTGTTCAGGATGCAATTAAAATTAAACCGAAAGTGATTTGGCTTCAGGAAGGCATCCATAATCTAGAGGCAGAGGAGCTGGCAAGAAAACATGGAATTAAGGTAGTTTACAATCGATGTATGTTGGCCGAGCACCAACGTCTTTTCTGATCATGTCAAATCCAACGTTTTCTGAATTTTACAAATCACTACTTCAGCTGGTTAAAACTTTTGAAGAGAAAAATACGATGCTTAAGGTAGAGGAGGATGCTGCTTTGAACATAATTCGGATATTTGGAGAAAACGCTGATTCAGTTTCTCGTGCTAAAAGCAGCTTGGAAGATGTTGTGGAACTGGCTTATGCAACTGCTGAACATCATCCGTATTGGGCATTACTTTACAATTCTTCACTTATTTCCAAAGCAGTATTGGAAAAATGGAGCGATGATCTGTCTGAAGAAGATCTTGGCGAAATTCAGTGGATGGTTTCTGAATTGCAAAACTCGTGCGATAAATTAATGAATAAAATAACTGAACAAGGTACCAGAGATAAATAATATGAATATGTTTTTCAACCATGCCCATTAAAATCGGCCTTATTGGCAAAACAAACACTGGAAAAACAACTTTCTTTAATTCATCTACGTTATCCACCGATGAAATTTCAACATATCCTTTTACAACAAAAAAACCGTCTACATCAATTGGACATGCCATTACGCTTTGTGTTCATAAGGAATTCAATGTACAAGATAACCCAAATAATTCCAAATGTAGTGACGGTTGGAGGTATATTCCTATCGAATTAATTGATTTGCCGGGATTAATTAAGGATGCATGGAAGGGAAAAGGGTTAGGCAACCAATTTCTTTCTATAGCAGCACAATCTGACGCATTACTACATGTGGTAGACGCATCTGCGAGCATTGATTCTTCTGGACGAATCACAGAAACCGGCACTGGTGATCCAGTATCTGATTTTGCTGATATAGAGGAAGAGCTGAACATGTGGTATCAAAAAATCTTGGAGGGCAATCGCGATAAACTGCAAAAAATGATTAAATCTGAAAATGATCAGATATCTGCATTAACTGAACTGTATCAGGGTTTAGGGATAAAAAAAAATCATGTTATGGAGACATTAAGGATTACTGGGCTTGAGGGCAAGGACATTGAAAATTACAATTTACATGAGAGCAAAAAGTTTTCAACACAACTTAGAAAAGTATCAAAACCAACGCTGATTGTAGCAAATAAGATTGATGTTCCAGGTGCTGATAAAAATTTTGTACGCCTTCGTGAAAGATACAATGATATGATTGTAGTGCCTGCAAGTGCAGATAGTGAGCTAACTCTTAGACGGGCAGAACAAAAAGACCTGATAAAATATTCACCGGGTTCAGAACTGTTTGATATATTGAAGACTAATGAGCTTAGTCAAAAACAGTTGGCTGCATTGGATTTTATTAAAAAGGACATAATGGGCGAGTACATGCGTACCGGTGTTCAGTTTGCAATTAATGTTACAGTTTTCAAGTTATTGAAGATGAATTCTATTTATCCGGTGGCTAACCCGGAAAAACTTTCTGATAAAAAGGGGCGTGTTCTTCCAGATCTTGTGTTACTAAAGGATGGGGCTACTGTTGTTGATTTAGCAAAAGAGGTTCACTCAGATTTAGTAAAAGGTCTTTTGTATGCAAAAGATTTACGATATAAATTGAGGGTTCCAACAAATTATCAGCTTCGTGATCGTGATGTCATATGTCTGATTAACGCCTCAAAAAAATAATTAGTTTGCCTTAATTTTTTCTTGCTTTATCCATCTTGTGCTATTTTTGTGATCAATAAAAATAATATTTTTCTCCATGATTTGGTCTCTAATCCTGTCTGCTTGCTCAAAGTTTTTTTGTTCTCTATATTCATCCCTTTTTGCTATAAGTTGGTTAATCTCATTCTTTTCTACATCTGAAACCTTCAGAATCTGAATTCCTAGCATATCTGTCATCCTCTCAAACTCTGGTAAAATTATACTTGATATTGTTTGAGTAATTTTTTCCTCAGCTGCCATGGAATTAACCTCCTTGATTAATCTGTAAAAGACTGTTAATGCAAGCGGAGTGTTCAAGTCATCATTCAGTGCAGAATCAAAATCATTTCTACATTCACTAACTAGTTTTTTTGCAATACTCTCCCCACCTGTTCCTTCAGCCAACCTTAGTTCATAATAACATGATTCTATCTGTCTTAGTTTTGTAATATTTTCTCTTAGTAATTTCTCGGAATAATCAATTGGTTTTCTATAATTAGCAGAAAGACAAAACAATCTAATGATGTTTGGTCCCCAGTTCTCTAAAACATGATTTACAGATTTCACGTTTCCAATGGACTTTGCCATTTTTTCTCCATTTATGGTTATCATGCCAACATGCATCCAGATCTTTGCAAATTGATTTGACGTGAAGGATTCTGATTGTGCAATCTCATTTTCATGATGTGGGAAAATAAGATCTCGTCCTCCGCCATGAATTTCAAAGTTTTCACCTAGATATTTTAAACTCATTGCAGAACATTCAATGTGCCAACCAGGTCTACCTTCACCCCATGGACTAGGCCAGGATCGTTCAAACTCTCCGAGCTTCCACAGTGCAAAATCCGCTGGATTCTTTTTTTCCTCATCGACAGTTATTCGATGTTCCTCCGTTGATTCTTCATCACTTTTTCCAGATAATTTTCCATACTTGGAAAATTTTGAAACAGAAAAATAAATTCCCTTTTTTGTTATATACGCATATTCTTTAGCTATAAGATCAGAAATCAAATTTTGCATGTCTTGAATATGGTCACTTGCCTTGGGATATTCGGTAGCCCTTTTAACATTTAATCCGTCAAAATCAACAAAATAATTTTTAGTGTATTTGTCGGCAAGTTCCACTGGTGTTGTTTTTTCTTGACGTGCTCGATCTAATATCTTATCATCAACATCAGTAAAGTTCTGAACAAATTCTACGGGAATTCCTTCTGATTCTAAAAATCTGCGCAGTACATCAAAAACAATGATTGTCCTTGCATGTCCTATGTGAGCATCGTCGTAAACTGTTACACCACACAAGTAGATCCTAACCTTGTCTGAAAATTCTAACTCTGCTTTCATATTTCTGAGCGTGTCAAATATCCGCATTAATTTTCTACACTCTCTCAGGCAAAATTCTTTTGTGTTTGGTATTATGGTACATCTGGTAAATCTTTTCTACGGATTTTCTTAAAATCTCTGTCTTTTGAATAGTCTCATCTACTGACAATTTTTTATCTATTAGGCAATACAGTGCAGAGTCAATCTCTTCATATGAAATGCCAATTTCTTCTTCTGCATCATGCCCCTTCCAGAGATTGGGACTGCTTTTTTTAGTGATTATGTTATTCGGCACACCGATGGTTTTAGCAAGTTCTCGTAATTGTGTTTTGTAAATAGATACAATTGGAAGCATGTCTGCACTGCCATCACCAAACTTGGTGAAATATCCAAGAAGGTATTCACTTTTGTCGCTTGTGCCCAAAACGAGGTAATTTTTGAGATTCGCGTAATAATAAATGATATTTGATCTTATCCTAGCTCTCAAGTTTCCTAACGCAAGTTCATCCGGTTCTAGATAATGTGAGTATCTTTTATGAATAGTATTAATGTCAATTAGCTTGTAGTCAATTCCATTCTCGCCAATAAACTTGAGGGCATCACCGGTATCAGAAGATGGTGATACAGCAGAGTCAGGCATTACAAGCGCTAGTGCGTTTTTTTTAAACAATTTTGAGCAGAGACATGCAACTGCAGTAGAGTCTATACCACCGCTTAGTCCAAAAACAACGCCATCGGCTTTTTTCCGCGTAACCTGATTTTTTAGGAATGATTCGATACTCTTCTGGATCATTGTATAATCTTGTCTCAAAATTTCCTGCAGAATTTCTTGATTCATCGCACAATCTTTGGATTCTAGGCATAAAAATTGTTATCTAATAAATCACGTTAAGAAATTTTTTCATTTAATCAAAAATTGTACATTTATGATTTTTTATGAATTTTTGAAATTAATTACTAATGATAGGCAAGCTGATTATAACTGCTATAATACTAGGCGGTGGGGCTTTTCTATTGTTGTCTGACAGCTTTGAGGAATATATTGGCCCGTATGCTAGCGCAACAGCAACTGATATTGAAAATTTGAAAAACGATCCTGCTGTACAAGATAAAGTTAATCAGGTAATTGAAGCAATTTATGAAAAATTCATTAGCCTAAAATCATCACTTGTCGATTTTATTTAAAATAGTTTATTACAAGTCTATGTAGATGCCGTCACTTCTTTCTTCGATAGAATATGTTTGAAGCCTGACATCTTTTAGATAATCCTGTAGTTCACCAGTTTTGATATTATAATGCCAAAAATGTGAAGGACATTCCACAATATCTCCATCAAGCTTACCCGGTGCAATTGAGCTGTCTTGATGAACACATAGTGCATCCAATGCATGGTATCCGTCTTGATTAAAAACAGCAATTTTTTTGCCACCGATATCAAATTCCTCGCCACTACCTACAGATATTGTATTTTTTTCTACTATTTTTTTCCAGGCCATTTACTTATTATTGGCTATTTTACTCGTTCTAAAAAGTTTTTCAAATCATGATAGGATTTTATATTCGCTTAAAACCCAAGTTTATGTTGAGTAAGGTAAAAAACCCAAAGTTGGCAAAGCAAGGTAAGCTTTCTTATGAATGGGCAAGATCCCATATGCAGATTCTGGATAACACTATAAACCGTCTAAAAAAATCAAAACCGCTTAAAGGTATAACGTTAGGATTTTGTTTACATATAACAAAGGAAACATCGGTTTTACTTGTTGGTGCCAAAGAGTTGGGAGCTAACGTTGCATGTTGTGGTGGAAACCCCCTAACTACGCAAGATGACATTGCAGCTTTTCTTGCATCGCAGGGAATTCATACATACTGTTGGGCTGGTCAAAGTCCCAAGGAATATGATTGGTGCATAGAACAAGTTCTAAACCACAAGCCACAAATTTTAACGGATGATGGTTCTGACATGAATGTAAAAGCACACTTTGATAAAAAATATAGTTCGTTGAAAATTTTTGGCGCAACTGAAGAAACTACTGCAGGTGTAAACCGAATTAGAGCTGTAGAAAAACAAGGCAAACTTCGCTATCCGGTAATCTCAGTCAACGACGCATACACTAAACATATGTTTGATAACAAATATGGAACTGGGCAAAGTACGATAGACGGATATTTGCGTGCCATGAACTTGTTAATTGCATCTAAACGGATTGTAGTGGCAGGCTACGGCTGGGTTGGAAAAGGCGTGGCTGCAAACTTTCGTGGAATGAATGCCAAAGTAATCGTGACGGAGGTTGATCCTATACGAGCATTGGAGGCTCACATGGATGGCTTTGATGTGATGCCAATGTCACAGGCTGCAAAAATTGGTGAGATCTTTATAACAACAACTGGAATGACCAGCATAATCAGGAAGGAGCATATCTTAACAATGAAGGATGGTGCGGTACTTGGAAATGTTGGTCACTTTGACGTTGAAGTGGACTCCAAGTTTCTTCTAAAGCAATCAAAATCTGTCAGGCAGGTTCGTCCATATCTTGACGAATGTGTACTAAAAAATGGCAAAAAAGTCTATCTTATCGGGGAGGGTAGGATAGCTAACTTGACAGCTGCTGAAGGCCATCCACCAGAAGTCATGGCACAGTCATTCTCAAACCAACTACTTTCAATTCTCTATATTTTGAAAAACCATAAAAAATTACCAAAAAAGGTTGTAACTGTTCCAAAGGAGATAGACAGGATGGTGGCAATCGATGCTCTTAGGGCCATGAATGTCAAGATTGACAGGCTAACAAAGGAACAGATCAAATACATGGGTAGCTGGTAAACTTCTTAACCAAACTTTACAAGATCTATATCAAATGAACTCAAAGGCAATCATAACAAGTGCATTACCATATGCAAACGGCGAAATACATGTTGGTCATGTAGCATCAACATATCTTCCTGCGGATGTTACAACAAGATTTCTAAAACAAAAGGGTGTTGAGACATATTACATATGTGCATCTGATGATTTTGGAACGCCAATTCTCATACAGTCTGAGAAAGAGGGAAAGACTCCTGAGGAATATGTTGAATACTGGAACAAACGAGATTCTGAGGACTTTGCAGCATTTGACATAGAATTTGATTTCTTTTACAAGACAAGCTCACCTGAGAATAGGAAGTTTGTCCAGGATGTTTTCAGAAAACTTGAACAGGCTGGTCATATTTATGAAAAGGAGATCATTCAGTTTTACTGTAACAATGACAAGAAGTTTTTGCCGGATAGATATGTGGTAGGTACGTGCCCATATTGCAAAGCAGAAGAGCAATATTCTGATCTATGTGAAAAATGCGGTCGTGTCCCAGAGGAGATAGGAAATCCACACTGTTCAATTTGCGGTGAAACACCAGTTAAGGAAAAAACAAAACATTACTTTTTCAAGCTGAAAAACTTTTCTGATAAACTGTCAGAGTATCTTGACGGGAATCAAAATCTCCAAAAGGATGTAAAAAAATATGTGCAAAACTGGATCAAGGAGGGACTTATTGATTGGGATATCACACGTGACATATCTTGGGGCGTTCCTGTTCCAATTGATGGTGTAAGTGAAAAGGTATTCTATGGTTGGTTTGATAACCATTTGGCATACATTTCTTCTGCTTTAAAATTTCTAAACGATAACGGAAAGGATGGAAAAACTTTTTGGAATGAATCTGACATTTACCACTTTATTGGCAAGGATATTGTTTATCATCACTATCTGTTTTTGCCTGCAATGCGTCTGGGAATTGGAGAAGAATACAAGCTTCCGGATTATATTCCTACCAGAGGTCATCTTACATTGCAGGCAAAAAAAATCTCAAAGAGCAGGAACTGGTATATTGGGTTGAAAGATTTTTTACAGATATTTCCAGCTGATTATCTTAGGTTTTATCTCGTGTCAATAAATCCATACTCGCAAGATGATCTTAATTTTGATTGGGATGAGTTTGCCACCAAGATTAACTCTGAATTGATAGGAAACTTTGGGAACTTGATTAATCGTGCACTTGGATTTACCGTTAAAGCATTTGATGGTGTTGTTCCTGGTCCGGAAGAACTTGATGAAATGGATAAAGAATCAGAGAAAAAAATCAAGGAACTTGTTTTAGATGTGGGTAAATTGATGGAGCAGAATCATCTTGATAGAGCACTAAAAAAAATACTTCAGTTTTCAGCACATTTTAACCAGTACTTTCAGCACAAAGAGCCATGGAAAAAAGGTCCAGGTACAAATTCATGTGTGTATCTATCCGTAAATGCGGTTAGAAGCTTGGCGGTGGCTATTTACCCATTCTTACCCAAATCATCTCAAAAAATTTGGACACAGTTGGGTATTGATGGTGATGTCTCAGCACAACGCTTTGACGAAATATCGAACATCGTAATAAAACAGGGTCACAAGCTTGGGAAAGTATTTCCACTCTTTGAAAAGGTAGAAGAGTCTGTTATAGAGGAACAAAAGAAGAAGCTTGAGACTGGCATCTAAATTGAAAAATATTTTTCCTCGTATATCAACCAGGGGATTTTACAGTTTGGATTCTGGAATAACAATAAAAAACCAAGCATATCATCTGTATCCAAAACGAATCTTTGATGCGCTAATTGGCACAAAAGAGATAACAATAATGATTCATGGTCTGAGAAACAATACCTCTGGAGCACTCACAAAATTTGTTATCGCGAAGAGAAAACTAGCACATCTTGGTTACAAAAATTCTGTTATAGGATACAGTTATGATTCAAACACCACTGGTGCACAGTATATTCTACATGCACTTCATGCCCTGCATATAGCTGTGATCATCGCAAACAAGAATGGAAGAAACTTGGCAAAATTTGTTACTGACTTTAAACAAAAAAGTCCAGAAACAAAAATTCGACTCATGGGGCACTCACTTGGTGCACACGTAATTCTAAGTACGATAAAAAATCTTGCAAAAAGTACCAAAAACAAGGGGATTATCGAGGCTGTTTATCTTTTTGGCGGTTCTATTCCCAGCGACGCGTTAAGTGTAAAAAACGCTTCGTATGCACAAAAAATTGTTTCCACAAAGATAAGAAATTATTACAGTCCGCATGATGAAGTTCTTCGCGTTGCTGATTACTGGAATTGGGTAGATACTCCAATTGGATATAAGGGTGCACATGGAAAAACAATATCAAAATATTCTCAAACTATGGTAAAACCGAAAAATCACCGGTTTGCTAGCTATGCAGCAGTACTTAGGTCGTTTCCATGAGATCAATAAACTTTGTTGTTCTTGGTGAACAAACAATTGCAAATGATTTTGGCAAAAAAGGAACAGTTACTGATCTTACGGTTTATGATCGGAAAGAGTCAGACATCATCAGTACATGGGTTGTTCCAAATGGATTTCCAGAAAAAATCCAGCCATTGCTACAGGCTATAAACATTTCAGAGTATGTCATTTTCTATGTTGCATCACTTGATAGGTATACTGGTGAGCAAATTCTTGCGCTTGACATGCTTAAGAAAAAAGACGGTATCCTAAGCCATTCTTATGAGGTTGATGAAAACCGTTTGAATTCTATGATTAAGGGAACTGTGTTACAGAATTATAAGAAGATAAATTCACCAGACATCAAGGAGGAATTAACAAAATTTCCGCCGATTTTGAATGATGGCTCGGTACAGATTGTTGTTGACCATTGTTTTGATGTAAAAGGTGTTGGTACAGTGGTTTTGGGCAAAGTATTGCAGGGGACGGTAAATCAGTATGATAATCTAAAGCATTTGCCATCTGGAGTTGATGTCATGGTAAAATCAATTCAGATGCATGATGATGATGTAAAACATGCAGTTTGTCCAGCGAGAGTTGGGCTATCGTTAAAGGGAATAAAGCCTAATGAAGTTGGAAGAGGTGATATCATTACTTCTGACGAATCTCTGGAAGTTAAAACTGAGATTGAGATTGATTTCAAACAATCACCGTTCTACAAAGGAGAAATTTCCGAGAATCAAATGTGTCTTGTTAGTGTCGGATTGCAAATAAAATCGGCAAAGTTTTCATCCATTTCACCCGTCAAGTTAACGCTGGACAAGCCAATAGTTTGTAGGAAAAACGAGATCTGCCTTTTGGTAAAGCCCGAATCAACCACCGTAAGGGTAATTGGCAGCGGCAAAATCAATTAACTTCAAATTCTATTTGTATTAATATGATTTATGAAGCAAGCACGTGCCTGTCCAATCTGTACAAATTGTGGCTCCAAAAAATTTGAGCGTCTTGATTCCGAGGGTGTTAGGGTCAGATGTGTTAAATGCAACAAGGAAATTACGATATAGATTATATGTGTAGAATCTTGAATTTTTTCAATGGCAAAGACTTGGAAAGATTCTGATATTAGCTTAGACCCAATCAAAGACCAGACAATTGCAATTATTGGATATGGAATTCAGGGTGACGCACAGGCAAATAATCTTAAAGATTCAGGTCTCAAAGTTATTGTTGGACTGAAAGAGGGTGGTTCTAGCTGGAACAAGGCAAAGAACGATGGGCATGAAGTGATGTCTGTAGTCGAGGCTTGCAAAAAGGGTGACATTATCTATGTATTGATTCCTGATATGGTTCAGTCAAAAGTTTACAAGGATGAGATAGAACCAAATCTTTCTGATGGAAACGCATTGGCATTTTCACATGCTGCTGCAATTTACTGGGGATGGATAAGGGCGCCTGATAATATTGATATTATCATGGTTGCGCCAAAAGGTCCAGGCTCCAAGGTAAGAGAAACATATCTTGATAATTTTGGAACACCATCAATTGTTGCAGTGGAACAGGACAAGACTGGAACTGCTTGGGATAGAACGCTTGGAATTGCTAAAGGAATTGGTAGTGCACGTGCAGGATTGATCAAGACCACATTCAAGGAGGAGGTTGAGACTGACTGGTTTGGCGAACAGGCTGATCTTTGTGGTGGTTCCGCATCTATGGTTGTAAATGCATTTGAGACACTAGTTGAGGCAGGATACCAGCCAGAAATTGCATACTTTGAGGTTTTACACGAGCTGAAACTAATTGTAGACATGATTCAGAAGTACGGAATCAACGGCATGTGGAGGCGTGTAAGCGAAACTGCAAGATACGGTGGTCTTACCCGTGGTCCGATGGTGATGAACAATCAGACTAAAGAACAAATGAAAAAGATTCTGCAAGAAATCCAAGATGGAACATTCAACAAGGAATGGCTGAGTGAATATGAAAAAAGTGGCAAAAATGCATTTGATAAGTACATGAAACAGCTAGACTCACATCAAATAGAACGGGTTGGAAAGCAAATGCGAAAAATGATGTGGCCTGATTCTACAGAATGATTATAATTTTCTCAGTTTAGAAACACCCTTTCTAATATGGCTAATGACATCATCTAGTGACGTTCCAGGACCAAAGTTTCCAGTAACGCCAGACTTTTCAAGTGGTTTCTTGTCTTCCTCTGGAATTGTTCCACCTCCTACCACAAGCACATCGTTGATTCCTTTCTTCCTTAATTCCTTAACAACTCTGGGAAACAGTGTTCCATGCGCTCCGTTTAATAGGCTAAGTGCAACTGCATCAACATCTTCATCCTCGGCGATCTGTGCTACTCTGTCAGGTGTGGCAAAGAGGCCAGAATAAATTACTTCCATACCAGCATCCCTGAATCCTCGACACAATACAAGGGCGCCTCTATCATGACCGTCCAAACCTAGTTTAGCAACCAGAATTTTGATCTTGCGAGATGCAGTTTTTTGTTTCATGATTTTATAACCACATATTTACCTTAAAATCTTTTGAATCTTTTTTTCTTTAGCCTCCAAAATCTATATGAAATAAATGCACCAATAATTACAATTATTGTAAGTATAATTGGGCTAAACGCATGATCATTAAGAATACAGCCTATAATCTCATCATTAAGACTGTAATAATCAAGTAATACACCATCAGTGGTAATGTCAGCTTCCTTTTCTCTTAGATAATGAAGCCTGTCCAGTATTAGGTTCTGTATGATTTCAAGTTCTTGCCTATCATTGGGACCACATTCATACATGGATTATGAGAGTCTCAATAACTCATTATATTTTTCTATATTATCAGCTGATGCCTAAGGTGTTATTGTAATTTCTCCAAAAAAGTCAGTTTGAGCTACATAGATTCCAATTATTGATAATATTACTATTGCAATGCCAGCTACCACTCTGTCATTCATAAAGAATAGAAAATTCATACTGATATAAACATAAATGATTATACAAAATCAATAAACGAATATGGCAAATACAATTCCTATTAACTATAAACTGAAGTTCGAGCCATTATTTGATAATTTTACGTTTAATGGTATGGAAATTATTACTATCAACTTACCAAGAGCCACAAATTCAATTATACTAGACGCGGCGGAGTTGAAAATAAAAAAATGTCATGTAGAGCAGGGAACAAAAATTATCACAGCAAAAGCATCTCTAAATAAAAAAAACGAGAGGCTGACAGTAAAGCTTACAAAAAAAATAAAGGGGAAGGCAAAACTTTGCATTAAGTTTACTGGGGTTTTAAATGACAGGCTTTTGGGATTTTACAAAAGTCAGTATAAGGATAATAGGGGAAAAACAAAGTATCTTGCAACAACACAGTTTGAGGCTGCAGATGCCAGGAGGGCATTTCCATGTTGGGACGAGCCAGCAGTAAAGGCTACATTTGATGTTTCATTACTAGTTGATAGACACCATGACGCAATTTCAAATATGTCTGTAATATCCAAAAAAAATGTAGGCTCAAAGATCCTCTATAAGTTTGGTCGTACACCAATAATGTCAACATATCTTCTGTATCTTGGTGTTGGTGAATTTGAATATTTACATGGAAAGTTACGAAATATTAAAATCAGAATTGTTAGTACAAAGGGAACAAAGTTCAATGCCAAAAATCATGGTAAACTTTCACTTGACTTAACCAAGAAGTTTCTTGGTGAGTATGAAAAATATTTTGGAATAAAGTACCCACTTCCAAAACTTGACATGATAGCCATACCTGATTTTGCCGCAGGCGCAATGGAGAATTGGGGTGCAATTACATTTAGGGAGGCAATATTACTTTATGATCCAAAAACATCTTCAACTAGGACAAAACAGTACATTGCTGAAGTCATCTCACATGAACTAGCTCATCAATGGTTTGGAAATCTTGTAACGATGAAATGGTGGAATGATCTTTGGTTGAACGAAAGTTTTGCAACATTTATGGCGACAAAGATTGTTGACAAGTTTTATCCTGAGTGGGATTTTTGGGACCAGTTTCTGGGTGATGCAATGCTACAGGCAATGGGCCTTGATTCCCTAAGAAACTCTCATCCTATAGATGTAGATGTAAAGCACCCTGCACAAATTAGGGAGATCTTTGATGTGATAAGCTACGACAAGGGTGGTAATGTATTACGCATGCTTGAAAATTATGTTGGATTAGAAAACTTTCGTAAGGGTCTTAAGCACTATCTGACAAGTCACAAGTTCTCAAACGCTGAGGGACAAGATTTATGGAATTCAATAGGAAAGATTTCAAATAAACCTGTCAGTTCAATGATGAAGACATGGATTGATCAAGTTGGTTATCCGGTTGTAGACGTAAAGCGAGAAAATTCAAAAATATCACTAACACAGAGACGATTCTTATCTGATGGCAGCAAATTATCTAGAGGCAAATGGGCAATCCCAATAACAATTGAGGAGGGAAACCATCAAAGATCAATCTTGTTGAAATCACGTTCTAGCACATTATCACTTAAAAACACTGATTCAAATTTTCTAATTAATTCCGGGCGCCACGGATTTTATAGAGTTCAATATGACGATAACACTCTAGCAAATTTGTCACTGCTTATTGATGAAAAAATACTAAATCATGTAGACAGGTGGAGTCTGCAGAACGACTTGTTTTCATATTGTATATCAGGCACAAAACAATTACAGGAATATCTTGATCTTACGACATCCTATCACGACGAGGATAACTATATCACTTTACTTGATTTGGCACAGAATTTGTACTATCTTTACAAGCTTACCATCAAGGAAAAATTCTCCGATGAAATACGTACTTATGCTGTACAGTTTTTGGGAACAATATTAGACCGTCTAGGCTGGGATTCTAAAAAACATGAAAAGCATACGGATGCATTATTGCGCAGCTTTGTGATTACAGCATTAGGCAAGCTCGGGGATGAAAATGTACTTGCTGAATCTAGAAGGCGCTTTGCCAAATTTCTTAAAAATAAAAACTCACTTGCAGCTGATCTATGTGAACCGGTTTTTACCTTGATTGCATGGCAGGGAGATAGGAAGACCCATAGTAAACTTTTATCGCTATACAAAAAGGCAACACTGCAGGAAGAAAAACTAAGATTTCTTAGTGCAATGGGCAATTTTAAGCAAAAAAATCTACTTATAGAAACACTTGCGTTTTCTTTGACTCCAAATGTTAGATCACAAAATATTCGTGTACCAATAATGATTATATCATCCAATATTTATGGTAAGGATATTCTTTGGCCATGGCTCAAGAAATATTGGAAAAGATTAGTTAGGAAATTTGGTGTGGGAAATCCCTTGGCGAATAGGATTGTTGCAAGTGTTGGTGGAGTTATTGATGATAAGCAGGAAGACGATGTACGCACATTTTTCAAGAAAAATCCCATGCCCGGAACTGAACGTATATTGGAGCAAACATTGGAAAGGGTAAGAATAAGATCAAGATTTTTACGGCGCGTGAAAAAAGAATTTGCATAATAATGAATAAGAAAATCGTTGGCATTGTTTGTGTAGCTATTGTATTACTCATAGCGTTCACTGGGTTATCAGATTCAGGGATAGACGAGTCATTGATATCGCAAACAATTTTCGTAGATGCTGTGTACGAGCCAGAAAATAATATTGTTAGGATAAAATACGTTGACAGTTCTGAAATGACAAGATTAGTAACTCTTGAAATTCTTGGGATGGAAAAAACATTCCACAAGGAATTCTTACAACAATCTTTTGTAGAGACGGTTCAAATTAATTCTACGCCACAATATGGTTGGGCAACAATGCCAGTAACATTTACTTTAGATCATGAGAAATTTGGAAAGATTGGTTTGAAAACTGAAATTCATTTGAGTGATGAAATGAAACCAAGAGTAATCTATAGTAAAATTTAACAAATCGGTAGTTCTATATGTTAATTCAAACAAAGTTTTTTTGTGACCAAGGAAGTTAGGAAATGGTGGAAGGGTTTTGGAAAAGACCTCGATGAGGATATTGAAGCAAATTCCTGATTATTTGGCACAAACTTATTTTTATTGAAGAAACCAGTATATCTATAATGGATTTGTTTTCTGATTTAAAAAAGGCAAAACGTGGTGCTATCGCAAAGGCAATTACTATCTTTGAAAATGACGAAAAAGAATCAAGGAAATTGATTAAAAAAATATTCAAAAAATCAGGAAAATCAGTGATTATAGGTATAACTGGATCAGCTGGTGTTGGAAAATCATCGTTAATAGACAAAACATCAATCCAGTTGAAAAAATTGGGCATGAAACCTGCAGTGCTAGCAATAGACCCTACCAGTCACATATCTGGTGGTGCAATACTTGGTGACAGGGTGCGAATGACAGAATCAACAGATTCTGGGACATATATCAGAAGTGTTGCATCAAGGGGTGCAACTGGTGCTGTCTCCAGATCAATACGTAACAGCATACGAGTGCTGGAGTATGCAGGGTTTGATCCAATAATCATTGAGAGTGTTGGTGCAGGACAGACTGAGATAGAAATCTCTAACATTGCTGACATTACGATTGTTATGTTTAACCCACATACAGGCGATAGCATTCAAACGATAAAGGCAGGTATTACTGAAATCGGTGATATCTATATTGTAAACAAGAGTGACCTTGACGGTGCATCGCAGCTGTTTCAATCAGTTCAAGACTTTATTGGCACTGTGGAAAAAAACCCATTGATTCTTAAGATGTCGTCAAAGACTGGAAATGGAATACCCGAATTTATAACAATATTAAAAAAACTTATGACAGAGAAGAAGAAGGATAAAAAATTGTCAGAAAAGCAAAAGCTTGCAATGGAACTTGATGATATTATTTTAAGCAACATTAACAAAAAGGTTGCAGCAATACTGCTTTCAAGCAAGTCTTACTCGGAATACCTTAAGAAAGTACAGGCAAAAAAGATTGATCCATTTGAAGCTGCTGATAACATATCTAAAAGCATACTAAAGTGATTACAATGGTAAAAGGAAAAATAAAACCAAAACAGTTTGTAACTGATTCCAACATTCCTGTAAAGTCAATTTATTACAGGCAACCAAAAAAACCTAAAGACACCGAGTCTGGAAAATATCCGTTTACACGAGGGATTCATTCTGGAATGTATCGAGACAGACTGTGGACAATGCGACAGTATTCAGGATTTGGTGATGCTGCACAAACAAACAAGCGTTACAGGTTTATGTTGGAAAAGGGACAGACGGGTCTTTCTATGGCATTTGATCTACCGACTCAAATCGGTCACGACCCAGACTCGTCACATGCTGAAGGTGAGGTTGGTAAAGTCGGTGTATCAATTTCATCACTAAAGGACATGCAAACTGTCTTGAATGGAATTAACTTAGAAAAAGTTTCAACATCAATGACAATTAATGCAACGGCATCTACGCTTTTGGCATACTATATTGCTGTTGGAAAGTCACAGGGCATTCCCGGCAAAGCACTTAGAGGTACGACACAAAACGATATCTTGAAGGAGTATGTTGCGCGAAATACGTACATCTACCCGCCTGAGCCATCAATGAGGCTTATAGGAGATATGATTGCTTACTGTGCAAAGAATGTACCACAATGGTACCCAATCTCAATATCAGGATATCATATGAGGGAAGCTGGTGCAACTGCAGTGCAGGAAATTGCATTTACCCTTGCAAACGCTATTGAATATATTCAAACCTGCATAGACCGTGGGCTAAAGATTGATGACTTTGCACCAAGGCTTTCGTTTTTTTTCTGTTGCACAATAGAATTTTTCGAAGAAATTGCAAAATTTAGAACTGCGCGTAAGGTCTACGCAAAAATTCTAAAAGAGAGGTTTCATGCAAAGGATCCCAAGTCACTGCAGTTAAAGTTCCACACCCAAACAAGTGGTGAATCATTGACTGCACAGCAACCGGACAACAATATTGTTCGTGTTGGAATACAGGCGATGGCAGCAGTTCTAGGTGGCACACAATCTCTTCACACAAATTCAAAGGACGAGGCCTTGGCACTTCCCACTGAGGAGGCGGCTAAGATTGCGTTACGCACACAACAGATTATAGGATATGAAAGCGGAATTACAAAGACGGTTGATCCAATGGCCGGTTCTCATTATTTGGAATATCTTTGTGATGAAATTGAAGAGCAAACATGGAATTACCTCAAAAGGGTTGACAAGATGGGCGGCGCGCTAAAAGCAATAGAAAATGGCTTCTTCCAATCAGAAATTAGGCAAAATGCATACAGGCTAAAAAAAGAAGTCGACAGCGAAGAACGTGTATTGGTTGGTGTTAACAAGTTTGGTGAAAAGTCACAGGGAAAACAAAATCTTTTGCGAATAGATGATTCACTGGGGAAAAGACAGGAAAGGGCGATAAAGCAACTTCGTGGTTCACGAGACAATAAAAAAACACAATCCGCCCTATCAAAAATGCAGAAGGCAGCCGAGACCGATAAAAACTTGATGCCATTCATTTTAGATGCTGTTGAGGCATATGCTACAACGGGCGAAATTAGTAACACATTCAGGGAAGTTTTTGGTCAGTACAGACCAAGGGAGATATTTTAATTTGAAAATTGATCATGTTGCAATTGCAGTTGAAGATGTAGAAAAATCTACCAAAACTTACCAAGAAGCATTTGATGTTAAGGACGTAGAGTATGAGACTGTAGAATCTGAAGGCGTCAAGATTGCAATACTTCACCTAGAGAACGCAAACATAGAATTGATGGAGCCAACTAATGACTCAAGTCCAATTAAAAAATTTTTAGAAAAGCGTGGGAGTGGTTTACATCACATTGCACTTGAAACAAAAAACATAGAAGGAGATGTAACTAGAATGGAAGGTTGTGGCATACAATTTTTAGGTAAAATTAAACCTGGATCTGCTGGAACTAGGGTTACATTCATACATCCAAAGTCGTTAAGCGGTGTTTTAGGAGAGCTTTGTAGTAAATCATAGAGACATGAACCAAAAATTTATTCTGTTTATCTTATTTTTTTCATTGATTGTTAGTGTCACATCAACTTCTGTATTTGCGGAAATAGAGTTTGAATCAGGACCGTTACATGATAAACCATTAGATGAAAGAGAGCATGAAGATAAATTTACTGAACAGGTGTGGATTTATGCAATAGTTCTTGTAATAATTTTTGTTATAATTCGATTACTATTCAGAGTCATAAAAAATCGTATGAACCCGAAAAAAGATTAGCGTACTGCTAATCCGTCAAAACAATCAGCACAAATTTCATCCTGTGTTGTCAATCCCTTTGGCACCTTTAGTCCACGCTTTCTGCAATCTGAAACTGAAAACTTTAAAGCGAATCTTCCAAGCTCTTTCTTACATTTATAACAAAGATGCTTTCCTTCAATGAGAAATCTAAGATTTAGTCTGCCTAACGCTGGTAAGTTAATTATTTTGAAAAATAACATCATATTTACAAGAAGTTTATTCTGTTTCATATATTCATCAAGTTCCTCTCTTTGCCCATCAGTCACAAACTGAATAATCTTCTTCCATTCACCTTTTAGTTCCTCGATATATTCATGAACTTTTTTGGTGCCTTCATCAGTTGCTGCAAAATAGAATTTCGCTTGACCGAAAAAACTTGTGCCTTCGGTAGCGGTGATTAGCTTACTTTGATCTAAAAACCCTAAAATTTTTTCTTGTTCGTCCTTGTCCAATCTAGTGGTTACTCTTATATTTTTGAATGTTTTTCCTCCACCAACAATTGCGCCTAAAACCTTCATGTCATTGGCTTCAAAATTCATGATGACTCTGTGAAGTTGCCATTTTAAAACTTGTCTAGTTATGATAATGGTTTTTACATTACTAGTTCTAGTTGAATATATGGACAGCTGCTCTAGTGGTGGTACCGCTTACAGACACGGTAAAACATATGAGGAGTGTAAACAAATGGCAGAGGATTTTACAGCAGAACTAAAGCCAGAAATTGAAAAGAACGGAAATTTACTTTGGTCAGAACTACTAGAGAAAGTGAGACATGATGAGTTGGTCTATAAATTGACGCTCAAATATCT